>Ga0055536_1001756_pt1 | contig 12775 bp, 15 predicted proteins | sample AraplaCvi_mLB_r2_FD_55037 | JGI IMG/M metagenome (GOLD analysis project Ga0055536, IMG submission 55037) | Arabidopsis root microbial communities from North Carolina, USA - plate scrape MF_Cvi_mLB_r2 | ecosystem: Host-associated > Plants > Roots > Endosphere | place: USA: North Carolina...
TGATGGGGAGGTCTGCAACCGGTCGCTTTGAGCTCCGCCCTTTCTCCGTTCGTGTCGAGCGAAGTCGAGACACCCATCGACGAAACGCCCAGCCCGAGGGGCATCTCGACTTCGCTCGATGCGAACGGGCCGAGAAGCCAGAGCGCTGCAATCGGTCGTTTCTTCACTCTCGTCATCCCGGGCTTGACCCGGGATCCCGCTTTTTTTGACGCACCCACTGACTTCGACATCAAGCGGGACCCCGGATCAAGTCCGGGGTGACGATGATAGAGTCTGTCCGCAACCGGTCGTTAGCGGCAGCTGATCAAACGGCGGGCAGCTTTTCAATCTCCGGTGCGCCGGCGAGGCAGGGGCCGAGTTTGGCGCCGAGGGTGCGGAAATGGTCCGATGCGCGGTGCGCCTCGACCGCCGCGTCGTCGTCATAGCATTCGAGCACCTTGTACACACCGGTTTCGGCGGTGCGGAACAGCTTGTAATAGCTGTTGCCGGGCTCGTTCGCGCGCACCGCAGGGGCGAGTTCGGCGAACACGCCCTCGAATTCGGCTTCCTTGCCGGGCTGGACGCGCAGCGTTGCGATCACACCGATACCACTCATGTCTCTCTCCTGAATTCAGGCCTTGAGGTCGGGGTCGACGGTCCAGCCGTCCTCGACCTGAATGCCGAAGCTGTTCAAAATCATCGATACTTGCGTGTATTGGCCGACGGTCATCACCAGATCCATGCGGCCCTTGTCGCCGAGCGCCGCCAGCGCCGCCCAGCTTGCGTCGGTGACGAAATGATTGCCGGTCAGATCGTCGGTGGCGCGGAGCATCGCGCGGTCGAGGTCGTTCCAGCCGTCGGCGTCGGGCCCGGCCTTGATGCGCGCGATCTCGTCTTCGGTGAGCCCGCAGTCGAGCCCGATGCGCTTATGCTGCGTCCACTCATAGCCCGACCGGCAATTATAGCCGGTGCGCAGGATGACGAGTTCGCGATCGCGCGGCGAAAGCGCGTTGCGCTTTGACAGGATGTAATTGCCCCAGCCGAGAAAGGCGGTCAGCGCCTTGGGCGCATGGGCAAGGGTGCGGAAGATGTTCAGGATCTTGCCGCCCCCGACCTTGCCGCCTTCGGAGGCAAGGAAGGGTTCGAGCGCGGTGCGCTGATCGGCATCGAGCCGGTCCAAATCGACCGGCTCGATACGCGGTTGGCGGAGTCTCACTTAAAGGGGCCGCAAATCAGAAGACCTCGAACAGGCCTGCTGCGCCCTGGCCGCCGCCGATGCACATCGTCACAACGGCGTATTTCACGCCGCGGCGCTTGCCCTCGATCAGTGCGTGGCCGACGCAGCGCGCGCCGGTCATGCCGAAGGGGTGGCCGATCGAGATCGAGCCGCCGTTGACGTTGAGCAGCTCGTTCGGAATGCCGAGCTGATCGCGGCAATAGAGGACCTGCACGGCAAAGGCTTCGTTGAGTTCCCAGAGGCCGATGTCGTCCATCTTGAGGTCGAAGCGTTCGAGCAGCTTCGGGATCGCGAAGACGGGGCCGATGCCCATTTCGTCGGGCTCGGTGCCCGCGACCGCCATGCCGACATAACGGCCGAGCGGCTGGAGNCCCTTCTTCTCGGCAACCTTGGCTTCCATCAGCACCGCGGCCGATGCGCCGTCGGCGAGCTGGCTGGCGTTGCCCGCNGTGATCGAGAAGCCTTCGCCCATCACGGGCTTCAGGCTGAGCAGCCCTTCGAGCGTCGTGTCGGGACGGTTGCACTCGTCCTTGTTGGCGACGACGTCCTTGAAGCTGACTTCCTTCGTTTCCTTGTCGACGACCGCCATGGTCGCATTGCAGGCGACGATCTCGTCGTCATATTTGCCCGCAGCCTGTGCCGCNGCCGTGCGCTGCTGCGACTGGAACGAATATTCGTCCTGATATTCGCGGCTGATGTTGTANCGCTTGGCGACGACCTCTGCCGTGCCGATCATCGGCATATAGGTGTCCTTGTGCATCGCGATCAGCTCGGCGTCGGTTTCGATGAACACCTTGCCGCTGCCGCTGACCTTCGAGATCGATTCGATGCCGCCGGCGACCGCGATATCCTGACGGTCGACGATGATCTGCTTTGCGGCGGTGGCGATCGTCATCAAGCCCGACGAGCATTGGCGGTCGATCGACATGCCGGGGACGGTGACGGGCAGGCCGGCGCGCAGCGCGATCAGGCGCGCGACGTTCATCGTCTGCGAGCCCTGCTGCATCGCGGCGCCGAACAGCACGTCGTCGATCTCGCCGCCCTCGATGCCGGCGCGCTCGACCGCGGCGCGGACNGCATGGGCGCCCAGCGTCGGTGCAAGCGTGTTGTTGAACGAACCGCGTGCCGCCTTGGTCAGCGGGGTGCGGGCGGTGGAGACGATAACTGCGTCACGCATGTTTGGAGTCCTTTTCGTTGGTTCCGGTTATCTTAACGGGGGAGGTCCGCNGGCAAAGCTATGCTTTAGACGAAGAACTGGCTGATCCATTCGGCGATCAGGGCGGGCTTTTCCTCGCCCTCNATCTCGACCGTCACTTCGTTGGTCTGTTGCCACTGGCCGGGGCGCTTTTCTTCCAGCTCTAGCAGTTTCACATGGCTGCGCACGCGCTTGCCCGAGCGGACAGGCGACAGGAAGCGGACCTTGTTGCAGCCGTAGTTGACGCCCATCTTCACGCCGCCGACCTTGGGGCCGTCGGTGCTCGCGCCGAGCATCGGCATCAGCGACAGGGTGAGGAAGCCATGCGCGATCGTGCCGCCAAAGGGCGTCAGCTTCGCCTTTTCCTCGTCGATATGGATGAACTGATGGTCGCCGGTCGCGTCGGCAAACTTGTTGATCATCTCCTGATCGACGAGCACCCAGTCCGACGTGCCGAGATGCTCGCCGACTTTGGTTTGCAGTTCCTGCGGCGTGATGGTGGCCATATTCATCCCCTCAATAGCTGGTTCGGGGCGCGTTCTAGGCCTCTCTTGACGCGTTGCACAAGGGCCAAGCCCCGCAGCCGCGGCGCCGTAGCGTCAGCCGGGCTTTGCTGCCTTTGCCGCCGCCGCCCTGGGCTTTGGAGACTCGGGATAGGGCATGATCATGGTCCCGTCGGGCGCCGCGGTAAAGCTGGTCTGCGTCGGATAGGCAAAGCTGTATCCCGCGCGCGTCATCGCGTCGAACAGGCGGATGGCGATATCGGTCCGCGCCGCGGCGACTTCGTCGAACTGGTCGCTGAACACGTCGAAAAGCAGCTCAAAATCGAGGCTCGACGGGCCGAAGCTCAGGAAGCTGGAGCGGATGAACTCCTGGCCGCCCGCGACGACCTGTTCCTCGAGCAAGGCCGGCAGGTCGCGCAGCATCTCGGGCGTCGTCTGATAGATGACGCCGATCTTGAAGGTGATCCGGCGGCGATGGAGATGCGCGAAATTGGTGATCTCCTTGCTCAGGAGATTGGTGTTCGAGATGACCAGCAACTCGCCGTTGAGCGAGCGGAGGCGCGTGCTCTTCAGCCCGATACGCTCGACCGTCGCGGTGCTCATGTCATATTTGATCGTTTCGCCGACCCGGAACGGGCGGTCGAAGATGATCGACAGCGAGGCAAAGAGATCCGAGAAAATGCCCTGCGCCGCGAGGCCGATCGCGATGCCGCCGATGCCGAGACCGGCGATCAGGCCGGTGACATTCACCCCCATATTGTCGAGGATGACGATCGTCGCGATCGCGAACAGCGCGACGCTGATCAGCAGGCGGATGATGCCCATCGCATTGCTGAGCGTCTCGTTATTACCCTCCGCGGCGCGGCGCTGGATCAGCCCGAGGACGATCTCGCGCGCCCAGATCGCGACCTGCAGCACGACCGCGACGGTAAAGGCGAACTGGATGATCTGCATGATCACCGCGGGCGGCTGCGCATAGCCCGCGACCATGCGGATCGCGATGATCGCGAGCACGGTCGACTTGGTCTTGTGGATCACGCGGCCGGCGATGTGGGTCAGCGTCAGCTCGCCTTCGGCCGATTGCGCGTGCTTTAGCGCGAAGGTGCGGACCATCGACAAGATGAAATAGATGAGCAGCCCGGCGCCGATCGCGATGCCGATCTGTAGCCAGTGGCTGTTCACCCACGCGACGCTGAGATCCCAATAGCGCTGGAGGTCGTCGAGCGGGTTGGTCGGGGCGGCCTTTGCGGGCGCGGCTTTCGGGGCAGCATTGGTCGCGGCGGCGAACAGGGAGAAGGTCACGTCAGGTCCTCTTGGGTCGGATCAGGCGGATTGAAGCAGCACCGCGGCCGCGGGTGCCTGCTCCAGATAGGTCAAAAATCCGCGTTCGTAACGCGAAAGATAGCGGGCCGCGCGCGGGAGCTTGCCGACCGCAGCGGCAAAGTCCTCACGCGCCTGCGCCGCNGCAAGCATCGCGGGGTGGACATAGGCCTTGCGCGCGATGGCGGGNGTGTTGCCGAGGCGATCGGCGACATGTTCGAGCATCGCTTTCAACGTCGGCGGCTGGGGCGCGTCGTAGAGGAAGGCGAAGGCCTCGACGCTCGCGGTCCATGTGCGGAAATGCTTGGCGCTGAATTCGTCGCCCATCGCTTCGCGAATATAGGCGTTCACATCTTCGGAGGCGACGGCGCAGACGCCGTCGCCATCGTCATATTGGAAGAGATTCTGNCCGGGCAGGTCCTGAAGCCGGCGGACGAGCGTCGTCANGCTGCGGTCGCTGATCGTCACCTCACGCTTGGCGCCGCCTTTGGCGATATATTTGAGGCGGAGCGTCTTGCCCGAGAGTTTGGCATGGCGCTGGCGCAGCGTCGTTGCGCCGAAGCTTTTGTTCGCCGCGACATATTGTTCGTTCCCGACGCGCAGCGCGGCAAGGTCCAGCAACCGCACCACCGCCGCGACGACGCGTTCGGAACATAGCGTCCGGCGATTCAGATCGTCTTCGAGGCGCGCGCGCAGCAACGGCAGCGCATGGCCGAAGGCGGCGCAGCGGTCATATTTGTCGGCCTCACGCGCGATGCGGAATTCGGGATGATAGCGATATTGCTTGCGCCCGCGTGCGTCGTATCCGGTCGCGAGGATATGGCCGTTGGGGGCGGGGCAGAACCACGCATCCTCATAGGCCGGCGGCAGCGCGATCGCGTTGAGGCGGTCGATCTCGTCGCGGTCGCGGATGACCTTTCCCTTGGCGTCGCGATAAAGCCAACCGACGCCCGAGCGCGTGCGGCTGATGCCGGGCAGGCTGTCGTCGACATGGATCAGGCGCGGGGCGGGCATGGGGCATTAGCGCCCCGGAGGCCCGGTTGGTTCCGGCCGAACGGTTTCAGGGTCAGCCGGCGTTCGGCATCATATGGCGCGCGGGTACCTGCGCCGGGCGATCGGTCAGCGGGCGCCATCCCGCCTCCTGTTCGCGGCGGCGGCAATAGGTCGACAGCCCCATTTCGAGCGCGAGCATCATGTAGATGAACGGCTGGAAGGCGATGCTGACGAACAGCGATCCGATCATATAGGTGATGTGACCATGCTGAAGCGCGGTCGCGAGCGGTGCGATCCACTGCTCCTCGGCGCGCCGTGTCTTGAGGTAACGCCGTCGCAGCTGCTCCATCCGGAAGAGTCCGGTGACGTGCAGGATCAGCCACAGCGCCAAACCGGGATAGCCCTGTTCGCCCANCATCTCGAAATAGCTGGAATGGAAGGCGCGCGANTTTTCATCGTGCACGGTCGCCTCGGCCGCCATCGGCTGGTTCGGATCATAGGCGCCGCCCGTCGTTTCGACGCGCAGCGAGTTTTGCAAATAGGCGTTGAAGCCGCCGCCGAACGGATTGTCCTTCACATATTCCCAGGTCCACGCCCACACCGCGACGCGCGTCGAGGCGGATTGGTCCGATTTATAGCCCTGGATCGTTTCCATCCGCTGGGTGAAGCTTTGCGGCAGAAAGGGCACGACCGCGAGCGCGAGCAGCGCAGCCCCCGCCATATAGAGGAGCCGATGCTTGACCGCGCGCAGCGACAGGATCGCAAGCACGACAAGGCAGACGAGCCCGGTGCGCGCCTGTGTCCCGACGGGCAGCAGCGCACAGGCNAAGACGAGCGCGAAGCAGAAGAGCGACACGCGCCAGTCGGGCGGGAAGATGGTGCCGTGGCGGCGATACCAGAGGATCAGCGGGATGATCGATATGCCGACCGCCGACATGATCGACCCTTCGTAAAGGCCGTAATTTTCAGCGAGCAGCAGTTGCAGCGAGCCATATCCGCCGCCGCCGCCCGCCGTCTTGATCCCGCCCGCGATCGCGATCGCGCCCGCCGACAGGAGCATGATGACGATCAGCGCCTCGATACGCAATTTNGTNCGCAGCGTGAGGGGCAAGAAAATCGCCCAGACCAGCGCCTTCCACACCCAGCTCCATTTGTCCGCGGCCTCGNCCGGAAANTCGGCGTTGATCGTCGTCATCCAGCAATAGAACATCAGGATCAGCAGAAGGATTTGCCGGCCCGACCACCGTGTATCGCGCTTGTCNTCGGCTACCAGCCAGCCCACGATCGCAAGTCCGAAGACGATCAGCGAGACGGGGATCGAGTTGATCAGGAAATAGCTCAAACGCTGCGGCGCGACGATGTCGATGTAGCAAAAGCAGAGTATGAACAGGAACGGCTTGCGAAAGCCGATCCCGATGAAGGCAAACAGAAAGGCGACGAACGCGATGTCACGCATCGGCGCGGACATCCGGTTCGGCGCGTTCGGCGTCGCGGCGCTGTTGCCATAGCTGNCGCGGGCTCACCTCGCGATCGAGATCGTCGCGATAGAGCAGGCGCCAGAGCGCAATCGCCATCAGGACGTGAGTCAGGGCAATGGAAAAATTGTCGACCATATAAGGTGTTGCCTACGCTATCTGGGTTGACGCCGCGTTAAGCCTTGTCTGCGAAAGACCTGCTCGATGACCCGAATTTTGCACGTTCTCGACCATAGCCTGCCCGCGCATAGCGGCTACACCTTTCGCACGCGCGCCCTGATGAAGGCGCAGGTGGCGAAGGGATGGGAGGTCGCGGGCGTGACCGGCGTGCGCCACCCTGAACCCGGCGCTGATGGCGAAACCGTCGACGGGCTGACTTTCTATCGCACCCCGCCGATCGCGTCCGCGCCGCCGCCGATCCGCGAATGGCGCGAGATCGGCGCGCTGGCGAAGCGCGTCGAGGCGTTTGCGAAAATATGGAAGCCCGATGTACTCCATGCGCATTCGCCGGTGCTCGACGGGCTCGCGGCGCTGCGCGTCGGCAAGAAGCTGGGCATTCCGGTCATCTATGAAATTCGCGCCTTTTGGGAGGATGCGTCAGTCGGCAACGGTACGGGGCGCGAGGGNAGCTTGCGTTACTGGCTGACCAAACAGCTTGAAACGCATGCNGTGAAATCGGCCGATGCGGTGGCGGTGATCTGCGAAGGGCTGCGCGGCGACTTGATCGCGCGCGGGATCGACGCGGACAAGATCACCGTCTCCCCAAATGGCGTCGACCTTGAGCTGTTCGGCGATCCGCCGCCACGCGACGATGCGCTTGCCGACGCGCTGGGTCTTTCCGTCGACGACGCGATCATCGGCTATATCGGCAGCTTTTACGACTATGAGGGCATTGACGATCTGATCGCCGCGATGCCCGCACTCGTCGCTGCGCAGCCGACGGCGCGCCTGCTCCTTGTCGGCGGCGGCCCGATGGAGGCAGCGCTGAAGGCGCAGGCAGCAGCATCGCCGGCCGCCGAACATATATATTTCGTCGGCCGCGTGCCGCACCAGGAGGTCGAGCGTTATTATTCGCTGATCGATATCCTTGCTTATCCGCGCAAGAAGATGCGGCTGACCGACCTGGTAACGCCGTTGAAGCCGCTCGAGGCGATGGCGCAGGGCAAGCTGGTGGCAGCGTCCGATGTCGGCGGGCACCGCGAACTGATCGAGGATGGCGCGACGGGGACGCTGTTCGCGCCCGACGACCCTGCNGCGATCGCCGACGCGCTCGCCAAGNTGCTGGAAAATCGGNCAATGTGGCCGGACCGGCGACNCACGGCGCGTATTTTTGTCGAAAGTCATCGTAACTGGTCATCAAACATTTTACGTTACGAGCCNGTTTACCAGCGATTGTTGCGCGACGCCTGAGTGCGGCGCCTGTAAGTGAAGCGGATGGCCCGCCGGGGCCGATGGATTTGAAACGATATGGAAGAGACGAGCGAGAACCGGGCCAAGACGACGGCGATCGCGCTGCTGCGCGCGCTTCAGCCCGCGATTCCGGCGGTGATCGGCGCTGCGGCGCTGACCTTTCTGTTCGCTGCGGTCATGCCCTTTTCCTGGGTTTCGGCGATTAGCTGGAACCTTTATCTCGACCGCCTCTCCGACCTGTTCGTCCAGCCTATCGGCAATGGCGGACGGCTTGCGCTCGCGTTCGGCATGTCGGCATTTGCCGCGGTCATCGCGGGCCTTGTCGCACTTGTGATCGCAAAGCCCGAAGCGGCAGGGCTGTCCGCGCTGCGCAATCCTTTCCGCCGCGCGTCGACGGTGGCGGATGACGACGAGCCCGTTCTGACGCGCCGCCGCGTCGACGTACATCCCGACGACCCACCGCGCCCGCCGATCCGTGCGGGCCGCGACCTGCCCGCGGGCGGGCTGGGGCCGGTGCGATCGCCCGGCGCCTATGAAGCTGCCGAATTCGACCCCTGGCCCGGCAAGGAAGCGGCCGAAGCCGAGGACGAACTGGTGCTCGCCGATCTTGCACCCGAAGAGGAATTCGAGGGCGAGGCGCCCTGGCTGCAACCCGCCGAGATGACGTCGCCGCCGCCGATGCCAGATCCCGCCGACAAATCGCTCGGCGCGATGGTCGCGCGCTTCGAGGCGGGGTTGACCCGGCGTCGGCAGGCTACGCCTCCTTCGACGGCGGCCATCCCGGTCCCCGAAGCCGCGAACGCCGAAGAGCAGGAGCTCGAGGTCGATTTCGCGCTCGAGGCTGCGCTCAGCACGCTTCAACGCATGACGCGCCAGTCGGTAGGCTAATCCTCGACCGTCAGGATTTCGATCCGCAGCATATCCGGATTCGCTTCGCACTCGACCACGACATCGGCGACAATATGCCCCGGCAGCGACCATTCGATCGCGCCGAGCCGGTCGTGCAGTGCACGGCGCACCATCTCCGCATCGCCCGTCGTCAGCGTGCAGGGGAATATGTGACGTGCGCCGACGAAGCTCGCGCTCGCCCACGGGCGAAAGGTCGAGGCGCCGGGTGTAATCCCTTCCTGTAATTCGCGCATGAGCAGGCGGCGCAACCGCCGGTGCGGACAGCCGGGGCGCGGCGGCCGTGCGGGGGACCAGCGCATCATGCTGCTACTCCCGCCTCTAGCCGGCGCCCGGCACGCGTCCGGCGGTCGCCGCACGGCGCGACCTGGCCCGCTCGGCAGTCCGCGCGCCATTTGTTCATGAAATGTTCCACACGGCATATCAATTCGCGCCCCGGTTCGCGCCCGCTCCGGAGGTCGGCGACAAGGCGTGGATCGCGAACCGCGGCGCGGCCGAACACGCTCGGCGGCATCGCCGATTCTTTCAGAAAGGCGTCGATCCGTTGCAACAGGCTGCGCTCCATCATTTCCTCCCGATTGGCTCAAAACCGGGCGACTCACCCGATAGGATATTTCCTATTTGATGCCGCATTTCCTGCTTGTCTAGGAAAAATCCTCTTGCTAGGAACGAAATAGGAAGGACCAGCCCCAAGCGACCCATGGCCGACTATGTTCAGGATCCGCGCGCCGCGCTCGACCGTCTCTTGACCGACAAGGGGATCGACTATGCGCGCCTGTCGCAGGTGATCGGGCGCAATCCTGCCTATATCCAGCAATATATAAAACGCGGCTCGCCGCGGCGGCTNGCCGAACAGGACCGGGCGCGCATCGCGGCCTATCTTGGCGTTTCCGAAGCGCTGCTTGGCGGCCCGGTGCAGCGCGTCGCCACCGCGGCGAGGGGNCGGGGTCCCGGCATGATATTGGTGCCGAAGCTTGCGATCGGTGCGTCGGCNGGCGCNGGGGCGAGCGTCGATGGCGAGCCGGTGGAAGGTGAGGTCGCGTTCGACCCCAAATGGCTGCGCGAGCTGGGCGCCGATCCGCGCGCGCTCAGCATCATTCGCGTCGAGGGCGATTCGATGGCGCCGACACTGAACGATGGCGACGACATATTGGTCGACGGCGGCGACGCTGCGGCGCGACTACGCGACGGCATCTATGTGCTGCGCATGGACGATGTGCTGATGGTGAAGCGCGTCGCGCGCTCGCCGGGCCAGGGGCGCATCTCGGTGATCAGCGACAATCCGCATTATCGCAGCTGGGATGACCTGCCGATGGCGTCGGTGCAGTTGGTCGGCCGTGTCGTATGGACGGGCCGGCGGGTGCGATAAGCGGCTTAGCGCGGGGCCGCCATCAAGGCTTCGATCTCATGCTCNAGCACTTCGGCGCGCTGGCATTGGTCTTCGTTGCCGTCNCGGCATTTTTCGGCCGCCTTGTCGCGCTGGCGCGACAGCTTGCCCATCTGCTCCTCGCGTTTGCGCATTTCGCGCCCGCGGTTGCGGTCCGCTTCGTCCTGGCTGGTGGTCGACCAGTCGGCGACCTGGCCGACGGCTTTGACCGGAGCCGTGACCACNGTCTTCACNGCGCTGACGCAACCGGTGAGCAANGGCGCGGCCATGACCGCAATGATGATAGCGCGCATTTCATTCTCCTCACCGACGCCGCGCAATCGCATAATCCTCTCGATCTGAACAGGATATTGCGACGGGGTGACGTGACACTTCGGCCATGTGTCACATCACTGAAATAAATGGTTAAATTCGTGTTTACCAAGTCGTTCTAGGTCGGGGCGCGAACGGTCGCAACATGAAGAGAGTCGAATGAACGCCATGGGATATGCCTTTACGCCAGCGTCGGGCCACGCGTCCGCGATCGGCGCCGATGCGCATATGTCCGAGGTCATCGACNTGTTCCGCGGCAATCCGCAGCTCCGCGCGCTTGCGGTGATCGATGGCGAAGACCGGCCGGTGGGGATCATTCGCGAACAGCGCGTGCGCGANCTGTTGTTCTGCCCNTTCTGGTTTTCGCTGATGCAGAACCCGACGATCGGCGGTTCGATCGCCTCGATGATCGAACAATGCCCTGTCGCCGACGTGACGCGATCGACCACCGATTTATTGCGTATCGTCGCGCAATCGCCGGGGCAGCAGGAATTGATTCTCGTNNNCGCAGGGCGTTTCGTCGAGACGCTCGACAGCGGGCAACTCGCGAAGCTCGCGATGCTGCGCGACGTCGAAGTCGCACAGGAACNTGCGGCGCGCGCGACGCATATCGACGATGCCGGGCGGCGGTTCCAACAGGAGATAAGCGCGCTTACCGAACGGCTGTCCGAGATGGCGCGCAAGGTCGAGACAGTCGCCGCCACCTTGTCCGAACGCGCGCAGCAAACGGGGCGCGACGCAGTCACCGTCGCGGGNGCGACGGCGCAGACGCTTGCCGGACTGCAGGACCTTGGCGACCGGGGTCATGCACTCGCCGCGACGATGGCGAGGATCGTCGACGACGGATCGCGCGCACGCGCGGTCCGCGGCGACGCGCACCGCAAGATCAAGCTTGCGAGCGAGCGGGCTGTCGCGCTGAAAGCGGCGAGCCAGTCGATCGAGCAGATGCTTGCCCTGATCATCGACATGGCGAGCCGGACCAACATGCTGGCACTCAATGCGGGGATTGAGGCGGCGCGTGCCGGCGATGCCGGCCGCGGCTTTGCCGTGGTAGCGTCGGAAGTGAAGACGCTGGCCAGCCAGACGCGGTCCGCCGCCGGCGATATCACCCAATATGTCGACCGCATCCGCGATATTGTCGAACAGGTCGCGGCGGGGTTTGTCGAGGTCGAGAAGGCGATCGACGCGAACAACGGTTTTTCCGATGCAATCGACCATGCGGTCGACGGGCAGAGCGCGACGACGCTGACGATTGCCAGCTATGTCGAACAGGCGGTCTTTGCGGGCCGCGAGATCGACGCGCGCGTCCGTGAGATCGGATATGGCGCGAGCGCGGTCGGCGACGGCGCGCAGTCGCTGGGTCAATTGTCCGCCGGGCTGAGCGAGGCCGCATTGTCGCTGCACCAGCGCGCGCGCAACTTCGTCGAAACGGTTGCTGCGGCCTGATTCATCGCGCTCGGACAAGGGCTTGCCCGACGGCGCAACCCTGATAGGATGAACCCCGCGCCGGAGGCGTCTGAGGCCACCGGCGGGGAGGAGGGTCATCATGACGAATATCCAAAAGGGTCTGGCCGAGTTTATCGGCACGTTCTGGCTTGTGTTCGGCGGCTGCGGCAGCGCGGTCCTCGCGGCGGCATTCCCCGATGTCGGCATTGGATTGCTTGGCGTATCGCTCGCTTTCGGTTTGACGGTCGTCACCATGGCTTATGCGATCGGGCATATTTCGGGCTGTCACCTCAACCCGGCGGTCACGGTGGGGCTGTGGGCGGGTGGGCGTTTCGACGCGCGCGATATTCCGCTCTATGTCATCGCACAGGTGCTGGGCGCGATCGTCGCGGCCTTCCTGCTCTTCTATGTCGCCAGCGGCAGTCCTGCCTATGATCTCGCCACCAAAGGCCTTGCCGCCAATGGTTTCGGCGCGGGTTCGCCGGGAGGCTATGACATCTGGTCGGGCTTCATTATCGAAATCGTGCTGACAGCCTTTTTCCTGTGGATCATCATGGGGGCGACCGATGGGCGTGCGCCAGCGGGCTTTGCGCCGATCGCGATCGGCCTTGC
>Ga0055536_1001760_pt1 | contig 12768 bp, 10 predicted proteins | sample AraplaCvi_mLB_r2_FD_55037 | JGI IMG/M metagenome (GOLD analysis project Ga0055536, IMG submission 55037) | Arabidopsis root microbial communities from North Carolina, USA - plate scrape MF_Cvi_mLB_r2 | ecosystem: Host-associated > Plants > Roots > Endosphere | place: USA: North Carolina...
TAGCTCGCGCGCATCGGGTCGGTCACCTGGAAGTACAGGATGCCGTCGACCTGCAGCTGCGTGTTGTCGCGCGTGATGCAGATCTGGCTCGGCACGTCGAGCGGAATTTCCTTCAGGCTGTGCTTGTAGGCCACCCGGTCGATGAACGGGATCAAGAAGTTCGGGCCGGGCGTCATGGTGCCGTGGTACTTGCCCAGGCGCTCGCGCACCCAGGCGTTCTGCTGCGGCACGAACTTGACCGACTGGCTGATGAAGATGATCGCGATGACCAGGATGATGAGAGGGACCGAAAATTCCATGGTGCGCTTCCTTTTTCTGAGTTCTATGGACTGTGACTAGACCTTGTCGACGACCAGCCGGCTGCCGACCACCTCGACCACGCGGTGCTCGCCGCTCGAGGGCGTGCGGCCCGCGCGCTGGACTACCGTCCATTGCGCGCCCCGGTAGCGCACGGTCGCCGTGCCGTCGGCGTTCCACGCATCGACGTGAACGCTCTCGCCGATGTCGAGGTTCACGTCACGGTTGGCTTCGGTGGGCGGGGCAGGAGGGCGCTTGCGCTGGATCGAGTACCAGGTGAGCACGGCCCCCACGCCGATCACCGAGGCTACGATCAGCTGGGTGACCGTGCCGAAGCCCAGGTGCGCCGAGATCGCCGCGGCTGCAAAGCCTGCGGCCAGCAGCAAAAGGTAGACCGTGCCCGAGAGCAACTCGACCACGATGGCGGCCCCCGCAATCAGCCACCAGACGGTGGAATTCGCCATTTCAACTCCTCTTTTCCTTGTTCGATGCGCGCCATTCTGAGGCATATGCCTCAAGCGCTTGCCTCGGGTAGGGGTACTGCGCCGCAGCCGGAGAAATGGGCCTTGCCCGACGGGCCCGAATGGCTTGCAGGAAGCTGACCGGATCCGTCATCCGAATTCCGTACACTTCGCGCCTCGCCTCATTGCCTGTCTGTCTGCCTGTCCGGAGCCCCGCTCATGAAATTCCGCTTTCCCATCGTCATCATCGACGAGGACTTCCGCTCCGAGAACACCTCGGGCCTCGGCATCCGCGCGCTCGCGCAGGCCATCGAGACGGAGGGCTTCGAGGTGCTGGGCGTCACGAGCTACGGCGACCTGAGCCAGTTCGCACAGCAGCAAAGCCGGGCCAGCGCCTTCATCCTGTCGATCGACGACGAGGAATTCACCATCGGCCCCGACCTCGATCCGGCCGTGCTGAACCTGCGCAACTTCATCGGCGAAGTGCGGCGCAAGAACGCCGACGTGCCGATCTACATCTACGGCGAGACCAAGACATCGCGCCACATCCCGAACGACATCCTGCGCGAGCTGCACGGCTTCATCCACATGTTCGAGGACACGCCCGAATTCGTGGCGCGCCACATCATCCGCGAGGCCAAGAGCTACCTCGAGAGCGTGCAGCCGCCGTTCTTCAAGGCACTGATCGACTACGCGGAAGACGGCTCTTACTCGTGGCACTGCCCGGGCCACTCGGGCGGCGTGGCGTTCCTGAAGAGCCCGGTGGGCCAGATGTTTCACCAGTTCTTCGGCGAGAACATGCTGCGCGCCGACGTCTGCAACGCGGTGGAAGAACTGGGCCAGCTGCTCGACCACACCGGCCCGGTAGCGGCCAGCGAGCGCAATGCGGCGCGCATCTTCAATGCCGACCACTGCTTCTTCGTGACCAACGGCACCAGCACCAGCAACAAGATGGTGTGGCACCACACGGTGGCGCCGGGCGACGTGGTGGTGGTCGACCGCAACTGCCACAAGTCGATCCTGCACGCGATCATCATGACCGGTGCGATTCCGGTGTTCATGAAGCCCACGCGCAACCACTTCGGCATCATCGGCCCCATTCCCAAGAGCGAGTTCGAGCAGAGCGCCATCAAGGCCAAGATCAAGGCCAACCCGCTGCTGGCCGACGTGGATGCCGACAAGGTCAAGCCGCGCGTGATGACGCTCACGCAGTCGACCTACGACGGCGTGATCTACAACACCGAGACCATCAAGAACATGCTCGACGGCTACGTCGACACGCTGCACTTCGACGAGGCATGGCTGCCGCACGCGGCCTTCCACCCGTTCTACGGCGCCTACCACGCGATGGGCAAGCGCCGGGTGCGTCCGAAGGAATCGCTGGTGTTCGCCACGCAGTCCACCCACAAGCTGCTGGCCGGCATCAGCCAGGCCAGCCATGTGCTGGTGCAGGACTCGCAGAACCGCCAGCTCGACCGCGACCTCTTCAACGAGGCCTATCTGATGCACTCGTCGACCAGCCCGCAGTACGCGATCATCGCGAGCTGCGACGTGGCCGCCGCCATGATGGAGCCGCCCGGCGGTACCGCGTTGGTGGAAGAGAGCATCCTCGAGGCGCTGGACTTCCGCCGCGCCATGCGCAAGGTGGAAGAGGAGTTCGGCAAGGACGAGTGGTGGTTCAAGGTCTGGGGCCCCGAGAAGCTCGTCGAAGAGGGCATCGGCCGTGCCGAAGACTGGATCATGCACGGCGAGAAGAACGGCCAGCAGAAGACCGGCAAGGGCAAGAACTCGTCGCGCAACTGGCACGGCTTCGGCGAACTGGCCGACGGCTTCAACATGCTCGACCCGATCAAGTCGACCATCGTCACGCCGGGCCTGGACCTCGAAGGCAACTTCGCCGAGACCGGCATCCCGGCCAGCGTCGTAACCAAGTTCCTTGCCGAGCACGGCGTGATCGTCGAGAAGACCGGCCTCTACAGCTTCTTCATCATGTTCACCATCGGCATCACCAAGGGCCGCTGGAACACGCTGCTAACTGCGCTGCAGCAGTTCAAGGACGACTACGCGCGCAACCAGCCGATGTGGCGCATCATGCCGGAGTTCTGCCAGCAGCACCCCGGTTACGAACGCCTGGGCCTGCGCGACCTGTGCCAGCACATCCACCAGTTGTACGCGCGCTACGACGTGGCCCGCCTCACGACCGAGATGTACCTGAGCGACCTGACGCCGGCCATGAAGCCCAGCGATGCCTTCGCCCACATCGCCCACCGCAAGACCGAGCGCGTGGAAATCGACGACCTCGAGGGCCGCATCACCACCAGCCTGATCACGCCGTACCCGCCGGGCATTCCGCTGCTGATCCCGGGCGAGGTGTTCAACAAGAAGATCGTCGACTACCTCAAGTTCTCGCGCGAGTTCAACACGCAGTGCCCGGGCTTCGAGACCGACATCCATGGCCTCGTGGCGCGCGTCGACGAGACGGGCAAGAAGCGCTACTACGCGGACTGCGTCAAGGAATCCAGGTAAGGGGCGAGAGGGGTAATCAGCCTTCGCGCACCCGCATGAAGCGTGCGAAGCGGGGCAGGCCCTTGGCGGTCAGGCCGTTGTAGCGGTAGGTCACCCAGGTGCCGATGGCGGGCGGGTTCTCTCGCTCGGCATCGGTCAGGCCGGTGCCGAGCCTGAAGCGTTTGCCTTCGGGCGTCTCGACCACCAGCGCGCCCAGCCGGGTGCTGTGCCTGCCCTTGCCGGGCAGGTGCTCGATCACTCGGGCTTCGGCGTCCTCGTAGGGCTTGACCTTGAGCAGGTCGTTGCCACGTTCGCCCTTGTAGAGCGAAGCCCCGCGGTGGAGCATCAGGCCTTCGCCGCCCATCTTCACCGTCTTGTCGAGCAGCGCCTGCAGGGCTTCGTGCGTGGTGGCGCGCTCCTGTGGCACGGGCACGACCCACGGCGCGTCGGTGATGGGCAGCAGCCTGCGCAAGGCAGCCAGCCGCGTCGTGAAGTCGCCGGGCTGCGCAGGCAGGTCGAAGACCATGTAGCGCATCTCGTGCCAGGCGATGTCGTTGGGCGTCTGGTTGCGTGCGGTCGACACCGCGTGCGCGAACCGGCCCCGGCCGGCCCAGAGCTCGCCGTCGAGCGGCTGCTTCGGCAGCGGAGTGGTGAACCATGCCGGGGCGACGATGCGCTCGCCGCCGCGCGTCCAGAGCTGCCTGCCGTCCCAGAAGGCGCGCACGCCGTCGTACTTCTCACTGACCCAGTAGTCCGCCAGCGACATGTCCCTGCGGTAGGTCTCGGCCAGCATCAGCGTCGGCGCGGGCTCGCGCGCGAGTGCGGCCGGCGCGATGGCCAGGCCGAAAGCGGCGAGCAGCAGGGAGCGGCGGTTCAACACGATGCTATGAAATAGAGAGCAAAAAAAAGCAAGGCCGCTTGCGCGGCCCGTCTTGGTGGGCGTTGGGCGGGCTACTCGGCCATGCCTCCGACCACGTTGCTGAAGCCGCCGTCCACGTAAGTGATCTCGGCGGTCACGCCGCTGGCCAGGTCGCTCAGCAGGAAGGCGGCGACGTTGCCCACTTCCTCGATGGTCACGTTGCGCCGGATCGGCGATGCGTCGGCCACGGCCGCCAGCATCTTGCCGAAGCCCTTGATGCCGCTGGCCGCCAGCGTCTTGATCGGGCCCGCGCTGATGCCGTTGACGCGCATGCCCTTCGGGCCCAGCGAGGCGGCCGTGTAGCGCACCGAGGCTTCGAGCGAAGCCTTGGCCAGGCCCATGGTGTTGTAGTTGGGCAGCGCGCGCTCGGCACCCAGGTAGGTCAGCGTGAGCAGGGCCGACTTGTCGTTGAGGTAGGGCAGGGCCGCCTTGGCCATGGCCGGGAAACTGTAGGCGCTGATGTCGTGCGCGACCTTGAAACCCTCGCGCGAGAGCCCGTCGAGGAAGTCGCCCGCGATGGATTCGCGCGGCGCGAAGCCGATGCTGTGCACGAAGCCGTCGAACTTGGGCCAGGTTTGGGCGAGGTCGGCGAAGAGCTTGTCGATCTGGGCGTCGTCGCTCACGTCGCAGTCGAAAATCAGCTTCGAGCCGAAGTCTGCGGCATATTCGGTGATACGGTCCTTGAATCGCTCGCCGACGTAGCTGAAGGCGAGCTCCGCGCCCTGGTCGTGACAGGCCTTGGCAATGCCATAAGCAATGGAGCGATTGCTCAGTACACCGGTGATCAGCAGTTTCTTGCCCGAAAGAAAGCCCATGGGGTTGCCTTGTGAAAATCTTGGGCAGAATTCTCGCATGCGAGGTTGGCTGCTTCTGACGATGGCTCTCTTGGCGCCCACCTCGTGGGCGGCACACGGTCTGGGCATGGGCTACGAGCCCAAGTACCCGGCGTCCTTCAAGAATTTCGACTACGTGAACCCCGACGCCCCCAAGGGCGGCGACCTGGTCCTGTCGTCCAGCGGGAGCTTCGACAAGCTCAATCCGTTCACGCTCAGGGGTGTGCCGCCGGTGGGCATGGGCTACAGCTCCAACGGTTTCGTGTTTTCCGAGTACGGNCTGGTCTTCGACTCGCTGATGACGCCCAGCGAGGATGAACCCTTCTCCAACTACGGCCTGCTCGCCGAGGACGTTCAGCTGGCGCCNGACCGCCTGAGCGTCACCTTCCGCCTGAACCCGAAAGCGAAGTTCTCCGACGGTTCCCCNGTGCTCGCGAAGGACGTGAAGTACTCCTTCGACACCCTGATGAGCAAGCAGGCCGGNCCGACCTTCCGCTCCTACTGGGTGGACATCAAGGACGCCGTGGTGGTCGGGGAGCGCACGATCCGCTTCGATTTCAAGCGCCAGAACTCCGAGTTGCACATGATCATCGGCCAGTTGCCGGTGTTCTCCAGCGCCTGGGGCAAGGGCAAGCCCTTCGACCAGATCGTGAGCGAGCCGCCGATCGCCAGCGGGCCCTACGTGGTGGACAAGGTCGATTTCGGCAAGTACATCTCGTACCGCCGGCGGACGGACTACTGGGCCGCCGATCTGCCGGTGCGCAAGGGCATGTTCAATTTCGGCTCGGTGTCCTACCAGTACTTCAAGGACAAGCTCGGCGAGGAAGAGTCGCTCAAGGCCGGCTCGCTCGATGCGATGGAGGAGGGCTCGATCATCGCCTGGGTGCGTCGCTACAAGGGGCGCCGCTTCGACTCCGGCGAGCTGATCAAGGAAGAGATCTCGCACCGCCGCTTCACCGGCATGCAGGGCCTGGTGCCCAACCTGCGGCAGCCCCGCTTCCAAGACATGCGCGTGCGTCAGGCACTCGCGCTGGCCTTCGACTTCGACTGGCTCAACCAGCATCTGTTCTATGGGCGCCGGGCGCGCACCACGAGCTACTTCCAGAACAGCGACGACCTGATGGCGCAGCCCGAGGTCACTCCGGAAGAGCAGGCGCTCATGGATCACCTGAAAAACAGGAAGCGCTACATCGACAACACCAGGGGCGAGCTGCCGCGCCCGGCCGCAAGCGGAGACACGGCCGAGGGCCTGCGCCGCAACCTCGTGCGCGCGCAGGAACTGCTGCGGGAGGCGGGCTGGACCTACAGGAACGGCGCCCTGCGCGACAAGGACGGCACGCCCTTCGTCATCAACTTCGACATCGCGGATCGAAGCTCGGGCGTGGTGCTCGCGCCTTACGCGCGCAACCTCGCCAAGCTCGGGATCACGCTCGACTACCGCCTTCGCGATCCGAGCCTGCTGAAGAAGAAGCAGGACGACCTCGAGTTCGACATGGCCATCAACATCGCCGGTGGCTCGTCGAGCCCGGGCAACGAGCTCTTCGACGACTTCGGCTCCAAGTCGGCCAACGAGAAGGGCAGCCAAAACCTTGGCGGCATCAGCGATCCGGTGATCGATGAGATCCTGGAGGTGATCGTCAACTCCCCCGACCGCAAGTCGCTTGCCGCTGGCGCGCGCTTGCTGGACCGTTACTTGCTCCACCAGAACTACGTGATCCCGATGTACTACGGCAAGCAGTATTTCATTGCCCACAAGCGCAAGCTGCGCCGACCGGAGGCCCCGCTGCCGCAGCGCCTGCTCGCCGGCTCGGCGATGCTGACGATGTGGTGGATCGACCCCGCCGCGAAGTAGCCGGGCGGACGGACCAGCAACCCATAAGCAAACCGAGACACGAGCAGACCAGACCGCATGGCCGCCTACCTCCTCAGACGCCTTCTGCTGATCATTCCCACGCTGTTCGGGGTGCTGCTGATCAATTTCATCATTGTCCANTTCGTTCCGGGCGGNCCCGCCGAGCAACTGCTGTCGCAGCTGACGAACAAGGAGAACCGCATCTCCGGCGGTCCCGCCGGGCGCGCCCTCGATGCCAGGCAGGTGGCGGAAATCAAGGCGCTCTATGGCTTCGACAAACCAGCGCCGGAGCGTTTCTGGCAGATGCTCAAGCAGTTCGCCAGCTTCGACCTGGGCAAGAGCTTCTTCCAGAGCAAGGACGTATGGCAGCTCATCAAGGAGAAGCTGCCAGTCTCCATCAGCCTCGGGCTCTGGACCTTCTTCATCAGCTACCTCATAGCGGTGCCGCTCGGCGTGGCAAAGGCGGTGCGCGCCGGTTCGCGCTTCGACTTCCTGACCACGCTTCTGGTGCTGGTCGGCTATGCCATTCCGGGCTTCGTGCTGGGCGTGGCGCTGCTGGTGATCTTCGGCGGCCAGCTCCAGTGGTTCCCGTTGCGCGGGCTGACCTCGCCGAACTGGGAGTCGCTGAGTTGGGGCGCGCGAATCGTCGATTACCTGTGGCATATCACCCTGCCGGTCACGGCGATGGTGCTCGGCAGCTTCGCGATCACCGCGATGCTCACCAAGAATTCCTTCCTGGAGGAAATCCGCAAGCAGTACGTGCTGACGGCGCGCGCAAAGGGGCTGGCCGAGCGCCAGGTCCTGTGGAAGCACGTGCTGCGCAATGCGCTGATTCCGATCATCACTGGCTTCCCGGCGGCGTTCATCGGCGCCTTCTTTGCGGGTGCGCTCCTGATCGAGACGCTGTTCTCGCTCGACGGCATGGGCCTTCTGAGCTACGAGAGCGTTCTGCGGCGCGACTACCCGGTGTTCCTGGGCACGCTCTATCTGTTCACGCTGATCGGACTGGTGACCAAGCTCATCTCCGATCTCTGCTACGTCTGGGTCGATCCGAGGGTGAAGTTTGACTGACAAGAAGAACGAAGCACCCGCCGTGGTGTCGGTGAGCCCGGGGCGCCGCGCCTGGCGCCGCTTTCGCCGCAATCCGCTCGGGTTCTGGAGCCTGGTGATTTTCTCGGCGCTTGTGGTGCTGAGCCTTTTCGCCGACGTGCTGTCCACCGACAAGCCGCTCATCGTGCGCTACGAGGGTCAGACCTATTTCCCTGTACTGCGCGACTATTCCGAGAAAACCTTCGGCGGCGATTTCGAGACGCCGACCGACTACCTCGATCCATTCATCGAGCAGCGCATCACGCAGGGCGGCAACTGGGCGATCTACGCGCCCAACCGCTACGGTCCCAGCACGCTCAACTACTTCTCGAAGCCGCCGAACCCCGCGGCGCCCTCGGGCGAAAACCTGCTCGGCACGGACGAGCGGGGGCGTGACCTGCTGGCGCAACTGATCTACGGTTTCCGCGTGAGCGTGCTGTTCGCGCTGGCGCTCACGGTGATCGGCGTGGTGCTGGGCGTTGCGACCGGCGCGGTACAGGGCTTCTTCGGCGGCAAGACCGATTTGACCTTCCAGCGACTGATCGAGATATGGAGCGCGATGCCGGAGCTGTACCTGCTGATCATTTTCAGCGCGATCTTCACGCCCAGCGTGGCGCTGCTGCTGATTTTGCTGAGCCTGTTCGGCTGGATGGGGCTGTCCGACTACGTTCGTGCCGAGTTCCTGCGCAACCGACAGATGGACTACGTGCGCGCGGCGAGGGCGCTCGGCGTGGGCAACCTGCAGATCATGTGGCGCCACATCCTTCCCAACAGCATGGTGCCGGTCGTTACCTTCCTGCCGTTCCGCATGAGCGCGGCGATCCTTGCGCTGACTTCGCTCGACTTCCTCGGGCTCGGCGTGCCGCCCGGTACGCCGTCGCTGGGCGAGTTGCTGAGCCAGGGCAAGGGCAACATCGATGCCTGGTGGATTTCGCTGTCGACCTTCGTTGTGCTGGTCGTCACGCTCATGCTGCTGACCTTCATGGGCGACGCCCTGCGCGACGCTCTCGATCCCCGGAAGGCCGACAAGTGATGAGCAGCGACGNACAACAAACCGCCGGCAATCGGCAGCCTCTTCTNGAAGTGGATGGCCTTCGCATCGCCTTCGGCGGCAAGGAGGTGGTGCACGGCATCGACTTNCGGATGGCCGCGGGCGAGAAGCTTGCGCTCGTCGGCGAATCGGGCTCGGGCAAGACCGTCACCGCACTGTCGCTGCTGCGGCTGGTGCAGAACGCAGAGCTTTCGGGCAGCGCCCGGCTCTTCGGCAACGGGCAGAAGGAGCAGAAACAGCAGGCGTCGCGCGACCTGTTGTCGATCCCCGAGCGTCAACTGCGCGGCATCCGCGGCAAGGAGATCGCCATGATCTTCCAGGAGCCGATGACCGCGCTGAACGCGCTCTACACCGTGGGCGACCAGATCGCCGAGGTGCTCGAGCTGCACGAGGGCCTCTCGAAACGGGAGGCGCAGGCGGCGGCGGTCCAACTGCTGGCCGATACGGGCATTCCCGAGCCGGCGCGGCGGGCCAGGGCGTTTCCGCACCAGCTCTCGGGAGGCCAGCGCCAGCGCGCGATGATCGCCATGGCGCTCGCCTGCAAGCCGCGCCTGCTGCTGGCCGACGAGCCGACCACCGCACTCGACGTGACCGTGCGCGCGCAGATCCTCGACCTGCTCGCCGACCTCCAGCGCAAGCACGGCATGGCGGTGCTGCTCATCACGCACGACCTGAACCTGGTGCGCCGCTTCGCCGATCGCGTGGTGGTCATGGAAGGCGGCCGCATCGTCGAGCATGGCCCGGTGGCCTCGGTGTTCGAGGCGCCGCAGCATCCCTACACGCGCAAGCTGATCGACAGCCATCCCGAGCGTGACGTGGCAGCCGTGGCCGTGAACGCCGGCACGTCGCCGCTGATCGAGGCGAAGGCGCTGCGCGTGAGCTATCCGGTGCCGAAACCGGGTTTTGCCGGCTGGTTCGGCAAGGGCGAATTCGTGGCGGTGCAGGGCGCCGATTTCCGCATCGCGCCCGGCGAGACGCTGGGCGTGGTCGGCGAGTCGGGCTCGGGCAAATCGACACTGGCGCTGGCAGCGCTGGGATTGCTGAAGCACAAGGGCGCGCTCACGGTCGTCGGCAAGGGCTGGGCGGTGGACCGGGCCTCCGACCTGGCGCTGCGCCGGGTGATGCAGGTGGTGTTCCAGGATCCGTTCTCCTCGCTTTCTCCGCGCATGACGGTGGAGCAGATCGTGGGCGAAGGGCTGCGGGTGCATGCGCCGGAGCTGGGAGTCGAGGCGCGCCGCGCGCGTGCGCTGGCCGCGCTGGCCGACGTCGGCCTGACGGAGGCGCAGTTTCCGGCGCTGCTTGATCGCTATCCGCACGAGTTCTCGGGCGGGCAGCGGCAGCGGCTGGCGATCGCCCGGGCGCTGATCGTCGATCCGCAGCTGCTGGTGCTCGACGAGCCCACGAGCGCGCTCGACGTCACGATCCAGAAGCAGGTGCTGGGCCTGCTGCAGCGGCTGCAGCGTGAGCGGGGGTTGAGCTACCTGCTGATCACGCACGACGTGGAGGTGATCCGTGCGATGGCGCACAACGTCATCGTGATGAAGGACGGCGCCATCCTCGAAACCGGGCGGGTCGAACAGGTGCTGGACGCGCCCGAGCACCCCTATACGAAGAAGCTGGTGGCCGCCGCGCTGCTGGAATAAGACGGAGACTGCAAGAAGAATGTCGGAAATCGGACGCGACCGGCGCGGTGCATGGCGCGCGGCGCTTGCCTGCATGGTCACCCTCGCGGTGGCGATGGGCCTGGGGCGCTTCGCCTTCACGCCCATGCTGCCCATCATGCTGCACGAAGGAAAGCTCGAACTGGCTGCCGGCGGGGTGCTGGCGTCGCTCAACTACCTGGGCTACTTCCTCGGCGCCGTGAGCTGCGCGGCGATCGGCATCAAGGCATCGAGCATGGTGCGCGGCGGCCTGCTGGCCACGGCCGCGCTGCTGGTGGGCATGGGGCTGCTGCACAGCTTCGCGAGCTGGGGCGTGCTGCGCACGGCGGCGGGCGTGATGAGCGCCTGGGTCTTCGTCTTCGCCTCGGGCTGGGGGCTGCGCCGGCTGGCGGAGACGAATGCGCCGACGCTGGCCGGAGTGATCTATACGGGGCCGGGGATAGGCATCGCCATGACCGGGCTGCTAGGCGGTGCGCTGGGGCGGTGGGGCTCGGACGCGGGCTGGATAGGGCTGGGCATCCTCGCGGTGGTGCTGATCGCCCTGATCTGGCGGGTGTTCGACGACGGCGAAATTGCGNCGGCCGGCGGTGCGGCGGCTCCGGCGCCGGCTGCGGCGGCCCGCATTGCCGGGCCGGANGACCGCAGCGACGCGATCTGGCTGGTCGTGCTCTACGGNCTGGCGGGCTTCGGCTACATCATCACGGCCACTTTCCTGCCGGTGATCGCCCGGCANGCGCTGCCGGGGTCGTCCTGGCCGGATTTCTTCTGGCCGCTGTTCGGGGCGGCCATCATTCCGGGGGCGCTGATCGGTGCCCGTGCGCCGACGCACTGGGACAACCGGCTGCTGCTGGCCGTAGCCTATGCGCTGCAGGCGCTGGGCGTGGTGCTTTCGGTGGCATGGCCCAGCATTCCTGGGTTCGCTCTGGGCAGCCTGCTGTTGGGCATGCCGTTCACCGCCATCACTCTTTTTGCGATGCGGGATGCGCGCCGGCTGCGCGGCAATGCGGCGGCGGGGCTGATCGGCTATGCGACGGCCTCGTACGGGGTGGGGCAGATCGTCGGGCCGCTGTTCGCCGCGCCGCTGGCGCAGCGGACCGGGTCGTTCCAATTGCCCTTGCTGGTTGCGGCGGCTGCGTTGGCGCTCGGGGCGGTGCTGTTCGCCTTCGTCTGGTTCAAATCGCGTCGCGCGGCCGTGGGGACCCCGCAATAGCGTGTCAGGGCGCTTGGAAGCCCTTCATTAATTGCGCAAATAGCATATAATTCGAGGCTCACGACCAAACGGGCGGGTACCAACCGCCCGTTTTTTTTGGTCCATCCATTCCAGGCTTTCATTCATGGCTATCTGGCATCCGTGGCGGGCGGATGGCAGGGCCGGGCATTTAAAGGCGCTTTCGAACACGTGGCATTGCAGCAAATAGTGGAACAAACCGTAGCCGGTCTCGGCTACGACCTGGTCGAGATCGAGCGTTCGGCCGGGGGATTGCTGCGCGTGACGATTGATTTGCCCTGGAAAGGCCCCAACTCCGAAGCTGCGGCCGCTGGCCTGCCGGAACCNTTCGTCACCGTCGAGGACTGCGAGAAGGTCACNCGCCAGCTGCAATTCGCGCTCGAGGTCGACGGCGTCGATTACAAGCGGCTCGANGTGTCCTCGCCGGGTATTGACCGGCCGCTNCGCAATGAGCAGGATTTCGAGCGTTTCGTGGGCGAGGTGATCGACATCACGCTCAAGGCGCCGATGGGTGCCGCCGCGGCCGGCCAGGTGGCGGCCAACCGCAAGAAGTTTCGCGGCACGCTGGAGCGGGCCGCACAGGTAGAGGGCGCCGGCGCCCCGGGCTGGCAGATCGTCTGGAGCGATGCGCCCGAGCCCAAGCCGGGTCAAAAAGTGAGCAAGAAGCGCGCGCCCGCAACGCTGCAGGCGCTCGGCTTCGCGCTGGACGAACTGCGCGAGGCGCGGCTCGCGCCAATTGTGGATTTCAAGGGCCGCAAGGCCAGAACCCAGCCGGGTTTTTCGGATATTGACGACGGAACGCAGGTTCCGGACTGACCAGAGGAGTGGTGGCATGAATCGCGAAATGTTGATGTTGGTGGATGCGATCTCGC
>Ga0055536_1001773_pt1 | contig 12715 bp, 15 predicted proteins | sample AraplaCvi_mLB_r2_FD_55037 | JGI IMG/M metagenome (GOLD analysis project Ga0055536, IMG submission 55037) | Arabidopsis root microbial communities from North Carolina, USA - plate scrape MF_Cvi_mLB_r2 | ecosystem: Host-associated > Plants > Roots > Endosphere | place: USA: North Carolina...
TGACCGAGGTTCTCTGGGTCAAGCCCGGCGCGACGAACCCGTTCGTGATCGTCGATGCCGCGATGAACGACCTCGCGCGTCCCGCACTCTACGACGCCTATCACGACTTTGTTGCCGTCAAGCCGACCGGTGAGACGATGACGGCGTCGATCGTCGGCCCGGTGTGCGAGACCGGCGACACCTTCGCGCGCGACCGCGTCACCGACAAGGTCGAACCGGGCGATCTNGCCGTGTTTCGCACCGCGGGCGCCTATGGCGCGACGATGGCGTCGACCTACAACAGCCGCAGCCTGGTGCCCGAGGTGCTCGTCGATGGCGACCGCTATGTCGTCGTCGCCGACCGCATCACCGCGGGCACGATCATGGCCGCCGAGCGCGTGCCCGACTGGATCGACTGAGGCGGGTCTTCGAAGTCCTACCCAGGTTGAAAATATCGGATCGGTCGGCGAGAGTAAGCATATGAGGCCGACCGATCCGATGCAGATCAGCCAGGTGGACGATTTTCCGACCGCCGATTTTGCCGCGTGCGATTTTTCGTTCGACATTTCGCAGGCCATCGCTTTCCCATATGATGACCCGCGGCAGCTCCATCCTGTCTCGCCGCGACGCAAGGATTATAACTGGGATCCTGCCGACTGGGATGGCGTGGCACCGGGGTGCAAGGCGCTCTTCATCGCTCGATCGGGCGATCGGATCCTGGGTTATGCCAGAATGTGCGAATGCTGGAACGGGATGGCGGACCTTGCGGAAATTGCGGTCGACCGCTGGGCGCGGGGACGCGGGGTGGCGGCCGCACTCTTGGCAAGGGTCGAGGTCTGGGCACGTGATACGGGCTTAGAGCTGATCCGTCTGGAAACCCAGTCGAATAACCCGGCGGCTTGCCGTATCTATGCCCGCGCTGGCTACACGCTGGGCGGCTTCGACCAAAAGCTTTACGCGGGCGGGCCCCATGAGGGCGAAGTCGCGCTCTTTTGGTACAAGGATTTGCGGTGAAAGCTGCACGGCTTTCTCGATCCGCGCCAGGCTCGCCGCCCGGGCCGACGAATAATGGCAGGACCGTCTGATGCACCAGTTCCCCGTCTTTCTGAATCTCCGCGGCCGCACGGTCGTGCTGGTCGGGGAGGGGGAGGCTGCCGATGCCAAGGCGCGGCTGATCGCGCGCGCCGGCGGCCGGGTCGTGCCGGAGTGGCGGGAAGACGCCACAATCGCCTTCGTCGCGCTCGACGATGACGCGCAAGCACGCGCCGCCGCGCAGGCGCTCCGCGCGCGCGGGCTGCTCGTCAACGTCGTCGACCGCCCCGACCTTTGCGATTTCACGACGCCCGCGATCGTCGACCGCGCGCCGGTGACGATCGCGATCGGGACGGGCGGCGCGTCGGCGGGTCTCGCAAAGGCTGTTCGCCAGCGGATCGAAGCTTTGCTCCCGGCCCGGCTCGGCGCGCTCGCTTCGGCGCTCCATGCGGCACGCGGCGCCATGAAGGCACGTTGGCCCGCCGCTGCCGACCGCCGCCGCGCGATCGACGCGGCGCTTGCAAGCGGCGGTGCGCTCGACCCGCTCGATCCCGGGGCTGCCGATCGGGTCGAAACCTGGCTGGAGAGCGACGCCTCGATCCAGCCATCGCGCCTCGAAACCGTCCGCCTCGCCAGCGCCGATCCCGACGACCTCACCCTCCGCGCCGCGCGCCTGCTCGGCGAGGCCGACCATATCTTCCACCCGGCGCGCGTTCCCGCCGCCATCCTCGATCGCGCGCGCGCCGATGCGGTGCGCCATGTCGCTGATGCGCCGCCCACCGACGCGCCGGTCGGCCTGTCGATCTGGCTTTTGCTCTCATGAGCNCGGTCCACCCGCTCTATGCCGCGATGGAGCCGACGATCTTCGAGCATATGTCGGGGCTCGCGCGGGCGCATGGCGCGATCAACCTTGGGCAGGGCTTTCCCGACGAGCCGCCGCATCCCGACATGATCGCTGTTGCGGCGCGCGCGCTCGCCGAACAATCGAACCAATATCCCCCCGCCTTCGGCCTGCCCGAACTGCGCGATGCGATCTGCGCCTTCTATGCACGGCGGCAGGGCCTCGCCCTTTCGCGCGAGCAGGTGAACGTAACGTCGGGCGCGACCGAGGCGCTCGCCGCGGCCATCCTCGCGCTGGTCGCGCCGGGCGACGAGGTGATCCTGTTCCAGCCGGCCTATGACAGCTACGCGCCGATGGTCCGCCGCGCGGGCGGCGTGCCCGTGTCGGTCGCGCTCGCGCCGCCCGGCTGGCGTTACGACGCAGCGCGGATCGCCGCCGCGATCACTCCGCGCACGCGTGTGCTGATGTTCAACGACCCGCTCAATCCCTCGGGTACAGTCGCGAGCGAAGCCGAACTCTCGATGCTCGCCGACATCTGTGTGCGGCACGACCTTTCGGCGATCTGCGACGAGGTTTGGGAGGATGTCCGCTTCGACGGCGTGCCGCATCGCTCGCTCATGTCNTTTCCGGGAATGGCCGAACGCACGGTAAAGATCGGATCGGCGGGCAAGATATTCGGNCTGACGGGATGGAAGGCCGGCTGGATGTGCGCCGCACCCACGCTCGCGACGGCACTTGGCCGCGCGCACCAGTTCNTGACCTTNACGACNCCCCCTGCGCTGCAATGGGCGGTGGCGGAGGGGCTGGGCCGGCCCGATAGCTGGTTCGCGCCGCAGCGCGCGCGTTGGGCCGCGTCGCGCCAGCATCTCCGCGACGCGCTCGATGCCGCAGGTTTCGCCGTGCTGCCCAACGCCGCGACCTGGTTCCTGTGCATCGACCTCGCCGCATCGGGGATCGCGCTGTCCGACCGCGAGTTCAGTGAACGCGCGGTGCGCGAAGCCGGGGTCGCCTCGATCCCCGTCTCGGCGCTTTTCGAAGGCGATGGCCCGCGCAATATCCTGCGCCTCTGCTTTGCGAAGGAGGGCGCGATACTCGACGAGGCGGTCGCGCGCCTCGCCGCCTTTCGCGACAAATTGCTGGCCGAAAAGGCCTAGGGTCACGCCCTAGGGCGCGATCGCCAGCCCGTCGCCATTCTTGCCCGCCGCGATCCGGCGCAGCACTTCTCCGCTCGCGACATCGATTTCCGCTACCTTGTCGTGCCCGGTCTCGGCGGCATAAAGCCGCTTCGAATCGGCGCTGAACAACAAGGTGACCTGCCCCTTCGCCTGCTCGCCCGACACTTTGATCGTTTTCAGCGGGGCGCGCGTTTCGGCGTCGAACAGGCTGATCGTACCGCTCGCGATATTGCTCGTTGCGACAAGCTTGCCGTCGGGGCTCGCCAGTACCCGGATCGCGACCGGATCGACGGGCAACTCGGTGATTTTCTTGCCGGTCTTCGTATCCCAGATCGACACGCGCGGCGCATCGAGGTCGCCGACCCACAGTTCGCGCCCGCGCTTCGTCAGCGCCAGCCCCTCGGGCTTGCCGCCGATCGTCAGGTCGCGCAGCTTCTTCGCGGTCTTGAGGTCGAGCACGCTCACCGTCCCTGCCNCAATATTCGCGGTATAGGCNGTGCGATTATCGGGCGCGACGACGATCATATGCGTGCCCTTCTGCCCAGTCGAAATCGACGTCAGCTTGCCATCGGGCGCGACCACGGCGACCGACTCGCTGCCTTCGGTCGTCGCGACCAGCCGCCCGTCCGACAGCCACAGCAGCCCGTGCGGCCGCTGATTGGGGCTAAGGTCGATCGTGCGGACCTTCGTCCGGCTCGCGACATCGAACACATCGACCGTGGTGCTGCCATAGGCGACGACCGCCGCCTGCTTGCCATCGGGCGACACCGCAATCTCGTGCGGCATCTTGCCGGTCGGCAGCCGCGCCAGTTCCTCCCCCGACGCGAGCGCGATGACGCTCAGCGTATCCTCGCCCTTGTTGCCGACGAGCAGCGTCTCCGCAGCGGCGGGCGCAGCAAGCGCAAGGGCATAGAAGGCGGCGGCGATGGTGCGGTGCATGACAGATCTCCCGGTTGCGACGGCGGCACCCTATCCAGCAGAGCACCGCGGACAACCCCGCTTCGACGAGCGACATGACTGCGATTGCAGGTCAACTGAGTAGCATCCCAACGCTTCCTGGCCATGTCGCCGAGCCACAAAATCCCTTTCCTACTTTATTTCGCCATGTCAGCTTCATGTCCGGCTCTTTGAATCTTCGAAATCTGCTGCACCGCCGCTGCGCGAAACATCGCGCTCGCGTGCGATCTTTGCGACCTTTCGCCTGTCGGCGCCGTAGGGAACCTTCGCGACCTTTGCTCCAGCGTGCTTCGCTAACCCGTTGATTTCCGATCTGGGGAAGTGACAAGTCTGACAAGTTAGGCCGGGACTCCGGCAATCGACGCCACTCCCTACTGACAGCGGGGCTTTCGCCTGCTAACGCGCCGCGCATGACCACGCCCTTGTCCCATATCCGCAATTTTTCGATCATCGCGCACATCGATCACGGGAAATCCACGCTCGCCGACCGGTTGATCCAGTTTACCGGGGGGCTGACCGCGCGCGAGATGTCGGCGCAGGTCCTTGATAATATGGACATCGAGAAAGAGCGCGGGATCACGATCAAGGCGCAGACGGTGCGCCTGAAATATAAGGCGCACGACGGCGAGACCTATGAGCTCAACCTCATGGACACGCCCGGCCACGTCGACTTCGCCTATGAAGTGTCGCGGTCGCTCGCGGCGTGCGAGGGAGCGTTGCTTGTCGTCGACGCGGCGCAGGGGGTCGAGGCGCAGACACTCGCGAATGTGTATCAGTCGATCGAGCACGACCATGAGATCGTGCCGGTGATCAACAAGATCGACTTGCCCGCGGCCGACGTCGACAAGGTGAAGGCCGAGATCGAGGACATCATCGGCCTGCCCGCCGACGACGCCGTGCTCGCCTCGGCGAAGTCGGGGATCGGTATCGAGGAATGCCTCGAGGCGATCGTGACCAAGATCCCGCCGCCGAAGGGCGACGCTGCGGCGCCGCTGCTCGCGATGCTNGTCGACAGTTGGTACGACCCCTATCTGGGCGTCGTCATCCTNGTCCGCGTCGTCGATGGCATCCTTAAAAAAGGCCAGCAAATCAAGTTCATGCAGGCNGGCACGAGTCACCTGATCGATCGCGTCGGCTGTTTCACGCCAAAGCGCGAGGAACTGACGGAAATCGGCCCGGGCGAGATCGGGTTCATCACCGCGCAGATCAAGGACGTCGCGCAGGCGCGCGTCGGCGACACCGTGACCGACGCCAAGAAACCCGCCGCGGCGCCGCTGCCGGGGTTCAAGGAAGTCCAGCCGGTCGTCTTCTGCGGCCTGTTTCCGACCGACGCGAACGATTTCGAGAAATTGCGCGAGAGCATCCAGAAGCTCCGCCTCAACGACGCGAGCTTCTCGTTCGAGATGGAAAGCTCGGCCGCGCTCGGCTTCGGTTTCCGGTGCGGCTTCCTGGGCCTCCTTCACCTCGAGATCATCCAGGAGCGGTTGACGCGCGAATATGACCTCGACCTGATCACCACCGCGCCGTCGGTGGTGTACAAGCTGAAGCTCGGCCATACGAAGAATGAGGCGGCGAAGGAGATCGAACTCCACAACCCCGCCGACATGCCCGACCCGAACCGCATCGACGAGATCGAGGAACCGTGGATCGAGGCGGTGATTTACGTGCCGGACGACTATCTCGGCCCGATCCTGAAGCTGTGCCAGGACCGCCGCGGGGTGCAGAAGAACCTGACTTATGTCGGCGGCCGCGCCCAGATCACCTATGAACTGCCGCTCAACGAGGTCGTGTTCGATTTCTATGACCGGCTGAAGAGCATCAGCCGCGGCTATGCGTCGTTCGACTATCACCAGATCGGCCACCGCCCCGGCGACCTCGTCAAGATGAGCATCCTCGTCAACAACGAACCGGTCGACGCGCTGAGCATGATCGTGCATCGCGGATCGGCCGAAACCCGCGGCCGCGGCATGTGCGAGCGGCTGAAGGATCTGATCCCGCGCCACATGTTCAAAATCCCGATCCAGGCCGCGATCGGCGGGAAAGTGATCGCCCGCGAAACCATCGCCGCGCTGCGCAAGGACGTGACCGCGAAATGCTACGGCGGCGACGCGACCCGCAAGAAGAAGCTCCTCGAAAAGCAGAAAGAGGGCAAAAAGCGGATGCGCGAATATGGCAATGTGAACATTCCGCAGGAAGCCTTCATTGCGGCGCTACGGATGGGCGACGACGCCTGATCCGCAGAATGAGCACCCAACGCCACCCCGGTCAGGAGCGGGGTGACGAAGGGGGAGGGGGCGTGCGTGCGGGCGGCTACATCTCGATCGTGATGCGCACCTTCGACGGGGTCGTGCCCGCGGCGTGGGCGATTTCGGTGCGCATGCGGGCAACGAGGTCGGAGAGATGATCGCCGCCGGGCGTGCTGTCGCGGCTCAGCAGCTCGGTCGGCGAGGTGCCAAGAAGGTCGGCGAGCGCCTCTAGCCGTGCGAGCCTGGGGCGCGAGCGGCCCTGCTCCCAATAGCAGATCGAGGTGACGGTAACGCCAAGGCGGCCGGCGACGTCGGTCTTGCTATATCCCCGAGCCTGACGCAGCCGCGAGAGGCGGTCGCCGAGCAACTCATAGGGGGTGCTGTTNTCCGGGTGAGCATGGATCACAGAACGTGCAACCTTTCCGACTTCTGGAAGCAACATTTACCAAAGTTAAGGGCGGTTCGCTTTCAACATTTCACCCATCGGCCGCGGTGAAAATGCTNAGGGTTAATGGCCGCTGCGAGAGTGAGCGCGCACGGATTGCGGGCAGGCGGGCACTTGCCTATCGTGCCGNCGCAGGAGGCCGCGATGACCGGAACGGACAGAGAGGCAAGGGCGCGGATGCGGATCGAGGACATCGTCGTGCATTGCGCGCTCAACGACGGCACGGCGGTGCGCCTGCGCACGATCACTCCCGACGATGCGCCGCTGATTCGTGAAGGGATCGCCAAGCTGTCGGCGGAATCGCGCTATCTGCGCTTTTTCTCGCCCGCGCCGGTGCTGCCCGACGCGGTGGTGCAGAAACTCGCCGACGTCGACGGGCACGACCATATCGCGTGGGGCGCGATCTGTATCGAATGTCCCGGCCGGCCGCCGATCGGCGCCGTGCACGCGGTGCGCCACCGGCATGACGGGCCGGTCGGGGAATTTTCCGTCGCGGTGCTCGACGAATTTCACGGGCTGGGACTGGCGCGGATGATGACTGCGGCGCTGCTCGTCCATTGCCATGTCGAGGGGTTGGACGTGCTTGACGTGCATATGCTGTCCGAAAATGCGGCAGCGCGGCGGTTGGTCAAATCGCTGGGTGCGGTGTGGGCGGGCGAGTCGGCGGGGGTCGCCGAGTATAAGCTCGATGTTGCGGCAGGGATCGCTTCGTTGCGTGCCGATAGTGATGCGCCGGGCGTGCAGGATGTGCTGCGCGCGNTAGCGGCCGACGGGCTGGGCCAGGCGGACTAGTCCCTCCCGCCGCCTTGGGTCGCTGGGGGCGGCGGGAGGGTGGTTCGTGGAGACTGTCGCTAAAAGCGCCGTTCCCGTCCCGAATTCCGCATTAACCCTGATCGCCGGGNGGCGCGGTGATCGTAATCACAGGGGCGCNAAATATTGCGCGCACGATAAAGGGCGCCGGAAACGACCGGCGCCCTTCACCCTGCCCTTTAGGGGAGGCAGCCCTTACTTCTTGGCGGGGTCGGCCGGCGGTGTGGCGCCGGTTTCCGACGGAGCGATCTCGCCCTTGTCGTCCATTGCATTGGCCTTTTCTTCGCCGGCTGCTTCGACGGCGTCGGCCTTCGCTTCGGTTGCTTCCTTTGCCGGGCCTTCCGGCATGGCATCGGCCTGTTCGTCGATCACGTCGGCCTTGGCTTCGGCCTGATCCTCGACCTTGTCGGCGGCGGGGCTCTGGCAGGCGCCGAGCGCGAGGGCCGAAGTGGCGGCGAGGGTGATGAACATCTTACGCATATCGAGTGACTCCCAAAGTTGACTCGGGGGCTTAACGCGGGATGAACGTCAGGGTTGCAATGAAATCGTCATGGCACTGAAATCGCGCCGTTTTTCTTTTTTTACCAAGGCGATCTGCGTCAGGCAGGCGGCTTGACCTTGACCCAGACCTGCACCGTCGCGGCGAACTTGCCGGGCGCGGGCGGGGTGACGTCGATCCGCTCGGCGGTCACGAGTTCGCCAGTCGCTAGATTGAAGCTGGCCCAGGGTTTGGGCATTCGGCCAAAGCTCATCTTCTGGATCGGCTGGCCGGTGGCGGTGTTCATGATCGTTGCGGTGATACCCATGGGGCGCCGGTAGCGGCCGCAGGACATGCCTGTCCAGCCGGTACCCAAAAAAAGAGGGCGCCTGAAGCGCCCTCTCTCGTGCCTGGTCCGGTCTCGCGGCCTTAGAAGCGCTGTTGGCGTTCATACAGGTCGCGGTAGTGCTGGATGCGCGTGACGCGCAGTCCGGGCATGCCGCTGCGGTCGATCGACCGCTGCCATCCGGCAAATTCCTCGAGGGTCAGCCCATAGCGTTCGCACGCTTCGTCGACGGACAGGAGCCCGCCGTTGACGGCCGCTACGACCTCTGCCTTGCGGCGAACGACCCAGCGGGTCGTCGACGGGGGAGGCAACGAGTCCAACGTCAGCGGTTCCCCGAGGGGGCCGATAACCTGTGCGGGCCGGATTTTCTGATTCTCGATCATAGTCATTCCATATTTGAAACGTCGGAGGGGGGTGTGTCCGACGCGTTCGGCTCTAAAACAGAGGGATTCAACATCGGCTGAAATCCTCTGGTAAACAGGCTGTTCATAGTTTCGGGCAGGGCGTTCACATCGTCGGACAAATCGAGGAAGCGAACGATACGCGGCGNTTTTTGTTCCGTTGAAGAGCGCGTTCCGCAGAATGTATCGCGCAACGCGTTAAGCTTCGCATTGTGGCGCTCGCGGTGCGCCAACTNCCGCAACTGTCGCACGGTCGGCAACGCAGCCTGACGCGCGCTGGACACAGCCAGCAAGATGTCGAAGCCGGGCTTCGACAGTCTGGCCGCACCTGCAATGCGTGGAAGATCGGACGGTACGAGGTTCATGCGACTCGTCTACGCGATAGGAGCTAAGGTCCAGTAAATGGCTGTTTCAGAACCCGTTAGCGAAGCTTAACCGGCGTCAATATCTTGACAGCTACGGCGGAAAAGCTGGCATTTTTGCATTCGCATCCCTAGATGGCACCGATCATGATCGACACGATTTCCTCTCCTGCCGCGCTCGCCGGGGCCGACTTTCAGCTCGCCGAGCCCATGAAGGACCGGCGAATCGTCGTCGCNATGTCGGGCGGCGTCGATTCGAGTGTGGTCGCCGCGCTCGCCGCGCGATCGGGCGCCGAGGTNATCGGCGTGACGCTCCAGCTCTATGATCATGGTGCCAAGGCGAAGCGNGTCGGTGCCTGCTGCGCGGGGCAGGATATCCGGGACGCGCGCGCGGTCGCCGACCGGCTGGGCTTCGCGCATCATGTCTATGACCATGAAAGCCGATTCCGCGATACGGTTATNGACCAGTTCGCCGACGAATATCTGGCGGGGCGTACGCCGATTCCCTGCGTGCGCTGCAACATGGGGGTGAAGTTCACCGATCTGTTCCGTCTCGCGAAGGAACTCGGCGCTGACTGTCTGGCGACGGGCCATTATGTGCGCCGTGTGATGGGGCCTACAGGTGCCGAACTGCACCGCGCGGTCGATCCGGCGCGCGACCANAGCTATTTTCTCTTCGCGACGACGCAGGACCANCTCGACTTCCTGCGCTTTCCCTTGGGAGGGCTCGAAAAGAGCGTTGTGCGCGAGATCGCCCGCGACCTCGGGCTTGGTGTCGCGGGCAAGCCTGACAGTCAGGATATCTGCTTCGTTCCCGATGGCGATTATGCGACGCTGGTGAAGAAGCTGCGGCCCGAAGCCGACGATCGGGGCGACATCGTCCATATCGACGGCACGGTACTCGGCACGCACAAGGGCTTGATTCATTATACCGTCGGACAGCGACGGGGGATCGAGATCGGCGGACAGGCCGAGCCATTATATGTGGTGCGCCTGGAGGCCGATACGAAAACGGTNGTCGTCGGGCCGCGGCGCGCNCTCGCGGTNTCNGGGGCACGGCTGGGTGAAGCGAACTGGCTCGCAGCGATCGAAGGGCGCGATGTGCTNGCGAAGGTAAGGAGCATGGCAAAGCCCGTTCCCGCACGCGTGGCGGGTGACCGGTTGGTCTTTGCTGCACCCGAATATGGTGTTGCGCCAGGACAAGCGGCGGTGCTGTACGATATCGCCGATAACTCGCGCGTGCTTGGCGGTGGCTGGATCGAAGCGACGTTCGCTGCGGACTTTAGCCCGGAATAGATTGCACTTTTTGCCCCGATGCCGCAGCCTGCCGGCAAACAGGGAGAAGAGTGATGGTCAATTGGGTCTTGCGCGGCGCCGTTCTGCTGTGGGCGCTGTTCTTTGTCATCGTCGGCGCACGCGGGCTGTTCGACCCTGCGAGCTATAGCGAGACCTTCGGCATATTGGTTGAGGGGCCCGCGACCAATACGATCCGCGCCGACTTGTCCGCCTTTTTCCTCGTCGCCGCCGGAGCGGCCGCCGTCGGCGCGCTGGTGCCGGGCTGGCTGCGCGCACTGCTGGTACCCGCCGCGCTTTACGGGACCGCGCTTGCGGGCAGGCTGTTCGGCGTCGCGAGTGGCGATCNGGTGAATTCGGGGATCGTGCAGGCGATGATCATCGAAGCGCTGACGGTGCTGTTGATGATTGGCAGCTGGTGGGTNCTGTCGCGACCGGTGGCAAGCGAGCCGGTTGCGAATGATATGGCACATTAAAGCCGCAACGGCTGCATTCGGGCGGGGGTCATCTTATCCATCCTCGTCACCCCGGACGTGATCCGGGGGGGGCCGCTATTTGCGTGGAGGCCCAGATCCTCGAAAAAGCGGGATCCCGGATCAAGCCCGGGATGACGAAAGTGGAGTGGGGCTGAGGCGGCCCCCACCCATGAACACAGGCTGCCACAATCGGCGGATTTCCGGCGTTGCTTGTGTTTTTAACCAATTTGTGAGTTACTGCGCCCCGGGTCGCTTCTGTTTTCCTTTGTGGTGGGGAGGAAGCGTATGGCAAGCGATGACGATAAAAGGGCAAGTCCAGAGCGGCGGTCGGGAGATCGCCGAACAACCGACGACCCGAATTATAATGGACCGGATCGTCGCAAGGGCGACCGGCGGACGGGCAAGGACCGCCGTTCCGATTGAGCGCCGCGGCGCGCGCCGGCAGGAGAAGAGTTTTGACCGAACCGCGCGTGCCGCGCCTCAGTGTCGACATCGTGTCCGACGTGATGTGCCCTTGGTGCATCATCGGCTGGCTGAAATTCCGGAATGTGATGGATCATTTTGCGGGGCGGCTCGATTTTCGAGTTCAGTGGCATCCGTTCGAGCTGAACCCGGACATGCCGCCCGAAGGCGAGGATGCCTCCGCGCATGTCATGCGCAAATATGGCATCAGCGCCGAGCAGAGCCGCGCGAACAGCGGCAAGATGGCCGGGGTTGCCGCCGACTTGGGCTTCACTTTCAATCGCGGGCCGGGTTTTCGGATGCGCAATAGTTTCGACGCGCATCGTCTGCTGACTTGGGCGGGGGCACTCGAGGAGCCTGAACAGGATGGTGCGACGGGCGTGCAAACCGCATTGAAGNTAGCGTTATTCGCCGCGCACTTCACGGACAATCGCGACGTNAGCGACCATGCGGTGCTGGCCGATGTCGCGGCGTCGGTGGGGCTGGACCCCGCGCGTGCGGCCGCGATCCTTGCATCGGGCGAGTTNGGCGAGATGGTGCGCACCGAGGAAGCCTATTGGGCCGACCAGAATATCACCGGCGTGCCGGCNTTCATTCTGGGCGGGCGAATGCTGATTCCCGGCGCCCAAGACCCCGATGTTTTTATCCGCGTGATCGAGACGAAGATATTGGCGGCCGCCGCCTGAGGAACCCCGCGGCGCGGCGGCGCGTTTTCAGGCCTCCCCCGTNAAGGAGCAGGTCATGGCTGACGATCCCNNCAAACCCGNGGCAGATGCCCCGGAGGCACGCAACCGCGAGCAGGACGACGAAGAAGCGCAGGCGCAGAGCGTTGCNGAAGCGGCGCGGCGCGAAGCCCGCTTGCANGATAGCGAGAAGAAACGCAGCGGCGACGAGAGCGACGACGCGCAGGACCTGGTCGACCATATGCGNCAGATGGAGCGGTCGGGCGTGATCGATATGGATGCCTATCGCGGCGAGCGCAGCGACGACGACGAAGATGATGAGCTTGGTCCCGGCGGGATCGACGATGACGAGCCGCGTGGCGCGCCCTGATTGTCGGCGCATCGTCGCGCGCGACCGGACGAGCGTCCGCTCGGTGCTGATCGATGAGGGGCTGGCGCGGCCTTGGGAGGCAAGGCGGCGCCCCTGATGTTAATCGTTCGGGATGGCGTCTCCGACCTCTTCGGCCGCCGCCTCGGCTGCGTCTGCTGCTTCCTCGATCGTGCCGTCGTCTGCTGGAAGGAGTTCGATCGAGCCCTTCAGCGGCGCGTTCGGCCCGGCGAGTTGGCGGTCGATGTCGGCGGCGATCAGCTGCGCGACCGGATCGTCGGCAAGCGCGCCGAGTTCGTCGCGCCGTGCCGCCAGCGCGGCGACGCGGTCTTCTTCGGGCAGCCGTGCCACTTCGATATAGA
>Ga0055536_1001779_pt1 | contig 12695 bp, 8 predicted proteins | sample AraplaCvi_mLB_r2_FD_55037 | JGI IMG/M metagenome (GOLD analysis project Ga0055536, IMG submission 55037) | Arabidopsis root microbial communities from North Carolina, USA - plate scrape MF_Cvi_mLB_r2 | ecosystem: Host-associated > Plants > Roots > Endosphere | place: USA: North Carolina...
CTCATGCCCTACGTNATCCTGCCGATGTACCTGCTGTTCGGCCAGCGCAAGCTGCGCCCGGCCGGCGCGCCCCGGCCGCCGCGTTCGCTGCCGCCGGGCCACTGGGCGGCCGACCTGATCGAGAGCTTCGGCCTGGCGCCGCCCGGGCGTTGCGCGATCCGCATGCACGCCGACGGCGAGGCCGCGCGCGAGGCGCTGTTCGAGGTGATCGACGGCGCGCGCCAGCGCCTGGACGTGTGCACCTTCATCATCGGCGACGACGCGCTCGGCCACGCCGTGCTGGCGCGGCTCGCGCAGCGCGCGCGCGAAGGCGTCAAGGTGCGCGTGCTGCTCGACGGCTTCGGCGCGCTCTCGCTACCGCGCCATCACTTCGACCGGCTGCGCGCGGCCGGCGGCGAGGTGGCGGTGTTCCGCCCCTTCTTCAGCCTGCGCCGCATCGGGCCGCGCAACCTGCGCAACCACCGCAAGCTCACCATCGCCGACGACCGCTGGCTGTGGTCGGGCGGGCGCAACCTCGCGGGCGAGTACTTCTCCGGCAACGACAAGCACCCCGAAGCCTGGCACGACCTCTCTTTCGACCTGCAGGGCAGCGTGGCCGCCGCCGCCGCGCGCCAGTTCGATCACGACTGGAGCTCGGTGCGCGGGCGCAAGGCGCGCGCCATCACCGCCGCCGACGTGCCCGCGGGCCCCGGCTGCGCGATGGCCCAGTTCCTGCCGAGCGGCCCCGACCAGACCGAGGACACGGCGCACGCGCTGCTCATCGACGCCTGCTTTCGCGCCGAGCACCGCATCCTCGCGATCACGCCCTACTTCGTGCCCGGCGACGGCCTGCGCGACGCGCTGCGGCTCGCCGCGCGGCGCGGTGTGCAGGTGACCATCGCGATGCCCGCGCAGTCGAACCACCGGCTGGCCGACTTCGTGCGCGCACGCGCCATGCGCGACCTCGCGCGCGCGGGCGTGAGCTTTCGCATGCTGCCCTTCATGGCCCACGCCAAGGCCGTGGTGGTCGACGACGAACTGGCGATGTGCGGCTCGATCAACCTCGACCTGCGCAGCCTGCTGCTGAACCACGAGGCGGCGGTGGTGTTCTACGGCCACGACGACATCGAATGGCTGGCCGAATGGATCGAGACCACCGCCTCGGCCGGCGAGCCCTACCGCGCGCGGCGTCCGGGGCTGCTGCGCGACGTGGCCGAAGGGCTGCTGCTGACCGTCGCCTTCCAGCTGTAGGCGGGCGGCGCATCGCCCGAGATGCACGGATGCAACATAATTGCAACCAATTGAACATTCACACTAGAATCGCCACCGGTTCCGGTGGATGACCGTTCTTCCGGAGCCCCCTGCATTGCGGGGCAGCCCGCTCCGGCCCGGCCTCATGGGGCCCACCGAAGCGCCATTCGTACCGCCGTTGTCGTGAGAAAGTGCCCAAATAACAGGCAGCACTACAGCTAGGCCAGTTCCCTTCCTACGAGCCCAGAAATTAAGATAAAGGTTCACTGATTGTTGCCACATCGTGTGGAGGAATGAGCGGTCCGCCCGCCCTCTGCACTGAATGAGCAACCAGTAGTCCCCCGCACTTCAGAAGCATCGGCGCCCGTCAGGGCGTATCGCCTTCGGCGACCTCGATGCGATGCAGGAGCGTGACCGGCAAAGGCGGTCGCCGCGGGGTTTGAGCGCTGGGCGCCGGGCGACACCTTCGCGCGGCCCCAAGCGATCCCCTTTGTTGTCGATCACTGCCGGATTCCCCTGAGCACGGGAAGAAAAATCGATGCCTTTCATTGATTCGCTGCTGGCGCTCGCGCGCCGGCTGGGCGCAGCCTTGCCTGTCGTTTGGGCCCTGCTGCTGCCGTTGTCCGCCGCCCCGACCTGGGCGGCCCTGAACGAAGTCGGCCGCGCCACGCCGAGCGTGCACCGCCTGCGCTTCTTCATCGACCCGCAACTGGCGGCCGACATCGGCGCGCCCGAGGCCGGCCGCCGGCTCGCACAGTACGTGGCCGACCTCAACACCGTGTTCCAGCGCGAGACCGTGCGCAGCTTCACCTTCGACCCCGCGAAAGACCTGCAGATCGTCGCGCCCGGCGCGGCGCCGCCCTGCGGCTTCAGCGGCGTGGCGGGCGGCGAGATCGTGCTGTGCGTCGGCCCCTCGAAGCGCGGCTACAGCCACGGCGGCCTGACCACCAGCACCACCTTCCCGCCCACCGGCGTGACCTGGAACCTGAACTGGACCGCCATCCACGACCCGCTGCGCCTGTCGCGCGCCATCACGCCGGCCGCGCCCGAGTCCACCGAGAAAGACTACCTCGGCCGCCAGCTCAAGACCTTGCTGCACGAGCTGGAGCACGTGTTCGGCGCCGGCTCGGGCGAGTACTACAACGCCATCGCCGTCGCCGACACCACCGAGACCGCGCCCGCCAGCGACCTCGCGCTCGTGAAGCACACCGATCGCTACTGGTGGACGCGCCAGCACTGGCGCCTCGACCCGCTGCTGGGCACCGTGTTCGAGCAGCGCTACGACCCGGCCGCCAACCGCGTCGCCACGCTCGGCCTGATCCGTTTCACCGAAGGCACCAAGGCGCAGATCAACACCGACTGGCGCGACTGGCCCAAGCTCGGCAGCTCGAAGTTCATGGCCGCGACCACCGCCACGCAGGTGCGCGTGACCGAGCGCGAGAGCGGCGCCGCGCTGGCCGGCGCGCCGGTGTCGGTGTGGCGCGACCCGGGTGCCGGCAAGCCGCTGGAGCCTATCGCGCAGGGCAGCACCAACGCCGAGGGCCGCTTCGTCTTCGACTGGCGCTGCGGCTTCAGCTGCTTCGCCGTCGGCAAGACCACGCTGCTTGTGAAGGCCCAGGCCCCGGGCCGCGCGCCGGGCGCCACCTGGTTCACCATCTTCGATGCCTTCGAGCAGAAGGCGGTGCAGGGGCAGGCGGCCTTCACCATCGACCTGCCGCTGGGCGTACCCGACAGCCAGAAGCCGGCCGTGTCCCTGGCCGCGCCCGCGATGGCGACCGTGGGCCAACCGGTGGCGCTGGCGCCCGTGGCGGTCGACAACGTCGGCGTCTTCGGCGTCTTCGGCGTGAAGGTGATCGGCACCGACAGCCTGCCGATCTGCACCTTCACCGCCCCGCCCTACACCTGCCACTGGACGCCGACCGCGCCGGGCGTGCAGGTCGTCCGCGTGATCGCCATCGACGCGGCGGGCAATGCCGAGGTCGCGTCGGCGCAGGTGATCGTGCGCGCGCCCGCCGACACCACGGCACCGACCGAGACGCTGAACGTGCCGTCCATGGCCTCGTCGGCCGCCGGCCTGCCGGTGCGGCTGTCGGCCAGTGCGTCCGACGATGTCGGCGTGGCCGAGCTGGCCTTCATCGTCGACGGCAAGACCGTCTGCGCGCCGCGCGCCGCGCCCTACGCCTGCAGCTGGACGCCTACGCGCGCCGGCTTGGCGAACATCGAGCTGCGCGCCACCGATGCGGCGGGCAACGTTGCCACCACCTCGGTCACCGCGCGCGTCGGCGCGGAACTGCGGCCCGAAGACCTGTAAGAGATAGCGCTCAACGCCGGTTCGTGAAGCTGGCGTTGCCCAGCCCGGTGCCGATGGTCAGCACGCCCCAGTGGCGCACGTCGCGCATGAAGGGCAGCTCGCTCAGGCCCTGCACCACCGCGTCGTTGTGCATGAGCACCAGCGTCGCGCCCGAGCCGATGATCGGCAGCCGCCGCCACAGCGCGGCCGGCAGGTGGAAGGCCCGGCTCTCCCAGTCGCCCGGCAGGTTCTGCGCGCCACGCGCGATCGAGCCGTCGGAGCGGATCAGCCCCGGGCAGCCGATGCCGATGAAGGGCGCAAGCCGGATCTTGCGGCGCTCGGCGTAGATCACCATGTCCTCGAGCATGTCGGCGATGCGCTCGACCATGTGGCTGCGGTTCGGGCCGTCGTCGGCGTGGCGCCACTTTTCTCGCTTGACCACTTTCGCGCGCGAGAAGTCGGGCGCCTTGCGGTGGCGCGTCTTCACGATGCCGCAGCGCACGTTGGTGCCGCCGATGTCCACCGCAAGAATCGCGTCGTGCCCCTTCAGCAGGGGCGGCGGCGTCAGGTGCGCCCAGCCGATCAACCCGCCGTCGTCCACGTTGTGCGACAGCCGGCCCAGCTGCACGTGCACGCCCAGGTCTTCGAGCATCGCGCCTGCCTCCAGGATCGCGCGCTCGCCCACGTCGCTCTCGGGAAAACCGCCGCCGACCACGATGCGCTGCACCTTGCGCCACGAGGGTTGGCGCACGAAGCGCTGGACCACGAAGGCCAGCTCTTGCGCGAACTCCTCGATGGCGCCATGCATCACGTCGCCGGCCGCTGTGGCGGTCTTTCCCTGCAGCGCGCGGTCGAGCTGCTTCTTGCTCAGGTCGCGCGAGTGGGCCGCGCCCAGCGGGTCGCGGCCGGTCTTGCGGCGCCGCTTGCGCCATCGCTCGAGCAGTTCGCGAAACGCCGTCTGGCTGGCCTGGTCGCCGACGAAGCCGTCCTTGTCGCGCAGCTGCAGGCTGTAGCCGTCCACGCGCAGGCCGGGCAGCTCGCGCAGGCCGTGGATGTCGGGACCGGGGGGCGCGTGCCTGGTTTTTTTCATGACGGCCACTATGGGCCGCTGCGCGCCCGTGGCGCATCGGCTTCGCGCACCACGGCGTGTAGGAGACGGACGGGTACGGCTGGCGCAGCGATGCCGATACACTGATCCGGATGCACCTGCCTCGCAGCTTCTGGCACCCCGCCCTGTGGCTTTTCGCGATGCTCTGGCTGGCCGCCGCCGCGCCCCGCGCGCAGGCCGCCGACGAGACGCTACGCGTCGGCTCCAAGCGCTTCACCGAGTCGTACATCCTGGCCGAGGTGCTGGCGCAGACCGCCGCGCCGCACACCGCGTCGCCGCCCGTCGTGCGGCAGGGGCTGGGCAACACGGCCATCGTGTACGAGGCGCTGCGCTCGGGCGCCATCGACCTGTATGCCGAATACACCGGCACCATCGCACTCGAGATCCTCAAGGGCTCGCCCGCCGAGACGCGCGAGGCCATGAACACCGCGCTCGCGCCGCTCGGGCTGGGCGTGGCGATTCCGCTGGGCTTCAACGACGGCTACGCGCTGGCCGTGCGCGCTGCCGACGCCGACAAGCTCGGGCTGCGCACGCTGAGCGACCTGGCCAAACACCCCGAACTGCGCATCGGGTTGTCGAACGAATTCATCGGTCGCGCCGACGGCTGGAAGGGCCTGGCCGCGCGCTACGGCTTCACGCAGACGCCGACCGGGCTCGACCACGGCCTGGCCTACGAGGCGATGACGGCCAAGCAGATCGACGCCATCGACATCTACACCACCGACGCCAAGATCGATCACCTCGGCCTGCGCGTGCTCGTGGACGACAAGCAGTACTTTCCGCGCTACGACGCGGTGGTGCTCTACAAGCTCGACCTGCCCGCGCGGCTGCCGAAGGCGTGGGCTGCGTTGCAGACGCTCGAAGGCAAGATCGACGAGCACGCCATGATCGCGATGAACGCGCGCGCCGAATTGCAGGGCGTGCGCTTCGACACGATCGCGCGCGACTTCCTCGCCGGCGCCACCAAAGACGGCAAGACCCCGCCGAGCGCCGCGCGCGGCTTCACCGCCAAGCTCTTCGGCCCCGACCTCTGGCCGCTGGCGCGCCAGCACCTGCTGCTGGTGGCGGTGTCGGTCGGCGTGGCCATCCTCATCGGCGTGCCGCTCGCGATCCTCGTGTTTCCTCATCTGCGGCTGCGCGCCGTGGTGCTGGGCTTTGCCAGCGTGATGCAGACCGTGCCGTCACTCGCGCTGCTCGCGGTGCTGATCTCTTTGCTTGGCGCCATCGGCGCCCTGCCCGCGCTCATCGCGCTCACGCTGTACTCGCTGCTGCCGATCATGCGCAACACCGTGACCGGGCTGGCCGAAGTGCCGAATGGACTTCGGCTGGCCGGCACCGCGCTGGGCATGACGCCGCCGCAGAGCCTTCAGTTGGTGCTGCTGCCTCTCGCTTTGCCCACGCTACTGGCGGGCGTTCGCACCGCGACAGCCATTGCCATCGGCACGGCCACCATCGCGGCTTTCATCGGCGCGGGCGGCTTCGGTGAGCGCATCGTGACAGGACTCGCGCTCAACGATCGCGAGCTGTTGATGGCGGGAGCGCTGCCGGCTGCGGCCATGGCGCTGATCAGCGAAGGCATCTTCGAGCTGATCGAGTTCCTGATGCGTCGCAGCCGCAGGGCGCCATTGGCCTGAGCTGTTCAGGGCTACGCTCCCGCCGACGCGGTACCTTGCTCCGCGAATGTCCCCCGGGCTTCGCCCTCCTCCTTGATTTCGCTGCGCAAGGCACCGCATCGACGTGAGCGTGTTCAGTGCGGTCGTTGATGGGCTGCGCACCACCGCCGCTTCCCGTGCGCAGGACACTGGGTGCTTCCCGCAACGAAATCAAGGAGGAGGCCGCAGGCCGGGGGACATTCGCGGAGGGAAGTACCCGGTGGCCTGTGCACGTGCCCCGAACCAAGCGGACATAAAAAAGCCCCCAAACAGGGGGCTTTCAACGAGACAAGAAGAAGCGTCAGGCCAACGTGTAAGCCGTCTTCACCGTCGTGAAGAACTCCTGCGCGTACTTGCCCTGCTCCCGCGGTCCATAGCTCGATCCTTTGCGGCCGCCAAACGGCACGTGATAGTCCACCCCCGCCGTCGGCAGGTTCACCATCACCATCCCCGCCTGGCTGTGGCGCTTGAAGTGCGTCGCGTACTTCAGCGAGGTCGTCGCAATGCCGGCCGACAAACCGAACTCGGTGTCGTTGGCCGTCGCCAGTGCCTCTTCGTAGTTCTTCACGCGGATCACGCTCGCCACCGGCCCGAACACCTCTTCGCGGTTGATGCGCATGTTCGCGGCGGACTCGCTGAACAGTGCGGGCGACATGTAGTAGCCATCGGTCTCCAGCTTCAGCAGCTCACCGCCGGCCGCCAGCGTGGCGCCCTCGCCCTTGCCGATGGCGACGTATTCCATGTCCTGGTCGAGCTGCGACTTCGACGACACCGGCCCCACGTCCGTGCCCTGCGCGAGCGCGTCGCCGACCTTGATCTTCGCCATGCGCGCCTTCATCGCCTCGATGAACTTCGGGTAGATGCCTTCGGTCACGATGAGGCGGCTCGACGCCGTGCAGCGCTGGCCCGTCGAGTAGAACGCGCTCTGCACGCTGAGCTCCACGGCCTGCGCGAGGTCGGCGTCGTCGAGCACCACCTGCGGGTTCTTGCCGCCCATTTCGAGCTGCACCTTCTTATGGTTGGTGACGCACTGGACCGCGATGTTGCGGCCCACGCCCACCGAGCCCGTGAAGCTGATCGCATGGATGCCGGGGTGGTTGACCAGCGCATCGCCGATCACGCTGCCGCGCCCCATCACGAGGTTGAACACGCCGGCCGGAATGCCCGAGCGGCTGATGATTTCGGCCAGCGCCCACGCGCAGCCCGGCACGAGGTCGGCGGGCTTGAGCACCACGCAGTTGCCGAAGGCCAGCGCGGGCGCGATCTTCCAGGCAGGAATGGCGATGGGGAAGTTCCACGGCGTGATGAGCCCGACCACGCCCACCGGCTCGCGCGTGATCTCCACGCCGATGTTCGGGCGCACCGACGGCAGCACCTCGCCCGCGAGGCGCAGGCACTCGCCCGCGAAGAACTTGAAAATCTGCCCCGCGCGCGTGGCCTCGCCGATGCCTTCGGCCTTGGTCTTGCCCTCTTCACGCGCCAGCAGCGTGCCCAGCTCTTCCTTGCGCGCCAGGATCTCGGTGCCGATCTTGTCGAGCGCGTCGGAGCGCGCCTGGATGCTGCCCGTCGCCCAAGCGGGGAAAGCGGCGGTGGCGGCGGCCACGGCCGCATCGACCTGGCCCTTGTCGCCCTGCGTGTACTGGCCCAGCACGTCGGCCAGGTTGCTGGGGTTGATGTTGGGGCTGTAGCTTTGGCCAGCCAGCCATTCGCCATTGATGAGGTTGTTGAACTCAGTCATCGTCGATGTCCTTGTGTGCGTGTTGCGGTGAGGAGGTTGGAAAAGTCCCAAGGCTAGGTGGCGCCTTCGGACTCCACGTAGAGGGCGTACAGCGAATGGCTGGCCGCCATGTAGAGGCGGTTGTTCTTGGGGCCGCCGAACGTCAGGTTGGCACAACGTTCGGGCAGGCGGATGAAACCGATGGGCTTGCCTTGCGCATTGAAGATCTTGACGCCATCGAGGTCTTCGGATTTCGCCTGCTGCTGATAGACCTTCATGCCGTTGCCAGCATCGACGGGTTCGGGAGCGACGGCGCCGTTCCAGCCCCAGCCCATCCAGAGATTGCCGTCGCGGTCGACGCGAAAGCCGTCGAGCGCCGCAGCGCCCGTGCCATCAATGAGCTTCGCCTTGTTCGACACGCTGCCATCGGCCGCCACGTCGTAGCTCCAGAGGCTGCGGTTGGGCGTGCCCTTCCACTCGACAACGTAGAGCTTTTTCTCGTCCGGCGAGAAGGCCAGGCCGTTCGGGTTCACGAGGTCGGTGATCACCGCCGAGAGCTGGCCGTCGGGCGTGAGGCGGTACACGTTGGTCGTCGCCTGCTCGGGCGCGGCCTTCTCGCCTTCCCACGTGCCCGAGATGCCGAAGAGCGGATCGGTGAACCACACGGTGTCGTCCGACTTCACAACCACGTCGTTCGGCGAGTTCAGGCGCTTGCCCTGGTAGCGGTCGGCCAGCACGGTCACGCGCCCGTCGGATTCGGTGCGCACCACGCGCCGCGTCACCGAGTGCTCGCAGCTGATGAGGCGGCCCTGCCGGTCGCGCGTGTTGCCGTTGCAGTAGCCGGCGTTCGCCTTGTGGACCTTGAACTCGCCGGTCTTCTCCTCGTAGCGCATCAGCCTGTTGTTCGGGATGTCGCTGCACACGAGATAACCCTCGCGCGGCAGGTACACCGGGCCCTCGGCCCAGCGCATGCCCGTGCCGACCTGCTCGAGCGTGCTGCTGTAGATCCGGTACTTCGCAAAGCTGGGGTCGAGGATCAGCACCGACGGGTCGGGATACCGCTGCTGCGGCTTGTAGGGAAACGACTGGGCGCCCGCGGCGGCGGCCACCGCGCCGAGTGCCGAGCCGGCGGCTGCCTGCAGCAGGCGACGGCGATCCATGTGCTTGTTCATTCGGTCTCCTGGGATGTTTCAGCCGTCAGCGCACGAAGGCACCGGGCGCTCAGCGGACCATGCAGGGGCGCTTGTTGTCGAAGGTCCAGTTCGGAATGAGGAACTGCATCGCCTGCGCGTCATTGCGCGCACCGAGGCCATGCGTCAGGTACAGCTGATGTGCCTTCTCGACCTCGGCCATGTCGAGCTCGATGCCCAGGCCGCCGCGCGTGGGCACCTGCACGAGGCCGCCCTCGATCTGCAGCGGCGCCTTCGTGAGGCGCTGGCCGTCCTGCCAGATCCAGTGCGTGTCGATGGCCGTGACCTTGCCGGGCGCCGCCGCGGCCACGTGCGTGAACATCGCGAGCGACACGTCGAAGTGGTTGTTCGAATGCGAGCCCCAGGTCAGGCCCCAGGCCTGGCACAGCTGCGCCACGCGCACCGAGCCCTGCATGGTCCAGAAGTGCGGGTCGGCCAGCGGGATGTCGACCGACTGCAGCGAGAGGCTGTGCACCATCTCGCGCCAGTCGGTGGCGACCATGTTGGTGGCGGTGGGCAGGCCGGTGGCTCGGCGGAACTCGGCCATCACCTCGCGGCCCGAGAACACGCCCTCGGCGCCGCACGGGTCTTCGGCATAGGCCATCACGCCGTGCAGGTCGCGGCACAGGCGGATGGCGTCGGCCAGCAGCCAGCCGCCGTTCGGGTCGAGCGTGACGCGCGCCTGCGGGAAGCGTGCGTGCAGCGCGCGGATGGCCTCGACCTCTTCCTCGCCGCGCAGCACGCCGCCCTTGAGCTTGAAGTCGGTGAAACCGTAGCGCGCGTGCGTGGCCTCGGCCAGCCGCACGATGGCCTCGGGGGTCATGGCCTCTTCGTGGCGCAGGCGGAACCAGTCGTTGTCGGCGCCGGGGTCGGTCTCGTACGGCAGGTCGGTCTTCGTGCGGTCGCCCACGTAGAAGAGGTAGCCGAGCATCTGCACCGCATCGCGTTGCTGGCCTTCGCCGAGCAGCGCGGCCACGGGCACGCCCAGGTGCTGGCCCAGCAGGTCGAGCAGCGCGGCTTCGGCGGCGGTCACGGCGTGGATGGTCACGCGCAGGTCGAAGGTCTGCAGGCCGCGCCCGCCGCTGTCGCGCGCGGCAAACGCACTGCGCATGCGGTTGAGCACGGCGTTGTGGTTGCCGATGGGCTGGCCCACGATGAGGTCGCGCGCGTCTTCGAGCGTCTGGCGGATCTTCTCGCCGCCCGGCACCTCGCCCACGCCGGTGTGGCCGGCGCTGTCGGTGAGGATCAGCAGGTTGCGCGTGAAGAACGGGCCGTGCGCGCCGCTGAGGTTCATCAGCATGCTGTCGTGGCCGGCCACGGGCACGACGCGCATGGCGGTGACGACGGGCGCGCCCGACACGACGGAGGAAGCAGCGGATTCAGGAGAGGTCATCTTCGGGCTCGGTGGCTCAGTCTGCGGTGATGTGGCGGGTGTCGATCAATGTCTTCCATCGCGCCCACTCGCGCAACTGGAAGGCGGTGAAGTCTTCGGGCGTGCTGGCGACGATTTCCAGGCCCTGGTCGAGCATGCGCTTCTTGGTCTCGGGGTCCTGCATGGCGGCGATGACCGCATCGCTCAGCTTCTTCTTCGTGGCGGGTGGCAGGCCCTTCGGTGCGGCCATGCCTTGCCACGAATAGACCTCGGCGCCCTTCACGCCGGCTTCGGCGAGCGTGGGCACGTCGGGCAGCACGGGCGAGCGCTTGTCGCCGGTGACGGCCATCGCGCGCAGCTTGCCGGCGCGGATGTGCGGCAGCACAGCGTTCACGTTCTGGAACGAGAAATCGACCTGGTTGCCCAGCAGGTCGTTCACGGCCGGCGCGCCGCCCTTGTAGGGCACGTGCACGCCTTCGGTCTTCGATTGCTGCCAGAAGAGCTCAGCCGACAGGTGGTCGGACGAGCCGTTGCCCGAGCTCGCGAACGAGACCTTGCCGGGCGTCTTGCGCAACAGCGCGAGCACGTCGGCCACGGTGTGTTCGGGCCGCGCGACATTGGCGACGAGCACGTTGGGCGCCTGCACGGGCACGCTGATGTAGTCGAAGTCTTTGGTCGCGTCGTAGGGCACGCTCTTCTGCAGATGCGGCGTGACGACGAAGGCGCCGAGCGACGACACGAGCAGCGTGTAGCCGTCGGGCAGTGCGCGCCGCACGAAGCCGGTGCCGATGGTGCCGGTGGCACCGGGCCGGTTGTCGACGACGAAGCTGCCGCCGAGCTTGGCCTGCAGCTGCTGCGCCAGCGCGCGCGCCACCATGTCGGTGGAGCCACCGGCGGGGAACGGCACGATGATCGTCACGGGTTTCTGCTGCGGCCATGCCTCGGCCTGCGCCGAGGCGTACAGCGGCGACAGCAGCGCGGCGGCGGCGAGCGCGAGGCCCGTCGCCAGGAATTGCGTTCTCTTCATGCGCGGTGGTCCGATCAGGAAGGAAGGCGCACAGCCTGGCGCGCGAGCAGCTTCCACTCGCCGCCCTGCTTCTGCCAGACGCCGAGGATCTTCAGCGCGACCTTGCCGGGCTTGCCCGAATCGTTGGTGTCGCCCGTGAGCGTGTGGCGCACGATGGCGGTGTTTCCGTCGACCACCTTGATGGTCTGGTCGGTGATCGCGATGGCCACGAAGTCCGACTTGCGGTCGAGCAGGTCGGCGATGAAGCTGGCCTGCGTGTCGACCTTGCCGCCCGAATGGCCGTAGCTCAGGTCGTCGGCCACCAGTGCGCGCAGCGCGGCGGGCGTCGGGTCGACCATGGCGACGCGCAGCCGCTCGGCGGCCGCCGCAACTGCGGGTTCGGCCGCTGCGCCGCTGCTGCTGCCACCGCTGGCGGCACAACCCGCGAACACGGCGGTCGCTGCGGCGGCGAGCAAAAATTTCCTGATGAGCATGTCGTTGTCTCCTGTTGTTCTGTGGTGCTGGCGACTACTGCGATCAGTGCCGGCTTACTGCGGGCCGAGCGTGTCGATGAGCGCCTTCAGTGCGTCCATCTCGTCGGGCTTCAGGTCGGTCAGCGGCGCGCGCACGGGGCCGGCGTCGTGGCCGACGAGCTTGGCGCCCGCCTTCACGATGCTCACGGCGTAGCCGGGCACGCGGTTGCGCAGCTCCAGGTAAGGCATGAAGAAGTTCTTCAGCAAGCGGTGCTGCGTGGCCATGTCGTCGTTGGCGACTGCGTGATAGAAATCCATCGCCGTCTTCGGAATGAAGTTGAAGACCGCCGACGAGTACACGGGCGTGCCCATTGCCTTGTAGGCCGCGGCATAGACCTCGGCGGTCGGCAGGCCGCCCAGGTAGGCGAAGCGGTCGCCCATCTTCTGGAAGATCGCGACCATCGCTTCGATGTCGCCCACGCCGTCCTTGAAGCCGACGAGGTTCGGGTTGCGCTCGGCCAGGCGGGCCAGCGTGTCGGGCTTGAGGCGGCTCGAAGCGCGGTTGTAGACGATCACGCCGAACTTCACGCTCTTGCACACGGCCTCGACGTGCGCGGCCAGGCCTTCCTGGCCGGCTTCGGTGAGGTAGTGCGGCAG
>Ga0055536_1001782_pt1 | contig 12688 bp, 8 predicted proteins | sample AraplaCvi_mLB_r2_FD_55037 | JGI IMG/M metagenome (GOLD analysis project Ga0055536, IMG submission 55037) | Arabidopsis root microbial communities from North Carolina, USA - plate scrape MF_Cvi_mLB_r2 | ecosystem: Host-associated > Plants > Roots > Endosphere | place: USA: North Carolina...
GATTGTGCCAACTGCCAGCTGAGCGCATGTTCGCGGCCCCCCGATCCGACCAGCAGGATATTCATGTCAGTCCCTTTTCCCGATACGGCGTCCGACGATGGCACCGAAGCGCGGCTGTTAGCCGAGGCTTCGCCGGGGGACAATGCACCAGCCCTGTCGGTCAGCCAATTATCGGCGGCGATCAAGCGGACGGTCGAGGACGGCTTTGCGCGCGTGCGCGTGCGGGGAGAGTTGTCGGGGACCAAACGTGCGGCATCGGGGCATTTCTACGCGGCGCTGAAAGACGATAATGCGCTGATCGACATGGTGATGTGGAAGGGGCAGGCGGGTCGCCTCGCCTTTCGGCCCGAGGACGGGATCGAGGTGATCGCCACAGGCAAGCTCACGACCTATCCGGGCCGCTCCAAATATCAGCTTGTCGTCGATACGCTCGAGGTTGCGGGCGAAGGCGCGCTGATGCTGCTCTTCGAGAAATTGAAGGCGCGGCTTGGCGCCGAGGGGCTGTTCGACCGCGANCGAAAATATGATCGGCTGCCCTATCTGCCGCGAACGATCGGGGTCGTGACCTCACCGACCGGGGCGGTGATCCGCGATATCCTTCACCGGCTCGCCGACCGTTGCCCCACGCATGTCATCGTCTGGCCGGTGTTGGTGCAGGGCGACGGCGCGGCGGCCCAGGTCGCAAATGCGATCCGCGGCTTCGATGCGATTGACCCGGGCGGGCGAGTGCCGCGCCCCGACCTCGTCATCGTTGCGCGCGGCGGCGGGTCGATCGAGGATCTGTGGGCGTTCAATGAAGAGGTCGTCGTGCGCGCGATCGCCGATTGCCGCATTCCGACGATCAGCGCGGTGGGGCACGAGACCGACGTGACGCTCGCCGACTATGCCGCCGACGTCCGCGCGCCGACCCCGACCGCGGCGGCCGAGATGGCGGTCCCGGTGCGCGCCGAACTCATCTCGCAGCTCGCGACCTGGAACGGGCGGATTATCGGCGCGGCGAACCGGCATCAGGCGCTGGCGGGCGAGCGGCTCACGGCGCTGGCGCGGCATTTGCCGAAGCGCGANGCGCTTTATGCGCCGCAGCGCCAGCGGCTCGACGATGCGGGCGACCGGCTCGACCGNAGCCAGCGCCACCGGCTGACGGTGATTTCGGAACGGCTCGCGACGCGCGGTGCCGCGNTGCGGCCCGCGCTGCTGGCGCGGCGTTGGGATCGTGACCGGGCGCTGCTCGAAGGGCTGGGGCGGCTGCTCGACAGCCTTGACCCCCGCGCGTTGCTGTCGCGCGGCTATGCGATGGTGCGCGATGCGGGCGGTGCGATCGTGACCACCGCGGCCAAGGCGCGCGGCGCCGGGCATTTGCAGCTCCAATTCGCTGACGGCGAGGTGCCGGTCGCTGTCGGTGCGGGCGATGGCGCGCCGCCGCCCACGCCCACGCCCAAGCCGGTGCGCAAGCCTTCGCCGGCGGAGCCCAAACGGGGGCAGGGCGAGCTCTTCTGAGCTTCCGGGGGTGGCTGCGCGGCGCGATGCTGTTATAGTCGCGGGAANGACGTAACGCCGAATGGATAGAGAATCATGTTGATCGCCAGCCGCAACCGCCTTGCCCGTCTGCAGTACGGACCGAACGGTTTTCGCGTCCTCGCGCCCGGCGACCATGTGTTGTGCGCGGTGAGTGGCGCGCCGATCGGGCTCGACGAGCTGCGCTATTGGTCGGTCGCGCGGCAGGAGCCTTATGCCACTGCCGAGATTTCGGTGCAGGCCGAACTGGACGCCGCGCGCAAGGCATGAGCTTTGTGAGGGACTGGCGACGGCATGGGGCGGCGCTGACGCTGATGGTCGTTGCTGCCGGATGCGTTCCGGCCGCCGAAACGGACGCCCGGCCCGCGCCGCGCCCCGCGGCCCAGCCCGTAACGCCGCCATCCTCTCCGCCCGCGCCGTCCCGCGCGCCGGTTCGTGCAGATTTCGCATTGGCCGGTCTTGCCGAACAGGGCGCAGTGATGGTCGGAAAGGTGCCGAGCGACACGCGCGCGCTCACGCTCGACGGCAAGGCAATTCCCGTCGCGGCCGATGGCGGCTTCCTGATCGCTTTCGACCGCGACGCTCCGACCAGCGCGCGGCTCGTTGCGACGCTGGGCGACGGGCGCACGGTCGAACGCCCCATCGTGGTTGCGCCCGGAAGCTGGCGGTTGGAGCATATCAACGCGCCTTATCGGGGCAGCGCGGCGAGCGACGCCGATTTCGAACGGCGCCGGCCGGCCGAGCTCGCCCAGATCGCCGCGGCGCGCAACATGGAGGTCGTATCCGACGGCTGGCGTCAGACGTTCCGCTGGCCAGTCACCGGCCGCCTGTCGGGCTTCTTCGGCGCGCAACGTATTTATCAGGGCAAGCCCGGCACCTATCACAGCGGCACCGACGTTGCNGTCCCGGCCGGAACACCGTTCGTCGCACCCGCCGACGGGGTTGTCGTGCTCGCTGCCACCGCCCCATTCACCCTTGAGGGCAATNTGCTGATCGTCGACCATGGCATGGGGNTGTCGAGCGCTTTCCTCCATTGCCAGCGGCTCGANGTGAAAGTCGGCGACCGGGTTGTTCAGGGGCAGCAACTCGGTACGGTCGGGCGGACGGGGCGCGCGACGGGGCCACATATGCACTGGGGGTTGAAGTGGCGCGATACCCGCCTCGATCCCGGAAAACTCGCGGGTCCCATCGGCACTTGATACTGGCAAGGTTGCCGCCGAATTCGTAACCGATGAAACAAAATGTCGCGAAAGCGGCCCTTTTCGCGCATTGTGTTTCGCCGTCTGCCTCGCTTGTTGCAAATACGTCACAATGGCCTTTGAAACGACGGAAAGCGGCGGGAATTCCCTTTACTCACGATGAACGAACAGTCATCCCGCACGCTATCGGGGCATTTACGTGGCGACTTTTGTCGTCGCGTCGGGGGTCCAGGTAGTTCATCCATCAGTAGCAAGGGACTGCACTGTGAAGAAAACTCAATATTCAAAGCTGAAGCTCGGCGCCGCGCCGCTCGTTATGAGCGTGGCGCTGGTTTCGGCTCCTGCCTTCGCGCAGAACGCGCCGGCGGAAGACACCGCCACCACCGGCGAAATCGTCGTCACCGGCACGCTGATTCGTAACCCGAATCTCGAAAGCTCGTCGCCCGTCGCCGTGATCGGCGCGGACGAAGTCGCGCTTCGCCAGACCAACAACGCCGAACAGCTCCTCCGCGAACTGCCGGGCGTGACGCCGAACCTTGGCGGCAACGTCAACAACGGCACCGTCGGCAGCGCACGCGTCGACCTTCGCGGCCTTGGCGCGAACCGTAACATCGTCCTTCTTGACTCGCAGCGCCTCGCGCCGTCGAGCTTCTCGGGCATCGTCGACCTTAACAACATCCCCGTCGCGCTGATCGAACGCGTCGACGTCCTGACCGGCGGCGCTTCGACCAGCTATGGTGCGGACGCTGTCTCGGGTGTTGTGAACTTCGTCACGAAGCAAGATTTCGCCGGCCTTGACGCCGTCATCAGCGAACAGATCAGCGAACGTGGCGACACCAACGTGTTCCGCGCCGACCTCGTCCTTGGCGCGAACTTCGACGATGGTCGCGGTAACGCCGTGCTGGCGCTCAGCTATCAGGAAGCCGACCCGCTCTATTTCGGTGCGCGTCCCTTCGGTGAATTCACCCTCTCGTCGGCAACCGGCGTGGCTTCGGGTGACTCGTTCACCTCGTCGCCGACCGGTATTTCGACTGCGACCGACGATTTCCAGATTGCGCCCGANGGCTCGAGCCTCGTGCCCTTCTACAACGCGTTCAACTTCAACCCGTTCAACGTCTACACGACGCCGTTCGAGCGTTTCAGCTTCTACGGTAAGGCGCGTTACGAAGTTTCGGACAAGCTGGAAGTTTATGCCCGCGGCCTCTTCTCGAAGAACCGCGTCAGCTCGATCATCGCAGCTTCGGGTATCTTCGGCACCGCCGGTCTGACCGTTCCGGGCCAGAACCCCTATCTGAACTCGACGATCCGTAACCAGCTTTGCGGCTTCGCCGGCATCGCNCTGGGTCCGACGTGCGACAACAATCCCGCCATTCCGCTGCAGACGGTGTATCGCCGCTCGGTGGAACTCGGGCCGCGCATCAGCGAATATGTCACGACCTTCTTCGACTATTCGGCTGGCCTGAAATATTCGTTCAACGACTCGCTGAAGCTCGACGTCTATGGTTCGTACGGTGAAAGCGAAAACGCCGAAACCCGCACGGGCTATGTGGCGAACTCGCGCGTCCAGCAGGCGCTGAACGCGACCAACACCACGACCTGCCAGAACACGTCGAACGGCTGCGTTCCGCTCAACCTGTTCGGTCCGCAGGGCAGCATCACGCCGGAAATGGGCGCGTTCATCGGCGGCATCACCAGCACGATCGTCAACCGCACCTCGCTGGCGCAGGTCCATGGCGTTCTGTCGGGCGACTTCGGCGGCGCGACCGTGCCATGGGCATCGGAACCGGTTTCGTTCGCAGTTGGCGGCGAATATCGCAACTACACCGCACAGCGCGCGCCCGATAACCTGGCCTCGATCCCGGGTGAACTCGGCGGTGCCGGCGGCGCGATCCTTCCGCTCGACGGCGGCTTCGACGTCAAGGAAGCGTTCGGCGAACTTATCGTTCCGCTCGTTTCGGATAAGCCCTTCTTCGACGAACTGACCTTCGAAGCGGGTATCCGTTATTCGAAGTACAAGATCGACGCAGCGGGCGATCCGAAGTTCAACGCGACCACNTACAAGTTCGGTTTGAACTGGTCGCCGGCTGATGCGATCAAGTTCCGCGGTAACTTCCAGCGCGCGGTTCGCGCCCCGAACATCGGCGAACTCTTCGCACCGGTGGCAACGGGCCTGACCAACCTGCTGGTCGATCCTTGCGCCGGCGCGGCTCCGACCACCAATGCCAACCTGGCAGCGGTCTGCATTGCCCAGGGTGCGCCGCTGGCCTCGATCGGTTCGATCCAGAACCCCAGCGCGGGACAGGCAAACGCAACGGGCGGCGGCAACCCGACCCTGCGTCCGGAAAAGTCGGACTCCTACTCGTTCGGTGTCGTGCTTCGCCCGCAGGATCTGATCAGCGGTCTCACCGTCACCTTGGATTACTACAACATCAAGGTGAAGGACGCGATCACGGCCGCAACGCCGGGTGACGTTATCGGGGCATGCTTCGGCAACATCACGGCTGCTTCGGCTACCGATCCGGCCTGTACGGGTATCCGTCGTAACGCGATCAACGGTCGCCTCAGCGGTACCTCGACGGCGGCGAACCCGATCCCGGGTCTGCCGACGCCGCTCACCAACAACGGCCGCCTCTGGACCGACGGTATCGACCTTACGGTCAACTACCGCACCGACCTTGGCTTTGCCGAACTGCAGCTGAACTTCGCTGGTAACTATACCATGAGCTCGAAGTTCCAGGCGTCGCCGGGTTCGTTCGCACGCGAGTGCACGGGCTACTACAGCACGAACTGCGGTATCTCGAACGGTCTGACCGTCGGTTCGCTGCAGCCCGAATTGTCGTGGACCCAGCGTACGACCCTCTCGTTCGACAAGATCGATATCTCGCTCCTGTGGCGCCATATCGACGGCATGAAGTATGAAGGTCAGGCCAGCGATTATCTCGATCGCGGCTTCACCGACGCCTCGCGCAACCTGTTCAGCGGCACCATCACGGGCCGTGGCGAACTGGTTGGTCGCCAGGTCAACTTCAACCGCATCAAGTCGTACGATTATTTCGACCTGACGGCGCGCTTCGCNTTCTCGGACAATGTTGACCTGACCCTGTCGGCGTTCAACCTGTTCGACAAGCAGCCCCCGATCGTCGGTTCGAGNGCCGGTTCGACCTCGTTCAACGGCGGCAACACCTATCCGTCGACGTACGACACGATCGGTCGCCGCTACGCTGCTTCGGTGCACTTCAAGTTCTGATCCGCACCGATCGGACGAAAAAGGATGGGGCGGTCTTCGGACCGCCCCATTTTTTTGTGCCGACTATTTTATCGAAGGCTGTGGTGGAGGATTAGCCGAGCAACGGCGCGGGCAATGCCATGTCGATGCCCGCCGATGCCGCGACGGCCTCGGCCCAACTGCTGACCTTCTCGATCTCGTCGGCATGAAGCGCCTCGGCGGCGGTCTGGTCCGCGGCGCGCTGGCCGCTCGCAAAGGCCTTTCCGCTCTTTGAATCGCGCGCGAAGACGTCGGCGACGGTCGACGCAATTTGCGCCTCGGTCAGCGCAATCCCGAACAGGCTGGCCAGCGCCGCAAATGCTTCGCCGGGCCGAGCGACCAGCGTCTCGCTGTCGAGTGTCCGGATCCGGTCGGGCCATTTCCGCGCCATGTCGCTGAACAGGCGATGCTGCGCCAGCCAGCCGACGGCTGCAGCCTGAAGATCGGTGTGCAACAGATAGTCGCGCGGTTCGAAACCCAGGTCGACCATGCCCTCGGCGAGTTGGCGCGAGAGTAGTTCGCGAACCCACAGCCGCCCCCACATGCCCTTTCGGGCGATCGATCCGAGAAAGAGCCGCAGCGGCGCGTGGAGCAGCACGGCCTTTGCCTCGGGGCGGATCGACAGGAGTGCCGTGGCAAGGCCGTTGACGACATTCGATGGCTTGATGACGGTCGCTTCGCCCTCGACGAACGGACGCGCAAGCAGTTGGAGCGCGCTGTCGGTGACCATGCCGATCTCTGCCGGGTCGCCGCCGCGATGTCGCCAGCCGACCATGTCGTTCAATATCTGCGGCTCGCTTAGCGAATGGGCGGCACCGGGAATGTCAAAAGCCTGTGCGAGCAGGGTCGAACAGCAATAGGCCGAATGAAAGATGAAATGCGTTNGCGACGCGCCGCGCGCTGCCGCCAGCGCATCGCCGCGCTTCCATATCGTCGGGGCGTCGGTCGCTTCCAGATATTCGTCGGTCAGGAACGGCACCGAACGGCGCAGCGCGCGCGGCGCGCTCACAAAATGGACGGCGTCATTCCCTTCGTCATAACGGTGGGCAAGCCATTCCGGCGTCATCTTCATTTGTCCCTTTCGCCGGCACCCAATGCCTTGGGTTCCGTCTGCAACGATATCGCCCCTGCTTCAACAGTCGCCTTCGCTTGCGCCCGCGCGGCTAGTGGATTAGCCGGTCCTATGACCATCGATATCCAAGCGATCGAACAGGTGCTGGCGACCGCCATACAGGCGCGGCAACGCGGCGATGCGGCAGCCGAACGTCAGATTCTCGACGACGCCCTGGCGCAATATTCCACGGATCCGCGGCTGCACAACGCACGCGGAATGCGCGCGCTCGCCGACGGCGATTCCGGACAGGCGCAGGCGAGTTTCGCCGCCGCCGCCGCCGCCGATCCGAAAGAGCCGGCGCTGTGGCTGAACCTTGCGACCGCGTGCCGTGCGGCCGGCGATGACGAGGGTGAGCGGCGGGCGCTGCAAAGCGCGCTCGATATCGATCGCCGGCATTTCATCGCGCTGCTCCGCATCGCCGAACTGCACGAGCGGCTGGGCGAGGAAGCCGAGGCGGCACAGCGGTGGAGCAATATCGTGCAGATGGCGAGCGCGATGACCAAGCGGCCGCCGCGCGTCGAAGAGGCGCTGCAGCATGGACGCGCCTTCCTCGAACGCCACAATGGCGCGATCGCCGACGCCGTCGACCGCGAACTGGGTGCCGAGCTGGCCGCCATGGGCGCGGCGGGGCGCCGCTTCACCGCCTGTGTCGACAACAGCCTCGGCCGCCGCCGCATCTATCAGAACGAATGCGCGGGTCTTTTCTATCCGTTCCTGCCNGCCGACGAATTTTTCGACCGGTCGCATTTNCCNTGGTTCGCCGAAATCGAGGCGCGCACCGACGCCATTCGCGGCGAGGCGCTGGCGCTGCTCGCAAACGGCAATGACGCGATCCGGCCCTATGTTCGGCAGGAGCCCGGCACGCCCGAGAATAAATGGTCGACGCTCGACAATTCGCTGAACTGGAGCGCCTGCTTCCTATGGGAATATGGCGAGAAGAATGAGAGTGTCTGCGCACTTTGCCCCGAAACGGCGGCCGCGCTCGACGCGATCCCGCAGAACCGCGTTCCGGGCAAGGCGCCGTCGGCCTTTTTCTCNATCCTGAAACCGGGCGCGCATATTCCGCCGCACACTGGCGTCACCAATACGCGCGCGATCGTCCATTTGCCGCTGGTGGTTCCGTCCGATTGTAGCTTTCGCGTGGGCGGCGAGACGCGCGAATGGCGTGTCGGCGAGGCGTTCGCCTTCGACGACACGATCGAGCATGAGGCGTGGAATCGCAGCGCCGAGCCGCGCGTCGTGCTGATCCTCGACGTCTGGAATCCCTATTTGTCGTCGGCGGAGCAGGATCTGCTCGCACGCTTTTTCGACATTACNTCGCGCGATCGCTAGGCTTCNNTTGCCGGACCTTCATCCGCCATCCATGGCCGCCAGCGCTTCCCGGATGGATGCGAGTTCGGTGGCGTAATTTTTCCAGCGTCCCGACGACTGGCTGTGGATCGCCGAGCGTGCTTTCCAGTTGCTCGGGGTGCGAATGACGGGAGCTGCTCCCGTATCCGCNGCCGCCGGATCGATCGGGGGCAGGCCCAGGTCGCGAAACGCATCGGCGATCACCGCATCGGGTGCGTGGACGAGCCTGTCATATTCGACCGTGATGATGTCGGCCCCAAAAATCTGCTCCCAATGCGCCATCAGCCGGCGATATTGACCGACATAGTGGAGCGCATCGTCGAGCCGGTCGCTGTAATTGATCGTTTCGGCAAAGTTCAGGAAGAAGATCGACAGGATATTGTCGAGCGTCTCGCGCCGCGTGTGAACGATGTGTGCCGCCGGGAACAGCGTCTTGATCAGGCCGATATGCAGGAAATTGTCGGGCCGCTTATCGGTGACATAGGCGGCATCGGGGAAGTTGGTGCGGATCGTCTGCAGATATTGGCCGCGCAGTTCGTCCAGCCCGGCGGCGGTCAGGTCGCCGATCGCTTCCGGATAGGGCATCAACCGCTCGTGGACCATCGACGGGATGAGGTCGAGTTCGCCCCCGATCCGGACAAGCGGATGGCGGCCGAGCAATTGTTCGATCACGGTCGAGCCCGACCGGAACATGCCGCAGATGAAGATCATCCGCTCGCCTCCGTCGGCGCCGCCGTCGGCGTCCGTGGCGGCGTTCGGGCGATCGGGAAAGGCGGCGATGAGCTGGTCGACCAGCATTTCCTGCGCGGCGCGATTGTACCGGCGCGGGGCCGGACGGATCGATTCATTGATCCGGTTCGCCTCGGCGACCACCGCGAATGCACGGTCGTAACGGCCGACCGTATCGAGCGCGTTGCCGAGCGCAAAGAGAAGCTCGGCGGCATCGTTTGGACTGTCGGCGCCGCCTTGCAATCTCTCCTCCAGATCGCGGATCGCGGGTTCGACCTCGCCCTTGTGGACGCGGATTGCTGCGAGCCTGCCGCGCGCNTGGCCGTTCCCCGGCGCGATGCGCAGCGCCGCGCGGTACGCGTCGGCGGCGGCATCGGCCTTACCGATATCTTCCATCAGGCCGCCNAGGTTGAGCCACGCCGGCAGAAATTTGGGGTTCCGATCGAGCGCGGTGCGAAGTTCGGTTTCGGCCTCGGCCGTCCGCTCCATATATTCGGACAAAATCGCGGCGCGGTTGACGTGTACCGCCTCGGGCCTTGAAACATTGCGGCGCAGCGCTTCGGCATAAGCCTCGAGCGCCTCGGGATAGGCGCGCATCTGGCGCAGCACATAGCCGAGATTGAACCAGCCATCGGCATGATCGGGCCGGAGCACGGTCGTCTGCCGGAGCAGCGCGGCAGCCTCCGCATGGCGCCCCGTTGCAATGCTTCGCCCTGCGGCGGCATCAAGCCGCGCCCACTCATCGTTCACGCAAACCGCTCCTATGCTGGCGCGAGTTTCAGCGCGCCGTCGCCTTCGTCGACCTTGATCGTCGATCCGTCCTTCACTTCGCCTTTCAGGATCAGATCGGCAAGCGGATCCTGCAGATATTTCTGCACCGCGCGTTTCAGCGGCCGCGCGCCATAGACCGGATCATAACCGACACGCCCAAGCCAGGCGCGCGCGGCGTCGGTCAGGTCGAGCGTCACCTTGCGGTCGGCGAGCAGCTTTTGGACACGCGCGACCTGGATGTCGACGATGCCGCCCATATGCTGCTGCGCGAGGCGATTGAAGAGTACGATCTCGTCGAGCCTGTTCAGGAACTCGGGCCGGAAATGCGCGCGAACGACTTCCATGACCGCAGGCTCGGCCTGTTCGACCGGGGCGTCGTCGGGAAGCGCGGCGATCGCCTGGCTGCCAAGGTTCGAGGTCAGGATGATCAGCGTGTTGGTGAAGTCGACCGTGCGTCCCTGCCCGTCGGTAAGGCGCCCGTCGTCGAGCACCTGCAACAGGATGTTGAACACGTCGGCGTGGGCCTTTTCGACCTCGTCGAACAGCACGACCTGATAGGGGCGGCGGCGCACCGCCTCGGTGAGCGTACCGCCCTCCTCATAACCGACATAGCCCGGAGGCGCGCCGACGAGGCGCGCGACGCTGTGCTTTTCCATGAATTCGGACATGTCGATGCGGACCATCGCATTGTCGTCGTCGAACAGGAAGCGCGCGAGCGCCTTGGTGAGTTCGGTCTTGCCGACGCCCGTGGGGCCGAGGAAGAGGAAGCTGCCNAGTGGGCGGTTCGGGTCCTGAAGCCCCGCGCGGGCGCGGCGGACCGCGGTCGAGACGGCGCGGACGGCTTCGTCCTGGCCGATGACGCGCTGCTCGAGCGTGCTCTCCATGCCGAGCAACTTCTCGCGCTCGCCTTCCATCATGCGGTCGACGGGGATGCCGGTCCATTTGCTCACGACCGCGGCGATATCGTCGGCGGTCACTTCCTCGCGCAGCATCGCATTGCCCGCGGCCGCCTGCGCTTCCTCCAGCCGTTTTTCGAGGCCGGGGATGGTGCCATAAGATAGCTCGCCCGCCTTCGCGAGATCGCCGGCGCGCTGCGCCTGATCGAGCGCCGAACGCGCGGCGTCGAGCTCTTCCTTGATCTTCGCCTCGGCGTGGATCTTGTCCTTTTCGGCCTGCCATTTCTGGGTGAGCCCCGCCGACTGCTGCTCAAGGTTTGCAAGCTCGGCCTGCAAACTCGCCAGCCGGTCCTTCGACGCGGCGTCGCTTTCCTTNCCGAGCGCCGATTCCTCGATCTTCATCTGGATGATGCGGCGGTCGAGCGTTTCGATTTCCTCGGGNTTCGATTCCACTTCCATACGGATGCGGCTCGCCGCCTCGTCCATCAGGTCGATCGCCTTGTCGGGCAGGAAGCGATCGGAGATATAGCGGTTCGACAGCGTCGCGGCGGCAACGATCGCGCCGTCGGTGATCCGCACGCCATGGTGCAGCTCATATTTCTCCTTGAGCCCGCGCAGGATCGAGATCGAATCCTCGACCGTCGGCTCGCCGACGAACACCGGCTGGAAGCGCCGCTGAAGCGCGGGGTCTTTTTCGACATGCTTGCGATATTCGTCGAGCGTGGTCGCGCCGATACAGTGGAGTTCGCCGCGCGCGAGCGCGGGCTTCAACAGGTTCGAGGCATCCATCGCGCCCTCGCCCTTGCCCGCGCCGACGAGCGTGTGCATCTCGTCGATGAACAGGATGATCTCNCCCTCGGCGGCCTTCACATCGTCGAGCACGCCCTTCAGCCGCTCCTCGAACTCGCCGCGATATTTGGCGCCNGCGATCAGCGCGCCCATGTCGAGCGACAGCAGGCGGCGGTCCTTCAGGCTGTCGGGGACGTCGCCATTNGTNATGCGCAGNGCNAGNCCCTCGGCGATCGCGGTCTTGCCGACGCCGGGCTCGCCGATCAGCACCGGNTTATTCTTGGTCCGGCGCGCAAGGATCTGGATCGTGCGGCGGATTTCCTCGTCGCGGCCGATGACCGGATCGAGCTTGCCTTCGCGGGCGACTTCGGTGAGGTCGCGGGCAAATTTCTTGAGCGCTTCATAGCGGTCTTCGGCCGAGGCCGTGTCGGCGGTGCGGCCGCCGCGCAGATCGTTGATCGCGGTATTCAGCGCATCGGCCTTCACGCCGGCATCGGCAAAGGCTTTGCCGACCGGGGTGCCCGCCGAAACTACCATCGCGAGCAGCAGCCGTTCGACGGTAACATAGCCGTCGCCCGCCTTCGACGCGACCTGTTCGGCCTGATCGAGCAGGCGCACGGCGTCATTGTCCAGGCCCGGCGTCTGCTGCGCGCCCGAACCCGACACGGCGGGAACCTTGGCGAGCAGCGCGTCGATGCCGGCAACCGCGCGCGCGGNGTCGCCGCCGCTCTTGGCGATCAGGCCCGCGGCCATGCCTTCATTGTCTTCGAGCAGCGCCTTGGCGATATGCTCGGGCGAAATCCGCTGATGGTTCATGCGGATCGCGATCGTCTGCGCCGCTTGCAAAAAGCCCTTGGCGCGGTCGGTAAATTTTTCGAGGTTCATTCAGAAAGCCCCTTTCTTGCCCAGCAAGATAGTGTTGCCATTTGGCAACACAAGGGTTGTTGAGGTGGCTAAAGATGCTGGGACAGAAAAGGTTCACGCGGAGACGCGGAGACGCGGAGCGGAAATTTCTCGCAGAGGCGCAAAGGACGCAGAGAAGAAATAGTGGGCGGCGTAG
>Ga0055536_1001796_pt1 | contig 12643 bp, 13 predicted proteins | sample AraplaCvi_mLB_r2_FD_55037 | JGI IMG/M metagenome (GOLD analysis project Ga0055536, IMG submission 55037) | Arabidopsis root microbial communities from North Carolina, USA - plate scrape MF_Cvi_mLB_r2 | ecosystem: Host-associated > Plants > Roots > Endosphere | place: USA: North Carolina...
TCAGGATGGGGTAAAAAGCTTCCCAAAGGCTCGGGACTTGGTTTTGCCGCGCATAAGAGCTTCCTGACTTATGTCGCATGCGTTGTACAAGTGACCGTAGACGCATCCGGCCAGATTTCCATTCCCCACGTTCACTACGCGGTTGATTGCGGCACGGCAGTCAACATCGACCGGGTCAAATCCCAGTTTGAAGGTGGTGCACAGTTTGCAGCAAGTTTTGCACTAAAAAGCGCGATCACATTCAAGAACGGCCGCGTAGAGCAGAACAACTTTGATGGTTACGAAATCATCCGCATGCCCGACTCGCCCAAAGAGATTCATGTGCACATCATCGACAGCGAAGACAAGCCGACAGGCGTCGGTGAACCACCCGTTCCGCCCTTCGCTCCGGCACTTTGCAATGCGGTTTACGCCGCAACCGGGAAACGGGTGTATGAGCTTCCGATTAAGTTAAAAGGATGATGCGATTTCTCAGCGTCCATTACATAGGCACCAATGGGAACATTGGTGCTTATGTAAGTAATAAAAGCCGGAACTGCGTTAATACATATATTCCCAATGAAAAGTAAGTTGTTGCAGCACATCTCCATTGTGGGCACCCGAAACCCGCACCAACTTTGCGTTCAGTGTGTCCGGTAAATCCGCCGTAAAAAAATGGCTATCGTCTTTATAGCCGGCGTACCAGGTATCAAGCCTTCCGGTACCTTTTACATTGCCTTTATTGGTTGAAAAATACAGCCCCGAAATTTTATTCCATGCAAATCCATAGACAGAGCTGATGTACTCGCCTGTACCTAATTCCAAGGTTGTTTCGGCATTTCCTCTACCACCCTTCAACCCATCGGAGGCCCGGTCATAAAAGACCTCTATTCCACAAATTTTCCCGTCGTTTGAGAAGAATTTAACTGAGGTGATTGGTTTGGCCTCAATACCTTCGAATGATGTATTGGCATCCATCCCGCCAAACTTGCCGACAGATTTCGATATTTTAACTTCCTGATAACGGGGTACGGAAGAATCAAAATATTTCCAGAACCTGGCTGCCGAAAGGAACTCATCAAGCTCGGCACTATACTGGACTTCGACCTGTTTCCTGCGTTGTTTCAAAGCGAAGTCCGCGCGCTCTTTATGGTCGGTGAAAACGTAGGGGTGCTCTTTGGACCAGTAACGGTCCCAGTACAGTTGCCAGCCATCGTAATAATCATCGGCCCTTGACCAATCACGCGCATTGGGTTGGGCAGTGTCGCCGGTCCTGATAATCTCACCGGTTTCATCTGAAAAGAACTGTTCGGCTGTCTGACCTTCTGAATCGTTGAGCAACGGACACTCCCTGTTTTCAAAGTCCGCTATTTCCCTTTGAATAGTATCATTGTCTTCCCACCGCATTTTACCCCTCGAATCATTGTCATTCCCTACCCTAAATAGAGACACCTCCGGAATCTTCTCCATACGGAGTGCCATAATGCGGGTCCTGTTTTCCGCGACTTTCGTGGAATAGTAGCTGATTTTTTCTAACAACTTTTTGAGGTTTTCCTCTTTTTCGTCCTCGGTCGGCTTCCGGTGGTAAAGCGTTTCGAACTCTGTTGCTATCGTATGACACAGCGTAATTACGATCGTTCCGAATCCGACCAGATAAGGCAATACTTCGTGCGATTGGTTAACATAACGCGGCTCCATTTCGATTAAACGGTCAAGGACGCCCATCAACCTGATGCCCTTGTCAGTACTTTTTGATTCGTGGATCTGTTTGATGGAATTGATTTTCCCAACCAGTTCTTCGCCCATGGATTTGAGCTTGTCGGCCATGATAAATTCAACAATCCGGCTATCCACATAGCTTTTCATCTGTTCCCAAATGGCGGCCAGTTTATTTTCTTCCTTCCAGAAGTAACCTACGATGAACTTTAATCCTGCGCCTACCTCGGGGACAAGTCCTATCACGCCCAGCACACCTGTCCGCAAAAGCTCATTGGATTCCTTAAATGAGACGGGACTTGCGCCAACGGGCTGGTTCGCCACCAGAACAGGCTTGAATAGCTGGTTATCCGATCCCATCAGCCGGTGCTGCACCAAGACGCCGTTTTCTGTTTTATCCGCGCCGTAAACATCCATGTATTTCCGGCTGTGCCTGGCCATGATCCGGTAATAGCCGTCCCCGGCTGGCACAAGCTCGAACATTTGATTTTGGCCTCTTGGAAACCACGCCCATGCTACAACATCGGCACCATCTGCCTGAGATTCGGAAGCCACGTCCATGTAGAGATCATAGGCTGGCAGCTTGATCCAGCAAAAGCCGGGCGACCTGTCGAACCTGAATTTCTGTTTTGCCGATTCAGGATTGAATTTTTTCAGCCGCAATCGCGTGCCACGGTCGCCGTTGTCAATGCCAAGCGCCATTATTTCCTTTTCTTTTTCACTGTGTTTAGGAATAAGATAGTACTGCTGATCTGGTCTGGGTTTGAAAGCCATTGGAGAAAATTTAGAGTGAAGGTTAGATGTAGTTTTATTTTTTAATCAAACTACTTGTACGTTCACAAGATATTGTTTTTGGCTATCAACACTTAAGGTAACTTATTGAGCGGCGCTCATTTGAAGCTCGCTGCCAGGCAAAGGTCTGTCTATGCTCAATCTGTCACGCGGTCCGATGGCCACGACACCGCATTCGCCACGCGACCTCAGACATCGGCATAAATATGTATTGCGACATTTCCGGTTACTTATTAAGTTGCAGAATCAACCACATACATTAATTATGAAAAACTATACCACGCTTAAATTGCTTGCACTTTCTTCTGTTTTCGTTACGGCTATGGCATTTTCCTGCCAGGACCATCACATTCCAGATCCCGTGACGAATTGCAAACGGGCCGATGGAACTTCCCGGGCAGTGAACTGCGAATTTGAATTTGTAAAGGCGGAATTTTATAGGGTAGATGAATATCCTTATAATCCGCCGAGACTTGACACAGTCGTATATGCCACCGCAACGCCGACGAGTCCAAATGTTTCGATCAAAGAGCCGAGATATGCTGCATGGATCATCAGTTCGAGCAGTTTATTATATTATATTCAGTTACCAGTTCGGGTTACCATCAAGCGTATCGCCCCAAAGCCTTCCGGTACGACCGGTTATTTGTTACGAAAGGATTTTAATGCCAGTACCAATAATAACGACGAATTTCCAACCTATTATGGATCACTTCCGCCTGATTCAAGCCTCACACCCGTTCAAATCGACGTACCGGTGGGCGGTATTTTCACCTATAATACCGTGTACATTTGGTCGGGCGGTGCCAGCGATGATTATCCCTACATCAATTATCACTTGAATGGGGCCAATAATTACTTTTTGGTGCAAAATGTAGAGACTTCGAAGCTTCTCAGACAAGCTCCATATAGCTACACATTGTACAGGGATATCGCGGAAGCAAAGCTGCTGTTTCATCCTTACATCATCCCATCCAGCGATCCATTCTGATTAGAGGGGTTATTTCGTTTGGCGAGTTAACGGATTGACGCAAAGTTGGTAAGTACAGGGCCGGATGACCCATGCATTTCACGGATCGGCCATCTGTATTATCTTGCTTCTGAAAAGATGCCGCGCTGGCATCTTTTTTTTGTCTTCCCAAGTGAGACTCAACGATAAAATAACCATGAAGAAGTTCATTTCATTTTGCTCTGTTTTTGTTGTATTTACGTCATTCGCCCGACACACGGACACACCAGCGGGATCAACGGCTGCCACCTCAAAAAACAATGCAGCAATTGCGGAAGGAAAGGATCAGCGGCTCAGGGCGCAACTCCGGGAAACGTCGAAAACCGTGAATGTAAAATCCTTTGGAGCCGAAGGCGATGGGACGACCAACGATCTCGGCGCCATTCAAAAAGCGATCTCCGCGGTTTCACAAAGTGGCGGCGGTATCGTACACTTTCCCAAAGGCATTTATGCCATCAATTCAAGTATTAACATTCCGTCTGGGATTCATCTACAGGGCGAAGGACCAACTAGTGAGATCAGATGCACAGGAAGTGGTATTTACCCGGCACTGAAAAACCAGGACTTCGCCAACGGCAATAACGATATTACTATCACCAACTTAACTGTCAACGGTTATCGGGCAGAACGTGGACTTGGAGAGGACGCGGGATCACACGGCATCCGGATTCAGTCGGATGATGCACACCGTTGCAATCGATTAATAGTTAAGAATGTGTGGGTAAAAAACATGCCCTGTGCGGGAATGATGTTTTTCAATGTCAAGGATGTCATAGTCTCTAACAATAAGGTATCTGACACCATGCGAGACGGCATTTCAACCTGGTGTAATTCGGAGAATGTAACCTATTCTAACAATCTCATCTGGGATGTTCGCGATGACTGTTACGGGATCAACAGCGAAGTTACAGGGCATAGTGGCACCGTTTCCAAGCAAATTTCTATCACCGGCGGACAATTGTCTCATGCGAATGACTCCCATTACGGAGCGGGCGTCCGTGTTGCCGGTGCGTGGGATGTGAAAGTAAGGGATGTTGTGATTTCAAACACCCAGGGCCATGGGATATTGGTAGAGGGTGCATTTCTTACCGGCAACGCCTCCAAACGGGTTACGATATCCGGCTGCGTAGTGAGCGCCGCAGGCTTCAATGCCTCCGTAGGCGGGCACGGTATTGCCGTAGCTAACGCGGTAGACTGCAACATTGTAAGTAACGTAATACAAGGCTATCAACTGAACGGCATTAATATTTCTAATCTCGGAAAGCATGTAAATATTACTGGCAACACCGTATTGGGTGGTGTGAATAACAATGGCGCTGGTGTAAATATTGACGGAGAAAACAACTTGATTTCAAAGAATACCATCCTACTCACAAAAAGCTATGGAATCAAGGTAAATGGTCCTAGCAACACAATCACGGGCAATGATCTAAACGAGTGCTCTACAGCAACGCCGGGTAATGCTTACATTCTGGTATCGGCCGGCAAGAGCTACAACAATATAGCTTCGAATAAGATCAGACGAATTACGTCATCTTACGGCACCTATGGCATAAGGATCGCGAAAGGAAGCGGTGTAGGCAACTCCATAAATGCCAATCAACTTAAAGGCTTTGAAGCAGGAAATGGTGTGAGTTCAGGAAGCTCCATGGACAACCCTACCTCGAAAAACCTGGACGTTCCGTAATCGATCAGATCAGCGCGGTGTCCGGTCTTCGCCAAGAAGCAACTTTTAATGCGATCCGGTATTGTCTTCCGCACTATACTGGTATCAGTCCAGCACCATTTGATAGTTCTTTTTTAGCTCGGCTTTTCGTGTCATCACATATCAAAAATGTGTTTAATAAATGTTTGGGCGCGAGTATCTGTCAAGGAAGTGGTCAGCAACTCCGAATCTCCACATTGGGCCATATTTGAACTTAATTTTGAAATCGAAGTGGATTTCGGCTTGGAAATTGTGGCGGATCGATGCTCCCTATTCACGCTATCAGTTCATACTGGCAACGCGGACTGGGGGAATTACCGCCTGGCAAGAAACCACGCTGTTTTTCCAATATATTGCCCATCCTTTCTCCCCGACGCGCTGATTTCAAGGTACTTTTCTTTAACGTGATAACCACCGCCGGTGCCGGGATAGGTATGCAATAAAATTATTCCTTCATTCTGAAAGTCTCTGGACAACTCACATTCGTAATCGCCTTCAAAAATGATTGTGCCATTCTTTTTGGTTACGGACATTAATATTTGCACCCGCAATGCATCAATTTTTCTAACACGGATGAGTCCAACTTGTGCGGAGTCGCGTGGATTATAATGGTATGAGGAATCAGATGCATCACTTAAAATCAATGCGTCATAAATATTCCACTTACCTTCGATCTGCTTTGCGAGATCGGGAAAAGTTTCCTTTCTTTTGCAAGCAGTAATGAGCCCAAGAATGGCAAGTGTAATGATCAAATAACTTGTTTTCATATCAGATAGCCGTTTGAATCACAACGGATCTCAAACTGATATATTGATCATACATGCAAGTCAATTAGTATAATTCGATAATTCCAAATGAAGAATCGGAAAATCATTCCCACTCGGATCTTTTTCAGAACGTCCCAATAAATCAAATCCTAATTTTTTGTAAAATGCATATGCATCGGGATTCGCTTCATTAACATCGACTCTCCTTGTATTCAACTCTCGAATAGCAAAAAGGCACAGCTGTTGCCCAAGACCTTGACGGAAATAATCCGGATGAATAAAAAGCATTTCAATCTTATCATCAGCCACGCCGATAAAGCCTGCCAATGTTCCCGATCGGCGGATACCATATACCTTTAATGCTTGCAAATATTCGTTCAGAATCAAAGGCTTGTAGAATGCAATATCCTGCTCTGAAAGAAAATGGTGCGTGGCTAGCACCGACGTTTCCCAAACGTTGAGGATGTCCTGATAATTTTGCCTGGATAATGGTTGTATTTCGTCTTTCATGGCAGTAACTGCGCGATTTGATAACACTTCAATAATATACAAAACGCTTGAATGGAACGACATTAGCCCAGGATGGGCAAGTTTTTCACTAACCATTCAATGTTAACGGTTATGTATGACTTCAATAGTGTCCCTTACAACCGGTCCCATCACCAATGCATTTACCGGCGCGCTACCGGGATTGGGGCTTGTCATCGCCGTTCCGGTGCTGACAGCTCTGACCTGCGCACGTAATCTCACGGGCGGCATCATCCGCGCGCTCGTAGGCTCAGGCATTCCCAAAGAACATACTGAGCACTATGAAAACAACGTGAAAGAGGGCGGCATCATCATCGGAGTCGCCCCGAAATCCATCGCTGACCGGGCGACTACGTCCGAATGGCGATCCTGCACGTGCAAGAGCTACACGGCGGCGACGCGGAAGTCATTTAAGATTATGAGAACACCAAGCAAATGTGCCTGGCATTTTTACCCCTCCGGATCAAACTCCACAATCCACTCAATCCCGTACCGGTCGCGGAACATGCCTGCGTACGTTCCCCACGGACTTTCGCCGAATGGCCCTTCGACACTTCCGCCGGCGGAGAGCCCTTCGAACAGCCGCTCCCCTTCTTCGCGGCTTCCGGCGCTGATGGCGATTTTGGATCGGTTTTCGTTTTCGTCGACGCGCCCCATAAAGGATGGAACATCATTGCCTATCAAAGCATTGTGTTCGCCGAGCGGCAGCACAATGGTCATAATTTTATCGGCTTCGCTTTCGGGGATTGGGAATTCGTCGCTGGCCAGGTCCCGGAAACGGACGATCTTCGTGAACTCTCCGCCGAAAACAGATTTGTAAAAATTGAATGCCTCTTCTGCATTACCGTTGAAATTGATCCAGGGATTGATGGCTCTCATGATTTTTGATATTTAGATCTGTGGTAAGTCCCCAGCCGGACAGCCAGGGACTTTGCATGCTTATTTTCATTTTTCCTTTTTAGGCAATTGCAAAATCTGGATGGAACCGCCTGCACTGTATCCTGAAAACTGCACAAAGACATGATCGCCTTCTTTTCTACGGATTGCGTAAACTTTCACCACCGTATTGGTGTAGTCGATCGAGCCCTCTTCGCCGAAATACGTAGCCTCGTCCTTAATGCGTTCCAGCTCTGCCTCCGCCACTTTTCCCTGGTAAATCAGCACGCCGCCTGCCGCGATGATCAGGTCGCGGTAACTCTTTTCAAAGAACGGCAACGACCATTCTTTACCTGTCACACTCGTCATGAATGATTTGTAAACTTTCCCTTCCAAAGGAATCATTCCCTGTTTCGTCGGAAAAAACAGCCTGTCAAAATCGCGGATAAGTGGCTTATTCAGAGGGGCGATGTCGGTTGGCGGGTCAAAAATGGGAAATGCGGCCAGCTCCTTTTCGCTGTAAGGGATTTTGGTCAAATCAATCGAATCCGGGACTGCCTTTGCGGCGGTGTGCCGAGGAAATGAAGGGTTACCAGCCTGCACCTGGGCACAATTAGAACCGGCCAGCAATGCGGCCATCACAATGGTTTTACTAAGCATTTGAATACACTGTTTTTGTAGTGGGCAAGAGATGAATTTTCTCTTACAAATCAAAACGTGTACCTGCTTTCAGCCTTTGCGGGATTATTCCTATCCATGGCTCAGCTCATACGCAAATCAGAACGAGGAAGCAGAAAATCAGTACAACGTCCCAAACAGCCAGAGCGGAATCTTATCGCCATACCCCACTTCAAGCCCATCAGCAGCTACATAAGCATTCTCAACACCAGCGAGCTGTTGCCTGGTTTTGTTCGTCCCTCCCACTTCAACCGTCACCTTCCTATCCAGTTTGAAGTCTCCCTTCTCCGTGTACTCAACTTTATGCAGCGGCTGAACCTGGCTCAGAAAAAAACTTTCACGCAATGTTCCAATATCCGGACGACTTTGGTGTAATGCGAATTGAAGGTTTGGATGGCTTAGATACACCTTCTCAGGTTTCTGCAATCTGGTAATGCCGAAGCTGTCCCTGTGTAACAACATCAATAGGCCCAGCTCCTCCAAATAGTGCATGTACTCTACTACAAGCGCCCGGCTCGTATTCAGCGTTTCGCTAAGCTTGCTGATATTTGGTTTCATAGGAACGCTTTCGGCCAGCACGACAAGCAGTAGTTTCAGCTTGTCAACAGAAGCGTAGCTTATCCCGTAAACGGCCGATAAATCCAGCTCTAAACTGAGCTGAATTGTTTCGGTTAGCTTCTGTGCGTAGACATCTTTATTCTCCAAAAAGTAGGGATAGTATCCGTATTGCAGATAATCGTTCCAGTGAGCCAACGGTTTGATTGACTGTGTGAGATCCAGCGCTATTTGTGTGTGATCGTTCAAAAGATCAGGTAGGGTAACCGCAGGCCAAGAAGCGATCTGTTGGATTTGAAGAAACTCACGGAACGAGAGTCCATGTAAATGATACATGACAGCGCGGCGACTCAAATCACCCTTGCTGCGTTGTAAGTGCATGATGGATGAACCGGTAAATACGATGCGTAAATCAGGAAAGTCGTCGTAAAGATTTTTGATTTCCTGCGACCAATTGGCATATCGGTGAACCTCGTCCAATACCAGGAGATGCCCGCCAGTCCGGACAAACGCTTCTCCTAGATCGTAAAGTCGATGCGCACTAAAATAAAGATCGTCCAGGCTGACGTATAACGACTGGCCGGTTGGTAATGCTGTTTGCTTTAAATATTGAAGTACGAGAGTCGTCTTTCCAGCACCCCGAGCACCTTTAATGCCGATCAATCGATTCCGTTCCCAGTCGATCTGGTGGATGAAGTCACGCACGAACTTAGTGGACGTGCGTTGTAACTTAGGTAGATATTTGGTGAAAAGTGCTTCCAAAGTGTTATTTATAAATTACAAAATTAGTACAATTCTGTAATTTATAAATAACACTTCTAAGTAAGGAAGAAAGTGGGACAGAGAGACTTGCTTCTAATCTGCCTAGTCATTTCAGCTAGTCATTGTCCAGGCCGTGACTTGTGCAAAGCGCTTCCAGTTCGGTCACAATCTCGGAAAGATATAGATGCCAACGAGAAACATCCTTCAAAGTTACCGTCGCAGCTTGATGAGAGGAAATAGTGTCCATCAACTTTGATAGCGAACTTGTTACTATTTCATTTGTGAAATGCTATTGGAATTTTGGAAGACAGACATTGAAGCAAAGTGGCTCTCCTACCTCGACAATCGCAAAGTGCCTCTAAGATCAATGTATTAACATCAATAAATTATTCCTTTCTAAAAAGAGCAAGAAGCATGCCGCAGCTATACGCTTGTTGCCATCCACAGAGCTACGATTCTAATGATCAGATACAGCAAAGTTGCTGCCTTTTCTTCACCGGATGGGTAAAAATCTTCGTCTGCGAAACCTTTGCCGATTGGGCAATGGCACTTTGAAAACTCCTGTCCTTTTCCCTTTCAAAGATTGCTGAATCAAAGTCAGCCTTCATAGCTTCCACGACCACATGGTACTCGGCCAATCCGGATATACCGCTGGACGAATAGCCGCCGGGTCGCCCATTGCCGGATTTGAGTCCCCAGCTTCGTGTTCACTCCATATCCCACCGCAACGATGACACCAAGGTTATAGTGAATCCGGTTGCGCTCTACCAACCGTTGGTAGAAAAGTGATGCTTGCTGAGGTTTTCGAAATCCCGAAGGGGCTATAACATTAAATAGGCCAATCAAAGGACGTGTTTGCAAACAAAGACCAGGCAATCGTGTAGATTACCTGGTCTTTGCTTACCAGTCGTAAGCAATAAGCTATTCCGTTTTATCTTTAAAGCCCTTGACCGTTTGGCCGTCGTAACGATACACGCCGCCCAGAGAACCGAACCAGATGCTTCCATCATTCGCTTCCAGGATTCCAAAAGTCATTCGCTCGTTGAGCTCATATTCCGATTTTATTGGGGTGGCAACCGGCTTGTTATCCGACAGGACTTTTTTATCGTACCTGGAAATTCCCCATTTTTCCGTTACCCCATTTTTTGAGCTCGTCCAGATATTCCCTTTCCGGTCTTCGTAAACATACCCCACAAAATCGTCCGTAATTTGGGTAAATGCAATGCCATCGTAACGCCAAAGTCCATCCTGGCCGGCCAGCCAGACATTACCCTTACTATCTTCGATAATCGTACGGACATTTGTAAACGTCTGCCCTTCATGCCTGATGACCGTAAATGTTTTTCCATCATAAATGCGCGCATCGCCCCTCGTCCCAAACCAGAACTTCCCATTTTTATCCTCGATGATCGAATTTACGTCGTCGTGATTATCGGGCGGAAGGTCGCCGCTTTCAAGTGTGAACGGCCACGACCCGTTCATGCGGTAATTTTGAAACTGCTTTCCGACTGCCCGTCCGGGTTCGTAGCGACTCGCTCCCGTGAGCGTTCCAAACCAGACACGTCCCGATTTGTCTTTCGAAATATGCGGCACCCTATCGTCGATAAGTCCCTCGGCCGTCGTAAAGTGCTGAAATTTCCGGCCATCCACCCCCTCCGGATCGTAGTGATAAACGCCGGCCCCGATCGTCCCGAACCAGAATTTGCCTTCCCTATCTTCCAAAACCGAAAAGAATCGGGCCGAACTANCTTTGCTGGTGATGTTTGTAAACGATTTGCCGTCGTACCGGAAAATCCCGTCGAATGCAGCGATCCAAATATTACCCTTCCGGTCCTGAATAATATTACGCGTAATGCGCTCAGGCCCGTAGGACGTTACCGTGCGTGTGGTATCGGACACGACCTTATCCTTGGCCACGTTCTCCGCGTTTTGCGCCTCGCACAACGCGCACGAAGCGATTACTAGCCACGCAAGCAGGCGTATACTTTTTGCCATTTTTCTATTGGTTATCAAGGTTTTGGCAAACGTAATGATTTTTATTTTCGGGGGATTTAACGGATTTGTTAAAGATGGTTAATGAAATGTTAAAGTTGGCTTCAAGCGCCGAGCTCTGTTGTTACATACATCCGGCATTCATGGGTGAGCGTTACCATATTGAGCTACCAATGTCACATCGCTAACGCGATTTGGCGTTTCTACCCGGATGGTTCCGTCTGCCATGCAGCATTAGTAACACAATGTCAGCATGATTTTACATTGCGATGAAAGTGCCGTCAGGCACGTAACATCGGTAGAAAAACGATGCCTTTCTTTCGTCTGAATAAAAATCTTTACTACCTGGACGAAAATTTAAATTTAACTCGTTTCCCGGGGACGGGAAAGATTATCGGCCAGTAAAATCCATGCTCGCCGGTTCCGTTTTAGCCGATTCTGACTATCAGTTAACCCGGCAGCATCAGATTTTCTGGAATAATTGTTCCAACCAGGCATTCTTATTTGTCGGCCGGCGCCTGTATTATCTGCAACCGGTCAAAGACGGCTCGCTAGTCAGCACACTCATTCTGGACGGATTCGATTTTAGGAAAAAGGGGATTAAGACCCTCTTCTGGGACCGGGACACGGACAGGCTGTTTTTGGGAAGTCAGTTTAGCGGCCTTTATGTAATCTCCAAAAAGCAATTCCGCACGGTGATTGATCCGTCCGGGAAACTGTCTGATAACGTACATTACGGACAGGTATTAGTCAATAATAAGGAGATAGCTACGGCCGGAGGAGTAGTGTTTTCCCTGGATAGCGGAAGCATGGGCGCCGTTGCACGGAAAATGAACCTGATCGCCAAATCGGTTGATTGGGACCGGTACGGCATTCTCAAGGACCGTAGGGGCACCATATGCTGGACAAGCGGCAGTACCTTTCGGGCTCCCACTGCATGATCGAAGACCGAAAAGGTTTTTTTTGGATAACCACCAATAAAGGGCTATTCCAAGTCAGCCGGGCGGATCTGTTGGCCTATGCAAGTAAGCCTTTCGATTTGTATTATCACTACTATGCCAAAATTGACGGCTTCAATACCAACGAATTCAACGGAGGTTGCCAACCTTGTGCATTGCGAACACCGGGAGGGGTCGTGTCGCTGCCCTCGATCGATGGGCTGGTCTGGTTCGTTCCGGAACAAATACGGCCGGAGGTTCCCAGGCAGCAGATTTACATCGACGACCCCGAGGGCGATGACAGTACCTTTGTATTCGACCGGGGTAAGGTTTTGGTCAAAGCGGG
>Ga0055536_1001800_pt1 | contig 12638 bp, 10 predicted proteins | sample AraplaCvi_mLB_r2_FD_55037 | JGI IMG/M metagenome (GOLD analysis project Ga0055536, IMG submission 55037) | Arabidopsis root microbial communities from North Carolina, USA - plate scrape MF_Cvi_mLB_r2 | ecosystem: Host-associated > Plants > Roots > Endosphere | place: USA: North Carolina...
CGTGATCTTCGGCCTGCTCGTGAGCATCCCGATCATCGTCTGGGGCAGCCAGCTGGTCATCAAGCTGATGGACCGCTTCCCGATGATCATCACNGCCGGCGGCATGCTGCTCGGCTGGATCGCCGGCACGATGGCCGTGTCCGACCCGGCTCTGGCGAACACCGCCGCCTGGACCTGGGTGCCGAAGGTGCCGCAGACCGACGTGATCAAGTACGCAGCCGGCGTCCTCGGTGCGCTGCTGGTGCTGGTGATCGGCAAGTGGGTGGCCGCGCGCCATGCCCGCAACAAGCACGAGGAACCGGCGGTGACGACCGGCTGAGCGCCGGTGGTCATTGCCCCCGACCGCGAACGAACTTCCTGTCCAACCCAGTCTCTGTCACTCTAACTACCTGAAGGAGCACGCCATGGAAAAGATCATTCTTTACGTCGACGACGCCACCTACGCCTGCGAGCAGTTCGCCGAACTGGCGCCGGATGCCAACAGCGTCGTGGCGCGCCATTGGGTGCTCGTGGCCTGCGCTCCGCGCATGACGCATCGCATCAGCAAGTGGGTGAGCCACAGCGCCCGCGAGAACTGGCGCGCCAAGTGGTTCAGCAAGGTGCAGGCGCAGATGACGCCGCTGCTGGAGCGCAACGGCGGGCAGGTGACGGCGGTGCTGGCCAAGGGCCCGCTGGCCGAACTCACGGCGCAGCTCAAGCGCGAGCATTCGGCCACCCACGTGGTCGATGCGCGTCGTCCGAAGGTCGGCGTCGACCTGGAGCCGGTGACGCCGGACCAGACACCGCCGCACCAGTCGGGCTGGGCATTTCCCGGCGCGGTGATGGGCATGGGCGCGCTGCTGGTGCTGGCGAACGAGCTGGCCGAGTAAGACCGCAGGAAGCAGCTTCCCAAATCGACGAGCCCCGGCGCGGCAACGCACCGGGGCTCGTTGTCTTTTGCGGGGCCTGGTGGGGTATCCTGCCGCCATGCGCATCATCCTCAAATGGCTGCTCAGCGCCGTGGCGCTGCTGGCGGTCGCCTATCTCTACAGCGGTGTCCAGGTCAACAGCTTCGGCTCCGCGCTGATCGCCGCGGCGGTCATCGGCCTGCTCAACATGATCGTGCGGCCCGTGCTGGTGATACTGACGCTGCCCGTCACCATCGTCACCCTGGGGCTCTTCCTGTTCGTCATCAACGCGCTGCTGTTCTGGGCCGCCTCCGGCCTGCTGGGCGGCTTCCACGTCAACGGCTTCCTGGCCGCGCTGATCGGCTCGCTGCTGTATTCGGTGCTGGGGCTGCTGATCGAGTCCGCGCTGGGCGGACTGCTCTCCAAACGCTGAGCGCCCGGGAGCGCTCGAGTTACTTGAGCGGCGGTTCCGCCGCCTGCTCCTTCACCAGCACCTCCACCGCACGAGCGCGGGTGTCGATGATCGACGCCTCGTAGTGATCGACCACCTTGGACTGGCGGACGATCTCCTGCGCGGCCTTGAAGCGGTCGCGCGCCGCGGGGTAGTCGAGGATCGCCACGTTCGCCTCGGCGTCGGCGCGCACCGCGCGCAGCGTGTCGTTCTGCGCGCCATAGAGGTTGCCGAGCGCGCGCCAGACCGTCGCGTCGCGCGGGTTGGCGGCGACCCAGTCGCGCAGCACGGGAATCATCGGCGCTGGCTGGCGCATCGCCGTAGCGGCCTCTGCCGACAGCAGCATCTCAGGCCGCTCCTTCGACCTGGCGTCCAGCAGCGCCGCCGCCTTGGGCGCCGCACCCGCGGCAAGCTCGATCTCCGCGCCGAGCCAGCGTGCCTGCTTTGCCGCGGCAGGGTCGTCCGCCACGCGCGCGGCAAGGCGCTCGGCCAGGGCGCGCGCGGTCTTGTAGTCGCGCATCTCCTTTGCCGACAGCGCCGCCGCGTACAGCGTGCCCGCCTGCTGCGCTGGCGAGCTCTTCGCGAATTCACCGCTGGAGGCCGAATCGATCCATAGCCGCAGCACGTCGACGCCGGGGCGGGTGAGCACGCGGGCGCGCGAGGCGATCATCGCGTGGTCCATGGCCAGCGGCTGCGGCGGCACCGTATCCATGTTGAACTGGAAGCGGCCCTGCATGTCGGAGATGCGCTCGGTCGTCAGCGGGTGGCTGCGCAGATAAGGATAGGAGCCGTTGTCGTTGAGGCGCGAGGCGTACTGCAGCTTCTCGAACATCGTGGCGGCGCCCTGCGGCGCGAAGCCGGCCTGCGTCATCACGCCGAAGCCGATGCGGTCGGCCTCGCGCTCCATGTCGCGCGAGAAGTTCAGCTGGTTCTGCGCGAACATCGCCTGGCTGCCCATGATCATGGCCTGCCCGGCATCGCCGTTGCGGCTCTTGCCGGCGGCGATCATCCCGAGGATCAGGCCGGCGATCATCAGCGGCATCTGCCGGCCCTGCTTCGTCATGATCCGCGAGATGTGGCGCTGCGTGACGTGCGAGAGCTCGTGCCCCAGCACCGTGGCCAGCTCGTCGCGGCTGCCGACCACCGCCACCAGCCCGAGGTTGAGCCCGAGGTAGCCGCCCGGCAGCGCGAAGGCATTGATGTTGCGGTCGCGGCCCAGCAGGATCGTCCAGGCGAAGCGCTCGTCGAGCTCCGGCGTGAGTTCGCCGCGCGCGCGGGCGGCGACCAGCAGGCGCTGCCAGATGTCCTGCACGTAGGCGGCGATCACCGGGTCGTCGATGTAGTCGGTGTCGCGGTAGAGCTCGCGGGCGATCTGGTCGCCCAGATGGCGCTCGGCGCTGGCGGTCATCTCGCCGCCGTCGCCCATGCCGGGGAGCACCTGCTGGATCTGCGCCAGCGCGGGCACCGGCAGCAGCACCTGGGAAGCTATCAAAACNCTAGCNCACAAGGCTTGCAGGGTGGGCCTCGGCAGGCTTCTGGAGTGGGGTTGGGGAGTCAAGCGCGGCATTCCTCGTCTGTGGCTCGGGCTCGTATGATGCACCTCCAACCTGATCGTTCACCCATGAGCACCCTCACCCATTTCGACGCCCAGGGCCAGGCCCACATGGTCGACGTCGCCGCCAAGCCCGCAACCCACCGCGTGGCCGTCGCCACGGGCCGCATCGAGATGCAGGCGGCGACGCTCGCGCTGATCGAGTCCGGCACGGCGAAGAAGGGCGACGTTCTGGGCATCGCGCGCATCGCGGGCATCCAGGCGGCGAAGAAGACCAGCGACCTGATTCCGCTGTGCCATCCGCTGGCGCTGACCCGAGTGGCCGTGGCCTTCGCGCTGGCCGACGCGGGAAGCGCGCCCCAGGTGGTCTGCACGGCGACCGTCGAGACCGTGGGGCCGACGGGCGTGGAGATGGAGGCGCTGACGGCCGTGCAGGTGGCGCTCCTGACGATCTACGACATGTGCAAGGCGGTGGACCGCGGCATGCGGATCACCGACGTGCATGTGCTGGAGAAGCACGGGGGGAAGTCGGGGAGCTGGGTGGCGGGAGCCTCCGAGTAGCTCGACGAAGCCTCCCCCGAAGCATTCCGTGCCGCGGCCAGGACACGTCGTCCTCGACCGAGTGGCATCGCGCCAGCCACAACAAATGACCGCCCCGGCCAAGCCGCACGTCTGCTGCGCTTGCGCCTGACCTGCCCGGGCAGGCAGAGGCCGCAAGTCGGCTGAAACGCCGATCGTCCCTGAGCCGCTGCACAGCATGTGCTGTGGAGCACGCCCCCCTTCCCTTCATCCACTCGCGTCGCGAGCAGGTATCAGCGATGCCTGCGGTACAGCGCCGCCCCCAAATCCGTCGAGCCCCACAACGGATCGACAACGAATGTCTCCTGACGGTTGCCATAGCCCGACGAGCGGCGCACCGATCACGACTCGCGTGCCGCATCATTCATAAACAATTTTAGACAAAGTTAACANCAGTTAACACGATGAAGATCTCTTTTGTTAACAAATCGCTTCCCGATCGATGAACTCCTTTTCCCGTCNAGCAAGAAATGCCGGCCGCGTTGCGGGTTTCACGCTGATCGAGGTGCTCGTGTCNATCGTCGTGNTGTCCTTCGGGCTGCTGGGCATGGTCGCGCTGCAGGCGGCGTCGCTGCAGGCCAATCGCGATGCCCGCCTGCAGTCGACGGCGGTGGTGCTGGCCCGCGAACTGGCGGAAATGATGCGGGGCAACAAGGACCAGGCGCTGCTCGCCACAAACAATCCTTATCTGACTGGNAAGTTGTCGAACCCGTTGGTGGCCCCGAGCGCGTCCTANTGCCTTTCGGTCGGAAGCTCGTGCAACACGCCGGAGAAAGTTGCGCAAGCCGAACTGACCGATTGGCTGGCACGGGTGGACGACGCGCTGCCGGGCGCAAGTGTCCGCATCTGCCGCGACGCCGCGCCCTTTGCATCGGACGGCACGGCGCAGTGGGGCTGCACCTCCTCCGACAGCAGCGATCCGATCCTGGTCAAGATCGGCTGGAGCCGGCCGTCCCTGAAGAGTGGCGACACGAACATCTGGAAGGCGTCGGACCGGCCTTCCGTGGTGCTGGCGGTGACGCCGGGGAGCACGCTTTGATCGCCTCCTCCCTCCCCGCCTCCTCCTCGTCCCGCCGCGCCCTTCGCGGCCTCACGCTTGTGGAACTGCTCGTGGCCATGGCCGTGGGCCTGGTGGTCGTGCTGGCAGCGGTATCGGCGCTGTCGGTGGCGCAACGTGGATTCACCACGGTCGATGCGGCTTCGCAGCTGCGTGACAACGGGCGGTTCGCGGCGGACATGATCCAGCGCATCGGCGTGCAGGCCGGCTACAAGGATGTGTTCTTCGCGGCGACACGCCCGAAGTCCGCCGCGAGCAACCCGGCGCCCAGCGTCATGGGGTTCAACAACGCCAAGGTCGACCTCTCCGATCCGCTGGCCGCATCCAGCGAATGGCCAAGCAGGGAAGCCGGCGCGGGCAGCGACGTGCTCATCCTGCGCTACCAGGTGGCGCAGACCTTCGCGCTCACCGCGGAAACCGGGGCCGACAAGTCCATGATCGACTGCGCCGGCAACGCGCCCTCGACGGCGCCGAACATCAGCGAGGCGGGTGCGCGGTACACGCGCATGGCCAGCATCTTCTCGGTGGGGCAGAGCCAGGGCGAGCCGTCGCTGCTTTGCACCTACTACGACGCGGCGACGAGTGCGTGGAAGTCCGCGCCCATCGTGCAAGGCGTCGAGAACTTCCAGGTGCTGTACGGCGTCGATGGCGTCGCCGCAGGCCAGGCTCCTGCGAAGAATGCTGCGGTACCCGATGTTCCGAACGCCTATCTGCGGGCCGACCAGATGCACGTCGATGGCGATGCCGCCGCAACCCTTGCGAATTGGCGCCGGGTGCGCAGCCTGCGCATCGGCATGGTGTTGCGCAGTGCCAAGGGTGCCGCGCAGGACATGGAGACGCAGACCTTCCATCCGCTCGGCGTCGCAAAAGGCAGTGATAAAGGTCAACGCGGCAGCGCCTTCGCAGTCGGCGACGACGCCGGCACCACCGTCCAGCCGACGCCCGACGGACGGTTGCGCCAGGCCATGACCTTCACGATCCATCTTCGCAACGACCAGGGACTCTGAATGAAGCATGGCCTCTTCAGCCGCCCTGGCCGCCCCAGTCGCCCCAACCGCCAGGCTGGCGCCTCGCTGATCGTCGTTCTGCTCCTGCTGGTGATCGTCTCCATCCTCGGCGCGGGCGCGGCGCAGATCGCCACCATGGGCGAGCGCAGCGCTCGCAACGACCGGGACATGCAGGTCGCCTGGCAGTCGGCCGAAGCGGCGCTGATGGATGCCGAGTTCGACATCCACGGCCCCGCTGCCTCCAGCCGGCGTGCCGTGTTCACCGACATGGCCAACACCAACGCCTTCGTCGGCGGTTGCGGCAGCTCAGGCAACAGCAAGGGCCTGTGCGCGCTCGAAACAACCGGCAAGCCCGCCTGGCTGGCGGTGGACTTCACCGCGACCACCGGCGCCAAGACCACCGCCTACGGCGAGTTCACCGGCCGCAGCTTCCCGGCGGGCGACAAAGGCATCCAGCCAGCCAGGGCGCCGCGCTATGTCATCGAACCGATCGAAGACCCGGCCAACCGCGACGCCTCAGGGGGTTCCGCCAGATACATCTTCCGCGTGACGGCCATGGGCTTCGGCCCCCGGGCCGACATCCATGGCGTCGTCCAGATCATCTATCGCGACTGACGCGAGCAGCCTTCCATGACAACGTTCTCTTCCCATCCAAGGCCCTGGTTCAAGCGGCCGCGCGTGCTCGCGCAGCTCGCGCTCCCACTGGCTGCGGCGGCCTTGCTCGCGGTGTCGTTCGCGGGCAGCCGCACGACGGCACCAGACATCAGGCCCATCGCGCTGGCGAGCGAGCCGCTGTATGCGACCACCTCCGGAGACAAGCCCGCCCTCACGCTGGCACTGTCGGTGGAGTTCCCGACCGTCGGAGCGCAGTACACGGCCGGCGGCACCTCCGACAACACGTACAGCAACCTGAACGAGTACATCGGCTACTACGACGCGAATGCCTGCTATGCGTACAACGACGCGCCGAACGAAACGCCTGCCGCGGGCCTCAAGGCCTCCGACTACAAGCGCTTCGACCGCATCCAGTCCAGCACGCGCACGGACCGCATGTGCGAGGACGGCTTCAGCGGCAACTTCCTGAACTGGGCCAGCAGTTCGGCCATCGACATGCTGCGCCTGGCCCTCTCGGGCGGCGACCGCTACATCGACACGAGCGACCTGACCATCCTGCAGCGCGCAGTGCTTCCCAACGGCGACCCCACCTGCATGTGGAACACGACCAACTTTCCCTCGAAGAAGCTGCTGCGCGACGGCGGTGGCAGTGGCAGGTACTGGGGCGCGGTGCCGCAGCGGATGATCGCCGCGGCCGGCGCCAGCGACATCTGGGTGGCGAACACCTTGAACCGCATCTACTTCGGTACCGCCCTGGGCGGCAGCTGCACTGCCACAGGCAGCTACAGCCTGAGCGCCAGCATGTCGACAGCGCCGTTTCCCTTCCAAGGCGACAAGCCTGCCTACGTCGCGTCGTCCAGTTGCGCCAACGAGGACGCCAACTGCGACTTCTCCGACAAAAGGGAAGTCTGGTACGGCGCCGGCAACACCTGGATGGTCGGCCGGTTCACGGGCGGCACCTCCTGCAGCAACGCCGTATTCACCGACCCCGCGCCGGGCGTTGCCAAAGCTTGCTACACGGCCCCCGCCGGCTCCACCGCGAGGCCGGCCCATGACCTCAACAGCGATGGCTTCTTCTACTCCCGCGTGAGGGTTTGCGAGAAGACCAGCGCCGGCGACCTGGCCGACGTGCGCGACTACAGCTTCTGCACCAGGTACCCGAGCGGCAACTACAAGCCGACCGGTACCGTGCAGAAGTACAGCGACAGATTGCGCCTGGCTGCCTTCGGCTACCTCATGGAGCAGACGTACAGCGCCAAAGGCGGACGATATGGCGGCGTGCTGCGCGCGCCCATGAAGTACGTCGGCGCCAAGACCTTCGACATCAACGGCATCGAGAACACGCCCAGCGGCGGCAACGCGGCAGCCGAATGGGACGCCACCACGGGCGTATTCGCGGCCAATCCGGACGGCAGGACGCTGTCGGGCACCAATGCCACCTTCGGCGTGAGCGGGGTCATCAACTACCTCAACAAGTTCGGTCGCACCGGGCCCGTGGCAGGCCGCTACAAGGTGTACGACCCGGTCAGCGAGCTTTACTACGAGTCACTCCGCTATTTGCAGGGGCTGCAGCCGAGCGACGAAGCCACCAGCAAGCTGACGACGGCTTTGTACGACGGCTACCCGGTATTCACCACCTGGAGCGACCCCTACGGAGATGGGCGCACCAGNTCCAGCAACTACGCCTGCCTCAAGAGCAACATCGTGGTCATCGGNGACATCAACACGCACGACGGCGACTATCGCTTTCCCAAACCCGATCCGGCACTGAACCATCCAAACGTCGACGACTGGACGAAGACGGTCATCGCCTTCGAGAAGGGGACGGCCAAGGAATACCTCGACGGGCAGGGCAAGAAACGAGAGACGAAAGGCAACCCTGCCCCCAACGCCGATGTACGCACCCACTCGATCATCGGACACTCGTACTGGGCCCATACGCACGACATCCGCGGCACGGACTGGACTGCGCAACCCAGCATGCAGCGCCCCGGCCTGCGCGTGAAGAGCTTCTTCTTCGACGTGAACGAACACGGCAATCAGAAAGACGCCAATACCCGGCGCAACAGAAACCAGTTCTTCACTGCGGCGAAGTACGGTGGTTTCGAGTCGGACCCCTCCAACCCAGGCCGCAAGCCCTTCAACACCTTCGGCAACCCCTTCCAGCGCCAGGACGGCACGGCCGATGACAACGTCTGGCAGGACAGTGCCCGGCCCGGCGAGGCCAGCACCTACTATCTGCAAAGCAGTGCCCGCAGCGTGCTGAGCGCGTTCGACAGCATCTTCAGCCGCGCATCGACCTCCGCGCGAAGCATTGCCGGCAGCGCGGTGCAGTCGAAGTCGCTGCAGACGAGCAACGCCGTCTACCAGGGTGCGTTCGACACCAGCGACTGGAGCGGCGACCTGTTTTCGCAGGCGATCACGATCAGCGATGGCAAGGCCAGCATCTCGCCCACCCCGACGTGGTCGGCCTCGAGCCGCCTGGCTGCGCTCTCCGCGCCTGCAACTTCACGCAACATCGTGATCGGGCGTGCGGGGAATGCCGTGCCCAAGGCCAGTCCGTTCCTGTGGGACTCGCTGACCGACGCGCAAAGGGCCGACCTGGGCAAGCTCACGCCCTCGACCAGGGCCGACTCGCTGGGCTCCGACCGAGTGAGCTACCTGCGCGGAAGCAACGCCCTCGAAGGCTCGCAATTCCGCCGGCGCAACAGGAAGCTGCTGGGAGACATCATCAATTCGAGCGTGGTGTATTCGGGCGCACCCGCCAACAACATCAACTCGACCTCTTATTCCGCCTTCAGGACGGCCAACCTCGACCGCACTCCTGCTGTCTTCGTGGGCGCCAACGACGGCATGCTGCACGCATTCAACGCCAGCAACGGCGATGAACTGTTCGGCTACATCCCCAGTTGGATGTCGCCCAGGCTGGCCGCGCTGACCGATGTGAACTACGTGTCCCACCACCAGAGCTATGTGGACGGCCCGCCGGTGGTGGCCGAAGCACAGGTGGGCTCCTCTGGCACTTCGGCCGACTGGAAGACGGTGCTGGTTTCCGGCACCGGTGCAGGCGGGCGCGGCGTGTTCGCACTGGACGTCACCGACCCGACGGCCTTCGACGCATCGAAGGTGATGTGGGAGTTCACGGCGGACGACGACGTCGACATGGGATTCGTCGTCGGGCAGCCGCAGATCCTGAAGATGCGCACCAGCGCACCGACGGCAACGACCGCCACCTACAAGTGGTTCGCGGTGGTCGCCAGCGGGGTGAACAACTACACCAAGGCCAACTCGGACAACAAATTCAGCACCGGCCATCCCGCCATCTTCCTGCTCGATCTGTCGAAAGCACCGGAAACGGGCTGGGAGCTCGGCACCAACTACTACAAGGTGGAACTGCCCTACGACGCTACGTTGGCCGTGACCAAGCCCACCGGCGTGCTCAACTTCAAGGCAGCCATCGCCACCGGCGGCAATCGCGAAGTGGCCCAGATCTTCGCGGGAGACCTGCACGGCAACATGTGGAAGCTCGACTTCCGCAGCCACGGCACCTCCGGGTGGAACATGGCGAACCTGTCGGCCTTCAAGAAGGCCAGCGACAACGCTCCTTACCCGCTCTTCGTCGCCAAGGACAGCGAAGGCAAGGTGCAGCCCATCAGCATGGCGCCCACGCTGGTGACCGCGACGAATGACCCCAGGGCCATTCTGGTGGCCTTCGGCACCGGCAAGTACCTCGAGACGGACGACCGCTCGTCGACGGCGCAGAACTCGTTCTACGTGATCTACGACGACGGCACGGCCACTCCCGATGCGACGCCGAACGGCTCCGGCGCCATCAGCGGGCGTGCCCGGCTGAGAGCGGCCACCATCGACTCCACAGGCGCGATCATCGTGCCCAGCTTCACCTGGGGCCGCGCCACGAGCGACCTGACGACAGCATCGACCGTGAGTTCGGGCTGGTACATGGATTACGCGAGTTCCGAACGGCAGGTGAGCGCGGCGACGCTGCGCGGCGACACGCTCGTATTCGCCAGCCTGATCCCGGCGGCCGCGGGCGACTCGAGTTCCTGCGGCGCGAGCGGAGGCGGCGGCAACGCCTACATCGTCAACGTGGACACGGGAATCGGAACGCGGAGCGCATCGACGGTCGGCATCACGGGGGAGCCGCTGGTGATCGAGGTGGCCAGCACGGTCGCCGCCATCAGCAACGGCACGGGCCAGCGCGCGAGACGGATCACGAGCCAGGCGATTTCACAAGGCTCCGGCGGCATCGACAACGTCGGCGGGGGAACCGGCGAAAACGGACGGGTGGAAGTCACCCTCATCGGAGGGCGGCTGAGCTGGCGGCAGATCAACAACTACCTGGATCTGAAGCGCGGATCGTGAGCATGAACAACACAACGAAGCGCGCCGCGGTGCGCGGATTCACGCTGATCGAGCTGATGGTCGTCGTGGCCGTGATCGGGATCCTGGCCGCCATCGCCTATCCGTCGTACACGGAGGCGGTCCTGAAGGGCAGGCGGGCACAGGCGCGGACTGCGCTGCTGGAGCTGATGCAGCAGCAGGAGAGATACATGACGCAGCGCAACGCATACCTGGCGTTCAGCACCGACGCCACGAGCGGCGCCACGACGCCGGCCAGTGCCTCGAGCATCTTCAAGGTCCATTCGGGAGACAACGCCTCCGCCCCGGCCTACTGGCTTTCCGCGGCCAGATGCGGCGACCAGGCGATCACCGATTGCGTGCTGCTCACCGCAAAACCCACCCGCACTGACGCCGCAGCCGGTTCGCTGACCCTCAGCAGCACGGGCGCCAAGGGCTGCACGGGTACGGCCGCGAGCACGAACTTCCGGGTCTGCTGGCCATGAACGCCCGTAAGCTGCCTCCTCGGGAAAAGGGCTTCACCCTGATCGAATTGATGGTGACGATAGCCGTCGCCGCAATCCTGATGATGGTCGGCGTGCCGAGCTTCGTCGCCTTTCACCGCAACTCCCAGCTCACCTCGGCGGCGAACTCGTTCATCGCGGCCTTGAATGCGGCCAGGGGAGAGGCGATGAAGCGAGGCAGGCAGGCGGTCGTCGTGCCGCGCGCGGACAACGACTGGGCGACCGGCTGGACCGTCTTCGTCGACACCGACAACAACCGGAAGCTCGATGATTCGGACATCCTCATCACGCGGCAGGATGCGCTGCCCGCCTACTTCTCGGCGACAGGCCAGGGTACGGCGAAGAGCAGCCCTGCGTACATCATGTTCAACCCTTCGGGCTACACGCAGACCAGCGATTCGACCTTCCAGCCCGCCACGCTGAAGATCGAACGCAACGACATCCCGGACGCGGCGAAGACCCGGCAGACCCGCATCGTGGTGATCGCAAAGACGGGGCGGGCAAGGGTGTGCCAACCCGCGACGGATACGACGTGCACGACGTCGGCGAGCGAGTGATCGATTGACGGCCGCGAGCGTGCGCGGCACCTCGATCGGGCCGGCTCGCCGGTCTTGCTCTATGGCGGCGGCGCCAGCTGCTCCGGCCCGCGATCGGCTTCCTTCAGCCAGTGGGCGAACTCCTGTGGAAAAGCATCGCTGAAACGCTCTGCCTGCGCCCTGGCTTCACTCTCGCGCCCCAGCAGCTCGGCGCTTTCGATCAGCTTGACGATGACGCGCGGCTCCGGCGAGAAATGAATCACCCGCTGCGCGAGCGAGTGCATCTCGGCGGCATTCGCGGGCGTCACGGTGGTCAGCGTCAGTTCCGCGAACTCGGCCTGGCGCCCGAAGAACCACGTGCCCCGCACCTTGGCGAGCGTGTCCTGCCTGTACGCGGAAAGCCGTTCGTCGGGTGGCAGGTAGATCTGGCTGACGCGGACGTAGTCCCAGCTGGCGAGCCCCACGCCCGCCAGCATGACGCCCGCCGCCAGGGATGACAGCGCAGGCCGGACCGCAACGCCGCCCGCGCCCGGCCAAAGAATGCCGAGGCACAGTCCGAACACCAGCTGGAACGGTCCATACCAGAGCGGATACTCGAGCAGGCTGTGCAGCACGATCGCACCCAGCATGCCCCAGGCCATCAGGCGCGCAGGGTCCCGCTCCCGCCAGGGCCGCGCGGCCAGCACCATCCAGAGAAAGCCGCCGCAGATCAGCACGGCGGCGGGAATGCCCAGCTCCACCGCCAGGTGCAGCGGGAGGTTGTGCGCGTTGTCGAGAATCTCGACGAACCGGGGGCCGTCGTAATGGGTGCTGTAGTGGGCGAAGCTGAGCTCGCCCCATCCCCAGCCGGTCCAGGGGTGCTGGGCGATCAGCGCGAGCACGTTGCGCCACAGGATCAGGCGGCTGTGGTCCTGGGGGGCGCCGGTTTGCAGGCGTTGGAGCATGCTTTCTACAGGGCCGTCGCCGCCGGTGGCCAACTGGGGGAGGAGCCAGGCGATGGTGAAGTAGAGGGGGATGGTGGCGAGCAGCCACTTCGGATCCGGCAGGCGATAGGTGGTAGCGCTGCGTTGC
>Ga0055536_1001821_pt1 | contig 12503 bp, 10 predicted proteins | sample AraplaCvi_mLB_r2_FD_55037 | JGI IMG/M metagenome (GOLD analysis project Ga0055536, IMG submission 55037) | Arabidopsis root microbial communities from North Carolina, USA - plate scrape MF_Cvi_mLB_r2 | ecosystem: Host-associated > Plants > Roots > Endosphere | place: USA: North Carolina...
CCTTTACCATCCGGAAAAGACCGCCGGCCTGCTGTTCCTCGCCCCCGCCACCCATCCCTGGCCCGGCAGGATCGACTGGTACTACAACCTCACCGCCCGCCCCATCTTCGGCCGGCTGTTCAGCCATCTCCTCGCCCTGCCGGCCGGCCTCGTGGTCATGAAGACTGCCACTCGCTCGGTCTTTCACCCCAACCCCTGCCCCGNGACGTACCTGAAGGATGGCGCGCCATTGCTCGTGCTGCGCCCGAAATCGTTTCGCAGCAACGCGATCGACGTCGCCAATCTCAACGGCTACGTGACGCGCGTCGCACCGCGTTACAAGGAGATCACAGCACCGACGGTGATCATCACCGGCGACAGCGACGCGATCGTCGCCGAGGAGATCCATTCGCGCGGACTTTCCCGCGATATCGCCGGGTCCGAACTCGTCTCCATCCGCCATCTCGGCCACAAGCCGGATTACGTGACGACCGACGTGGTGATTGCGGCAATCGAGAAGCTCGCCGGCCTCCCCCGCGACCTGAAGGCCGCGGCCCGTATCGCCGAAGCACGGATCGCGCCGGCGGCGGAGGATTCAGCCCCCGAACTGGATCTCTCGATCGAGAAAACCTGAGCCCGGCTCGAATAACGCCAGCCCCAAGCAAGTCGCCCGTCCCAACCTCCGACCAAAGGGAATCGGAGAGAGACGAGATGGAAATCGGCGGCATTGGCAGGGACTATTCGGCACAGCCCGCAAAGGCGGATCATGCGTCGGCTTCGACAAACGTCGCCTCCGATACAGCCAGCCCCAAGGACGAGCGCTACGATCGCCTCGTCCATGGCCTGACCTCGCTGAACAAGGCGACGGACGAGGCGGAAGAACAGGCAAAGGCCCGCGCCAAGCAGAAGCTCGACGATGCCAAGCAGCAGCTCCAATTCATGCGCCGCTGGGGTTTCGATCCGGAAGTGATCGCCAAGCAGGCAGCCCAGCTCGGCGTTATCGTTGCCGCCGCCGCTCGCGAATTCACCGAAGCCCTGACCGGGGGCAGCGGTGCCGTCACCTCCGCCCCCGCCAATGCCTCATCCGGAACAGGGACCGCCGATCCAATCCTCGATACGAGCGGAGAGGCCGCAGCCGCGGATCCCGCAGGCGACGGCTCGGCGGATGAGCCCGTAGCGGATGACAAGCCGGTCTCCTATGCCGAACAGGCCTATCTCGACGAGATGGAAGAGGCACCGCGGGAAGCACCGAAACTCTCGCTCGACGACATCAAGACGGCGATGGAATTCAGCACCGTCGCCCGCCAGATCAAGGCGCTGCTGGAAGAAGCCGCCCGCAAGCTGCACGAACAAAACAGTGCAGCCACGGTGCCCGGCACCCAGAGCCTCGACGCCTCCGTCAACGCGCTGACCGGCACGGTCTCCGCCATGCCGACCGTCAGCATCACCATCTGACCTTCCCATCCGGCAGACCAAATTGCGCAACAAAAAAACCGCCGGATCGCTCCGGCGGTTTTCGTTTGCGTGGCGTTGCGTCTCAGATGCCGCTCTGGCCGTCCGAGCCGATATAGGCGATGCGCAGCATGTTGGTGGCCCCGGGCGTGCCGAGCGGCACGCCGGCCGAGATGATGATCCGGTCGCCCGGCTTGCCGAAACCTTCCGACACGACGATGCGGCAGGCGCGGTTGACCATGTCGTCGAGGTCGGTCGCGTCATGGGTCACGACGCAGTGCATGCCCCAGCAGATCGAAAGCCGGCGCGCNGTCTGGACGATCGGCGACAGNGCGATGATCGGCACCTGCGGGCGCTCGCGGGAAGCGCGCAGGCCCGTCGTGCCCGACGAGGTATAGGTGACGATGGCGGAGAGACGCAGCGTCTCGGCGATCTGGCGGGCGGCAAGCGAGATGGCATCGGCGCCGGTCGCTTCGGGCGTCGCGCGCTGGGCGTAGATGATGCTCGAATAAAGCGGATCCTGCTCCACCGTGCTGGCGATCGACGCCATCATCGAGACAGCCTCGACCGGATACTGGCCGGAGGCCGATTCGGCCGAAAGCATGATCGCATCGGCGCCTTCGAAAACGGCGATCGACACGTCCGATACTTCGGCGCGGGTCGGAACCGGCGCGGTGATCATCGATTCCAGCATCTGGGTGGCGACGACGACCGGCTTGCCGGCGCGCCGACACAAGCGGGTCAGCTGCTTCTGGATGCCCGGAACGGCTTCGATCGGCATTTCGACGCCGAGATCGCCGCGCGCCACCATGACCGCGTCGGAAAGCTCGATGATCTCGTCGATCCGCTCCAGCGCCTGGGGCTTCTCGATCTTCGACATGATGCCGACACGGCCGCGGGCGATCTTGCGCACTTCGGCAAGGTCGTCAGGACGCTGGACGAAGGAAAGCGCCACCCAGTCCACATCGTTGGTCGCGAGCACGGCGTCGAGGTCGACACGGTCCTTCTCGGTCAGCGCCCCGACGCCGAGCAGCGTGTCGGGCAGGCTGACGCCCTTGCGGTCGGAAATGCTGGTGCCGGCGATGACCTTGCAGACGATGCTCTTGCCGTCGGCCTTCTCGGCCTTCAGCGCCAGCTTGCCGTCGTCGATGAGCAGGCGATGGCCCACTTTCACCGCTTCGAGGATTTCCGGATGCGGCAGGAATACGCGGGTCTCGTCGCCCGGTTCGTCGCGGTTGTCGAGCGTGAAGGTCTGGCCGGGGGTGAGTGCCACCTTGCCGGCCGCGAACTTGCCGACGCGCAGCTTCGGCCCCTGAAGGTCTGCGAGAATGCCGATCGGACGGCCGCTGCGTTCTTCGACGGAACGGATGCGCTTGATCAGCGTNCGCATCAGGTCGTGGCTCGCGTGGCTCATGTTGATGCGGAAGAGATCTGCCCCCGCCTCATGCAGCTTCTGGATCATCGCCTCTTCGGACGAAGCCGGTCCAAGGGTGGCGAGGATCTTTACTTTGCGGTTGCGCCTCATCAGTTCTGGCCTTCTTGTGTGCCAGGCGTATCCGAAAGCTGGACCATCCAACTTCCCTGACGGCCCGTATCATATTCCTTGAAACCCATGCGCTGGAAGCCACGGGCAAAACAATCGTTGACGCCGACGACCTTGAACTCGTTCTCCGCGACGCACATGTTCACATTGCCGGTCCAGCGGCCGCCACGGGCCGCGTCCTCGGCATAAAGATAATAATAGCGCGACTGCAACTCGCCCTCGATCAGCGTGGCGCAGGTGGAAGCCGGGACCTGCCACCAGCCTTCCGTCGTCCAGCCTTCCTTGGCGCGGTAGCCGATCGCCACACCGACGAGGTTCTGCGTGGCGTTGCAGACGCGGAAATCAGCATGTGCTGCAGTCGCCGCAAAAAGCGGAACGCCGGAGGCGACCATGGCGACGATCGCCGGGGCGGAAACGAGAGAGCGAAGCGTGGCTTTGGGGGATTTTTTCGACACGGTTTCCGTCAGGACTCCATGGTTATTCGTGAAGCACTTTCTTCGCGCGACGGAGTCGGAAAGTCAACGTAACTCTAATCGATTAGTCCGTCTCTCAGCCTCAACCCACGCTGATCATCACCCCGCATGGCTTGCGCCGCGGCTTTCCCCATGCCATCAACACCCGTCTTCCCAGCCACCTTTCGAAACAGCGCATTTCCAAGGCCATGCAGGACTTCATTCCTTTCGAGATCATAGAAGGCGAATATGACAGCGGCATGGTGCTCATCGCCGACCACGCCATGAACCGCCTGCCCGCTTCCTATGGCAGCCTCGGCCTGCCGCAGAGCGCCTTCCATCGCCATATCGCCTTCGATATCGGCATCGAGGGCCTGACCCGCCGGCTTGCCGCGATGCTGAACGTGCCCGCCGTGCTCGGCTGTTTCTCCCGCCTGCTGATCGACCCGAACCGCGGCGAGGACGATCCGACGCTGATCATGAAAATCTCCGACGGAGCGATCATCCCCGGCAACCATCCGATCACCCCGGAAGAATGGGATTTCCGCCTCGACACCTATCATCGGCCCTATCACCGCGCCGTCGAACGCACCATCGCCAGATCGGGTGCCGCGGGCCGTGCACCGCTCGTCCTGTCCCTGCATTCCTTCACGCCGTTCTGGAAAGGTGTCGCCCGCCCCTGGCATGCGGCAGTGCTCTGGGACAATGACGACCGCGCCGTCACCCCGTTCCTGAAACTGCTCGGCGAACCCGGCGACATCGTCGTCGGCGACAACGAACCCTATGACGGGGCGCTGAAGGGCGACACCATGTACCGGCACTGCATGATGTCCGGCATCGCCCACGCGCTGCTCGAGGTTCGCCAGGACCTGATCGGCGACGAGGCCGGCATCGCCGCCTGGGCCGAAAGGCTGGCGCCAATCTTCACGACGCTCAACGCCGACCCCACATTGCATGAATACAGGATCTTTCCGTCGCGGACCGGCCCCTACCCGGCCTGACGCGACATCTGACGCGACGAAAAGGAGGCGCGCGATGAGCGAACTCAACCCCACCGGACTGACCAGGGAACAGCAGACCGAATTCGAGGCCGCCGCCTTCCGCCGCCTCGTCCTGCATCTGCGCGAGCGCACCGACGTACAGAACATCGACCTGATGAACCTTGCCGGCTTCTGCCGCAACTGCCTGTCGAACTGGTATCGCGATGCCGCGAACGACGCCGGCATCGACCTCTCCAAGGACGCATCCCGCGAGGTGGTCTACGGCATGCCCTACGAGGACTGGAAAAATCTGCACCAGGCAGAAGCGTCGGATGCACAAAAAGCCGCATTCGCCGTGAACAAGCCGGACCATGGCTGATCGATTTGCCGATTGGGCTTGACCTTGCGGCGGCTTTTCGGCAGTTGACGACCATTCATTGAAATTGACACGATCAGGAGGCCCCGATGTCTGATGCTCATGGCGTCGCCCGCGACCAGCTTCGCGCATTTATCGAGCGTATCGAACGGCTCGAAGAAGAAAAGAAGACCATCGCCGACGACATCAAGGACGTCTATGGCGAAGCAAAGGCCATGGGCTACGACACCAAGATCATGAAAAAGGTCATCGCCCTGCGCAAGAAGGACGACCAGGAGCGCATGGAAGAGGATCTCATCCTCGACACCTACCTCCAGGCGCTCGGCATGATCGAAGGCCCCGCCGACCAGGACGCCGCCTGATCTTGTCAGGCATGCAGGCATGAAAAAACCCGCCGTTTCGGCGGGTTTTTTATGGTCTTCGATCAGCGCGGCGATCAGTTGTTCGGGCCGCTGAACCGGCTGGGGTCGATCGCCACCGTGGCAGCAACCGGCCTGAAGCCGCCACCGGAATAACCTGCCGAATATTCGTTGTTGAGGGTTCGGCTGACGACGCGCGGTGCCTTCATCGACGCCGCCGCATTGGCGCGATTGTTGTTGAGAGCCCATTTCGCCAGGACGTCGCCCGTCAGCGCGCCGCCGCTTGCCGTCTGGTTCGGACGACCGCCCTTGGAGGGGATCGGTAGCGCGCTCGTCGAAGCCGAGACCGAATTCCGCGGCGCGTCGAAAGCGTCGCCGAACTGGGCGTTCTTGTTGGAATGGATCACCTTCGGGGAAGCCGACGCGGTCTCGATCGGCTTCTGGGCCGGCATCGGAGCCGCCGCCACGACAGGAGCCGGCAGGGCCAGCGCAGGCTGGACCGAAGCAGGCTGGGAAGGCGCGGGCTGGGCCGAGGCAACCGGAACCGAGGGAGCCGCTGCCGGACGCGGCTCGACGCTCTGGGCGAGAGCCGCAACGAGGGCTGGCGTCAGCTCCTGCTGTTCTTCAGCCTTGGCAGCCGCAGTGGCTGGAGCGGCAGCAGCCATGGTGGGGCGCTGGCCGGGAAGCGGCACCGCCGCGATTTCTTCGGGCGCCGACATCGGGCCGACGGACGCGGTCATGACGCCGCTTTCCGCGTCGCCCTTGAAGCCGCGCGGTCCAAGCAGGGTCGGAACCGGGATGTTGTAAGCGGAAAGATCGGCAAAGCTTTCGCCGCCGGCCTGTGCGGGAGCGGACGCCTGCAGGGCGAGCGCCTCCTGGGCCGGGTTGCGCGCCGGGGAATAGAGCGCCGTCGCAAGCCCGCCCGCATCCGAGCGGAAGGCCGGACGCGAGAGCGGTACGGGTGCTGCAATCGTCTGCGTCGGCGGCTGCGTCTGCGCTTGTGCCTGGGCCTGGCCGGTCAAAGGCGATGCCGAGGCAACCGCGACCGGAGCTTCGTCCTCGTCCTCCGCAGCAGGCTTTGCAGCCGGAGCCCCACGCCGCGCCACCACCGGAGCAGCACTTTCCACGTTGTCCTCTTCCTCGTCGGCACCGCCGCCGCCGAACAGGAATGCCAGGAGATTGGGCTGCCGCTTCCGTTCCGAGTCGCCGCGGAAACCGGCACCGGCAGTGCTGGCGATCTGGATCGAATCGGCACCGACGCGCCGCTTGTAGTCGGCCATTGCCGTTTCATAACCGGGAAGCGGCTTGCCGTCGGCAGGAAGATGGATCGTGTTGCCGTTCGGGAAGATCTGCACCAGTTCCTGGCGCGTCATCCGCGGCCAAGCGCGCACGCCGCCGACATCGAGATGCACGAAGGGCGAGCCGGAGGTCGGGTAATAGCCGACGCCGCCGACCTGCATCTGCATGGCGAGCCCGCGCAGCGTCGAGAGCTTCACGCCGGGAATGTAGAAGTCCATGGCCTTGCCGAGCATGTGCTGGCTGTTCTTCGCCACGCCGGTATTGCGCGAACGGGTGCGCAGCATGTTGTTGGTGGTGGGAGAACGATAGGCCGAAACCACGTGGATGTAATCGCTGGCGCCGGACCGGCGATAGACTTCCCAGACGAGATCGAAGAGCCGCGGATCCATCCGGGCAGGCTCGTTGCGGCGCCAGTCGCGCAGGAACTGGTTGATCTGCGCAAGNCCCTTGGGATCGAACTTGCCATTGCGCTTGAAGGTGATGACAGCCTTCTCGCCNGTATGAACGAAATAGAGCTTGAGGCTCTTGTCCTGGGCGGCCGCATTGCCTGCCGAAACAGAAAGCACAGGCAGCGCCATCAACATCAACAGGGCGAGAGCCATAACGCGTTTGGTGAGCTTGACAAAAAGCCCGGCTTCGCCACCGCGCCCCTTCTCACCCGAAGGCGTTTCTTTTGCATACTGATCCGGCAAAACGATCCCCGTCCTGTCGACAACGTCCGACGTTGCCCAAATGACTGTCAATTGCGGTGACACGATGGCAAATGTGCCACACATGTACAAGCTTCTCCCGTATAGTCAACAATTGACTAATCGAAGATTGACAGACGTTGACAGGACATCCTTGCGCGAAGGTTAACACTAGCTAATACATTAGCAATTACGCGGCAGTAATCACGCGGCTTCCTTGAGCGGATCGTCGGGATCGATGCCGTAATCCTTGAGCTTACGATAGAGCGTCGAGCGTCCGATGCCAAGTTTGCGGGCGACCTGGCTCATCTGGCCGCGATAGAACTTCAAGGCGAAGCGGATCAGCTCCTCCTCGACGTCGGCCAGTTTCCTGACTTCGCCGGTCTCGTCGGTGCTGACGATGACGTTTTCCTGGGGATAAGCGGCGGCCAGCATCGCCTTCGCGTCGGGTCGGATGATCCGCGCCTTATCATTATTGATGAAAACGGGTGAATCGGCGAGCGCCTCGCGCACGGCTTGGTCCGACACCGCCCCCGGTGACGGCATGACGGCGGTTGCAGCCAGTTCCGCAGGCCGGAATTCCGGGATCTGCGCGGCGATCTGCGGGAAGTCCTCTTCGGTCAGCTCGTCGCCCTCGGCAAGCACCACTGCGCGGAACACGGCGTTTTCGAGCTGGCGGATATTGCCCGGCCAGTCATAGGCGGTCAGAAGCGCCAGCGCGCCGGCGCCGACAGCAAGTGTCCTGTTGAGCTTCTGCTCGCTCGAAAACCGTTCGGCGAACACCCGGGCGAGATGCGGAATGTCTTCCTTGCGGCGACGCAGCGCCGGGATGGTGATCGGGAAGACGTTGAGGCGGTAATAGAGATCCTCGCGGAAACGGCCGGCGCGGACTTCCTCGATCAGGTCCTTGTTGGTGGCCGAAATCAGCCGGACATTGACCTTCTGGATCTTGGAGGCGCCGACGGTCTCGACCTCGCCCTGCTGCACCGCGCGCAACAGCTTCACCTGCACGTCGAGCGGCAGTTCGCCGATCTCGTCGAGGAACAGCGTGCCGCCATCGGCTTCGACGAACTTGCCGGTATGTTTTTCCGAAGCGCCGGTAAAGGCGCCCTTCTCATGGCCGAAAAGAATGCTTTCCACCAGATTGTGCGGGATGGCGCCGCAATTGACGGTGATGAACGGCTTGCCGGCCCGATCGCTGTTCGACTGGATGGCGCGGGCGATCATTTCCTTGCCGACGCCCGATTCGCCCTCCAGCACCACGGGAATGTTGGAATGGGCGGCGCGCTGGGCAAGGTCGATGACCCGCAGCATGTCCGGACTTGCCGAGATGATGTCCCCGAAGCCGACGGCACCGGCGCGATGGCGGCGGCCGACGCGGGCTTTCGATTCCTTCTGGTCGAGCTTCAGCGCGTTGGCGATCGAGGCGCCGATCCGCTCCGGCGAAACCGGCTTGACGACGAAATCGAAGGCGCCGGCGCGCATCGCCTGCACCACGTATTCGATGCTGCCCTGCCCCGTCTGGACGATGACAGGCGTTTCGATGCCGAGTTCGCGGATCGCCGCGAGGAAGGTGAGGCCGTCCATTTCCGGCATCATCAGATCGAGCACGATGACATTGATGTCGGTCGCGGTTCGCTTCAGGAACTCCAGCGCCATCAGGCCGTTTTCGGCAAGATGGGCGGCATGGCCGTAACGTTCCACCGCATTCTTCAACAGGCGACGCTGGATAGGATCGTCGTCGACAACGAGGATTTGCGCAATCATGCTCGGCTCCCAGCAATGGTCATCATGGCCCTTTTAGGCTGTTATGTCGCTGGTTGTGTCAGAAAGCCTTGAACATCCCCTTTTGAGAAAAGCTTGCATTTTAACGGCCGGCGAGGAAAACAGACGCAACAGGTTGAGAAGGAAAAAAGCGATGAGAATGTCCGCCCCCGTCCTCCCCGAAATTGTCGCCGCGACCGCCGCAGGCGCTGCGGCCTCCGACCCGGCGCTCGGCCTTCTGCCGGTCTGGAAGCTCTCGGATCTCTATGAAGCCAAAGATGCGCCGGCCTTCACCGCCGACCTCGAGAAGGCTCAGAAGCTCTCGATCGCCTTCGAGGAAAAGTGGAAGGGCAAGCTTACCGAAGCTGCGACAAGAACCGGCGCCGGCGGCATCGGCGAGGCGCTGAAGGAATACGAGGCGCTCGACGACCTGCTCGGCAAGATCGGCTCGTTTGCCGGCCTCACCTATTTCTCCGATACGTCGAGCCCGGCCAACGGCAAGTTCTATGGCGACGTGCAGGCGAAGCTGACCGATCTCTCCGCCCACCTCTTGTTCTTTGCGCTGGAGCTCAACCGTATCGACGACGTGGTCGTGGACGCCTGCATGGACCGCGACCCGGCCGCCGGCCATTACCGCCCCTGGCTCGTGGACCTGAGGAAAGACAAGCCCTTCCAGCTCGAGGACAAGCTGGAACAGCTCTTCCTCGAAAAGTCCATGACGTCGGCCGCCGCCTTCAACCGTCTCTTCGACGAGACCATGGCCGAGCTCCGCTTCGAGATCGACGGCGAGCAGCTGCCGCTCGAAGTCACGCTCAACATGCTGCAGGAGCCNNAGCCNGANATCCGCGCCAAGGCCGCGGCCGCGCTGTCGAAAACATTCGGCGACAACCTGCGCGTCTTCACCCTGATCACCAACACGCTCGCCAAGGACAAGGAAATCTCCGACCGCTGGCGCGGNTTCGAGGACATCGCCGACAGTCGGCATCTCGCCAACCGCGTCGAACGNGAAGTCGTCGATGCGCTGGCCGAAGCCGTCGAGCAAGCCTATCCGCGCCTGTCGCATCGNTACTANGCGATGAAGGCGAAGTGGCTCGGCATGGANCAGCTGAATTTCTGGGACCGCAACGCGCCGCTGCCGGAAACCCCGAACGCGCTGATCTCCTGGGAACAGGCGAAAGATACCGTGCTCAACGCCTATCGCGGCTTTGCGCCCGAAATGGCGGATATCGCCGGCCGCTTTTTCGACGAGCAATGGATCGACGCGCCGGTCCGCCCGGGCAAGGCGCCGGGCGCCTTCGCGCACCCGACCGTGCCTTCCGCCCACCCTTACGTTCTCGTCAACTACATGGGCAAGCCGCGCGACGTGATGACGCTCGCCCACGAGCTTGGCCACGGCGTGCACCAGGTTCTCGCCGGCGACCAGGGCGCGCTGATGTGCCAGACGCCGCTGACGCTCGCCGAGACCGCCTCCGTCTTCGGCGAGATGCTGACCTTCCGGGCGCTGCTGGAAAAGACCACCGACAAACGCGAGCGCAAGGCGATGCTCGCCCAGAAGGTCGAGGACATGATCAACACGGTCGTGCGCCAGATCGCCTTCTACCNGTTCGAGCGCAAGGTCCACACGGCCCGCAAGGAGGGCGAACTGACCGCCGAGCAGATCGGCGAACTATGGCTCTCCGTCCAGGGCGAAAGCCTAGGCCCGGCGATCAAGATCTCGGAGGGTTATGAAAGCTGGTGGACCTACATCCCCCACTTCATTCATTCGCCTTTCTATGTGTATGCCTATGCCTTCGGCGACTGCCTGGTGAACTCGCTCTACGCGGTCTACAGTCAAGCCGCTCCGGGCTTCCAGCAGAAGTATTTCGAGCTCCTGAAGGCGGGTGGCACCAAGCATCATTCGGAGCTGCTGAAGCCCTTCGGCCTCGACGCCACCGACCCGTCCTTCTGGTCGAAGGGCCTGTCGATGATCGAAGGACTGATCGACGAGCTGGAGGCTCTGGACAAGGCCTGACCCATTCCCTTAATGCACCCTCATGAGTGAGAAAGCGCCCTTCGCGCTGTTTCGCGACGACCCCGCCGGCCGGAGCCTCGTCTTCGACCGGCCGAGAGAAATCGTCACGGCGCGGACTGCCGCCGAAGTGCTGCCGGCACTTCGGCGCCTGGAAGATGCGCGCCTCGCCGGCTGCTGGCTGGCGGGCCATATTTCCTATGAGGCCGGTTACGTCTTCGAGGAGAAGCTCCGGCCGCTGATCGTCGATAACCGGCCGACGCCCCTGATCGCCATGGGCATATTCGACGCGCCCTCTGGCAACGAACATCCGCTCGCCGAACCACCCGGCGCGGTCGTCGACGACGGCTCCTCCGCGGGTTCCTTTCTCAGCGAGCCGCGGGCCGGCTGGGATTTCGCGACCTATGAGGAACGGTTCGGCCGCCTCCACCAGCATCTGCGCAACGGCGACTGCTATCAGGCCAACCTGACTATGCCGATCACCGCCCGCTGGCATGGCGATCCGCTTTCCGCCTTTTGGTCCCTCGTCGCCCGCCAGCCGGTGCGTTACGGCGCATTCATCGACCTGGGGGCGGCGTCGGGAGCGCCGCTCATCCTGTCGCGGTCGCCGGAACTGTTCTTCTCGGTCGATGCGGACGGCATCATCGAGACCCATCCGATGAAGGGCACGGCCCCTCGTGGCGCGACGGCTGAAGAAGACGAAGCGATCATCGCCGAAATGCTGGCCGACGAAAAAACGCTGGCCGAGAACCGCATGATCGTCGACCTGCTGCGCAACGACATTTCCGTCGTCAGCGAAGTGGGTTCGCTCTCGGTTCCGAAACTCTTCGCGATCGAGACCTATCCGACCGTCCACCAGATGGTGAGCCACGTGCGGGCGAAGCTGCTGCCCGGGATAGGCTTTCCCGAGATTCTTGCCGCGCTCTTCCCCTGTGGCTCGATCACCGGAGCCCCGAAAATGTGGGCGATGCGCATCCTCGCCGACCTCGAGAAGGAACCCCGCGACGCCTATTGCGGCGCGATCGGCTGGTGTGATCCGGCCGGTCCGATGCGTTTTTCAGTGGCCATTCGCACGATTACCCTTTTCAATGACAAAAAGGCCGTCTTCAATGCGGGCGGTGGCATCGTTTTCGACTCGAAGGCGGATGCCGAGTATGACGAGTGCCTGTTGAAGGCACGCTTTGCGGTGGGCGACCAATGGATTTCTCGCTGATCGAAACAATGCGCTGGGAACCGGGCAATGGCCTGCTCCGGGTGGACCAGCATCTGCGCCGGCTCAGCCGCTCGGCGGACGCGTTGGGCTTCCGCCAGCCGCCACCCGATACGCTGAAGCAGCTTCAGGCTGCGACCGCCGGCGGCGAGACGCCGCTGCGCGTCCGCCTGGTGATGACCTATCGCGGCAAGATCGAGATCACCGCCACACCCTTTGTGCCGCTTGCGGCCGAGACCGTGTGGCGGGTGCGGGTGGCGAAGACCGTGCTCCCCTCCGACGACCCGACCTACCGCCACAAGACGTCCCGGCGTGAACTCTACGAGGCCGCCCGCGCAGAATTCACGGCCGAAGAGGCCGATGAGGTCCTTCTCCTCAACGAGCGCGGCGAG
>Ga0055536_1001826_pt1 | contig 12476 bp, 14 predicted proteins | sample AraplaCvi_mLB_r2_FD_55037 | JGI IMG/M metagenome (GOLD analysis project Ga0055536, IMG submission 55037) | Arabidopsis root microbial communities from North Carolina, USA - plate scrape MF_Cvi_mLB_r2 | ecosystem: Host-associated > Plants > Roots > Endosphere | place: USA: North Carolina...
GACGGCCAAAAGTATCGCGGCCGTGGCCTGATTCAAGTGACCGGTCGTGCCAACTACCAGCGTTGCGGCGAAGCGTTGGGCCTCGATCTGCTCAACCATCCCGAGTTACTCGCGCGTCCGGAGCATGCTGCCGACTCGGCTGGTTGGTTCTGGCACCTGGCCGGCCTCAACTCGCTGGCCGACAAGGGGCCGTCGGCGTTCGAGGCCATCACCCGGCGGATCAACGGCGGACTCAACGGGCTGGACGACCGCGTGGCGATCTACAAACGCGCCGAGCAGGTACTGATCTGATGTTCCTGCAGGCGCGGTTGACGATGCTCGCATTGATCCTTGGGGCTGCGGTTGGTGGGCGCCTCGCGTGGTGGTGGCAGGCCAAAGAACTGGAAAGGCAGGCGGCCGGGTATGAGCAGCAGCTTGCAGCAAAAGACCTGAAGTACAGCCGAGAGCGGGAGGACGCCGCGGAGGCAGCGCTCGGCCAGCTCCAGGAACAGCAGAAGGCCCGGCGCGCCCTGGAAGACCGCCTGCAGGTGCAGGACCAAACTCACTGGAAGGAAATGAACGATGCTCAACAAGCTCAGGCTCGCTTGCGGGATCGGCTGGCTACTGCTGATCTGCGGTTGTCAGTCCTATTCAACGTCAAAGCCCAGGGTGGTAGCGGTAGGGTGCCAGCCACCGCCGGCGCCGGCGGCCTGGTTCATGGAGCGGCGAGAGCCGAACTTGACCCAGCGACTGCTCAACGAATTATCGGGATCACCGGTGACGGCGATCAAGGACTGATCGCCCTGGCTGCATGCCAGGACCACGTGAAAGAAATAGTTTCAGCGAAGTGAAAAAGAACGGTCGGGCTAGGTGTATCGACATCTAGCTCGGCCGCCGTACCCGCAGCCTATGCCTGCAAGTCCAGCCATGACTGAGGTGAGCTGTGAGTTGATAATCATGAGTTGGTAATCGACTTAACTTTTTTGGGCTTTCTGATACGGTTTTCTGATGTTTTAATCTGATCTGATTGCATTACAGTTAGCGCGAAGTATTACTGTAAGAGCTACCTTAAAAACATTTGAGATTTTTTGGGTTGTTGAATCAATGCGTGGTTATCCTCCTTGAGGGTAAATTTTTTTAAGGCCTTCTCCAGTTCGTGTGCTATACATAATTCTCGATGATGGTAGGTGTAGGGATGCTAGTGTTGGTCTTGATTTTTCAGGGAGGTTGTTCTAAGTAGCGCATGGAGTAGTTGAGACTTCTAGAAAACAAAGGAGTGGATGGCTGTGATAAAGGGATTTGTTGGAGTTTGCGTTGGGGCGCTCTTCATATTTGCTGGGTCTGCATATGCTGGCGTAACGGTACAGCAGGCTATTCGAGAGGGGTGTTACACTTCCGCTCAGGCTAAGGAAATAATCGCTCAAGGGGAGAGGAGTACTCCTATGGGGACTGTAACCCTAGAAAAGGCCAAGCTGTATTTAGAGAGGGTGAATGACAGAAGTGTCACGCGGACAAAGGTAACAGCCCCTGAGACTTGGGTATACCGTGGCTATGACGATGCAAGCAACTGGCATACCGAAGAGTTGTTGGATGGGGTTATATATTCTAAAGGTCAAAATGCTCGAGATAAGGCCATACGGAGAGGTATCTCAGAAAAGTCTTTTTGGGGGAAAAATGGTCCTCAGCTTAGGCATGAAGCTTCGTCTGTCGGTAGTTTTCCGGGTGAGCCGACTTATTTTATGATGCGCCTCCTAGCCATACAGACGAGCGATACTCCTCCGAGTCAGTTTGTGTCTTTTGCATTGAATTATAAACTTGCGTCCGAGTTTGGAGAGGTCGTCTACGCACTTCAAGTAAACCCCGATTCGCCTGTGTTAGGGCTTCAGAACTGCAATCTGAAAGGAGAGTATCAGGTTCAAATTCTCGGCGGAACAACTTTTGGTGTGCTGTATAAGAAAAAACGAGGCCAGAACTGGGAACGCTACGATCGGAGTAACCGAGTTTGGGGGCCTGTGGCTAGTGGAACCGTGCCGGAGTGATTTGTGCCATAAGGTGTTGTTGATGAATTTTTGATGGATAAACCTCTGAGAGGAAAAAATGAAAGCAATACTTCTAAGTAGAAAGCCAGTCGGTGTCAATGAAGATGTATCTTATTTTTCCGAAAAGCATGTGATGTTTTATGGTGCTCAAAACAAAACTTCTGGTTTGCCTGTTCGTCTAGTTGATGATACGCCACCTGTTGTCAGCGAAAGAGATCATCCTTCGCTTCCAGGTATTATTCAGTCGAAAATAAAACGTGGCACAGATTGTGTTGTTCGTCAAATAAATCCAGTTTTTTATCTGCGGGAAGGTGAGCTTTTAGTAAGCGACTCATTTAGCTATCTTTCTAAAGCCTATCTGGAGTATGCCGAAGATACAGTGGTTCTTACCCGTAAGACAAATATGGGCGAGTTTTATTTTGTTTTTCCAGATATAAAAGCTAAGCGCTTGTATGATGACGCAACGGGTGTGACTCTAGTTGATATTGTTGATGGGGGTCGTTCATTGTATCCAATACCACCGAAGGCGTCTTTATCTACGTCTGAGAGTGTGGTTTTAGATTCTTCGTTATATATGTTGACAGAGGTTAAGCCTACATCAGGTACAACCATCTATCTTGGCTGGTCTGTTCCAGATGCTACCAAAAGTGATGTGTGGTGGGGGCTTTATCGAGGGGTTATGCCAGACTGGAGCGGTCTCGATAGTTATACTAATTGGGACTGGTTGTTTCCCAAAGGTACAACAAATACAGCGATAGGAAGTGAGACTATAACAGTTTCAAGAATGTCCAGTGGGGCAATCTACACGTTGGCACTGTTTTCGAGTGGATGGAACCTTACTGACTACCAGACCTTTAATGCACCGTGAAATTTGCGATGGTTTCCGTAGGAAATGAAGGTGAACTCCGTTCGAGAGCTAAGTAGAGCAGCCCTGCTTTCTGCAGCTTATAAGTCGTTGTTGAGGTGAGGAAGCGTAGGGCAGATTTGTGGCCGGCACAGGCCGTAGTACCTCATCAGTAGAAGGCGAGATCGCCGCCTTTCATGGCCAGTTGCGATCCTTGAGGATACGTGAAGGGGCCGAGTCCCTAGCCTCGCTACCTATTTGCATTCAGCGAACTGTTTGCTCATTAAGGTGAGAGATGGGGCAAAAGTGGGGCAAGCCGTACGCCAATTAATGCCAAACGGCGCAATCTCTTGCTTTGTCAACAAAGCCCTACAGCCCTTGTTACTTGAGGCTGTAGGGCTCTTTTGCGTTAATACCCGTGCACAATCGGCGTGTGCAAGCGTATGCGCGCGAGCGTCCCCACGGGGATGAGCCAGTCCGACACAACGCGCATTGACCGGTTGTGGGCTGCCAGCAGGTTGGTACCGGCAAGGAACGACCATTTCGCCCTGGTTGCGGAATTAGGCGGGTGGAGCTCGAAGCTTTCTGTGCCAGCTGTGCCTGGGCATCCGCATGGAGAACTGGGGTTTTTAATCGAGAGATGTGAGGCCTTAGCGTCCTCAACCTCTTAAGGAGAAAAAGCCTTCGAGGCAGATTCCTAGAAGTAGTAGTATCTGCAGTTGAATGCGGAATGCTCTATATCCTAGTTGTTTTCTAGAGATCTGATAATGGCAGTGCCGATTTCTCTGCGTCTCGCATCCACTAGTTGAAGAATTTTTGTAAATATCTCCGTAAGTTCGGCGTGCCCGTTTTTGGGGTCATATGGGATGATGAATATTCTTCGCAGTTCTTTGTTGATCTCGATAAACTTATCTGTTTGTTTTCCTGATAGGAATATGTAGTGTGGTCTTGCATTGGGGATGTTGTGGGCATAGCTCTCAATGACTTGGGCGATCGCGGGGTCATTAAGAGAGAATCCGATAAATATTACGGTATGAGTAAGGAGGATGGTTTCAATGAACTTGGCATACGCCCAATTGCCATAAGCCTTTTCGGTATACTCTTTTTTTGTGAAAATTACGGTATCTATTTGATCAATGGATCCGTGTATTTTGAATATGTAATTTTCAGAGTCCCGGAACGCTTGGAAACTATCTTCAGAAATTGATCTAACGATATTAGGGTAGTGGGTTTCCTTGGTGTTTACTTCGTTCCAGGCTGTTTCTAAGTAAAGATCAAAATTTGTAGTGAGGACCAGTCGTTGATTAAGCTTCATTATTAGTCTGTGAAGGTCGCTTGGATTTCCTCGTTGGTTGTATTCAGCTGTAAGAATCTTCCTCCAGGGTTCAACTCCAAGTCCCCGACTAATCATCTCGCAAGCCATGAGGTAATCTTGGCTTTTGATAAGATCGATCGCGTGTTTTTTTAGTTTCTTATCTTCTAACGACTGTGCTGCTTCGGTTAGGAAGTCAGGCCATGCCTTCATACGCTCACCGGCGACAGTAGTTGCGCCCGAGGATACCCCTGCGCCCACGAAGATTGCAGTACGCCGTTGGGCTAAGTCGTTGATCAGGTCTGGGTTAATGGTAGGCACTCAGGACCGCTCCCTAATTTCCTTGTCAAGGATTTCAACGTTTTCCATGAATCGCGCAGCTAAACCGCTGTAGATTTCACGAGCTTGTTTCCGCATGGATGAATAGCTGCCGACGGCTGTAACGTTTATCATCGGCTGGTGAAGTGTCTGCGATTTAGGAGCAAGGCTCGCCAGGTGTTTGATTTCACCGATGTGCGGGTTGAGTGTCTTAGGGTAGAAGTTGCTAAGATTTTTGCTGACGATCTCAGGTAGCTTTTTACTTATATTGTTGTAGGCTTCAACAATTCGGGTGGCTTCGTTTTCTTTCCGTTCTTTGTGCTGTTGAGTGACATACCCCAAGAAGCGGAGTTTCTTCATGGTGACAGCGGGAAGTTCGCTTGGGTCTTCCGAGTTGCGCATGCCAAATTCAAGATCTTTTTCCCAGACTTTAACGGCCTCGCCTATGTTTGTGAGCGCCCAGCTGGAGAAGATATCAATTGCCATCGGTACTAGGAAAAAATCAACAGCTAACAATATAGCTCGGTTGATCGCTCCGAGAGATGGGCCCATGTCAAAGAATATGTAATCGTAATTCTTGGCTTGTTCGATGACATTATGAAATACGAGCGTAGTTCTCAGTCCTCGAATGCCACCTGCTTTCGCTTCTCGCCAATCTTGTGCGAGCAAGTCTTCTTTCAGAGCTAGCCGTGGGTCGCCAATAATTACATCAAATCCGAAGTTTTTGGTTTTGCTGATCGGCAAGTCAGTGGTGTAGCCTCTGCCGGTCGAAAGTGGGTGAATTACACTGTAGATAGTGTGTGGGTCTTTGCTGGTGTAAATTTTAAGGAAGTCTTCGTCGGTTAAGACATACTGGGTCAAGTTGCATTGTGGGTCTGCATCGATGACGAGAACTTTCTTTCCGTGATTAAGAGTCAGCTCTGCGGCAAGGTTGGCGACCAGAGTAGTTTTACCTACCCCCCCTTTGTTGTTGAAGAAGCAAATAGACTTCGGTAGATCAGAAGGTGTGACCGAGGTTCTAGGCATGAGCGTTGGCGGTCCATGTCATTTTTGGAAAGCAAGAATGGTACTCGAAGGAGCCAGCGGGAGGGAGGGGGATTTGAAGGGGGCGGGTAGCTAGGTAGCTCAAGCGGGCTGAGCTGCTCGGTACAAAATTGGTACATGAAGAAATTTCGGTGTTCTCAGCCCTTGTAGATCAAGGATTGGAAGAAGTAGCCTCCCAATCCATCATCGGGGCGACGGAGAAGCGGCGGGAGAGCGGTTGGGCGATGGTTGGTGCGGCTGAATGGGGCATGGGTATCTGAATAAAAGAAGCGTGAGGCGGGGGAGGGAGTTTATCAGGAATGAGGGAGTGGGAGGGCGCTGGGGGGGAGCATCTGCGGCGACCACGATTCTAACGTCGTGCTTATTACCTGGCTTCCGCTTGGGATTAAATAAATCTGTCCCCATTTTTATTGGGATCCATGGGGAGGAAGCACAAATTGAAAGTGATTGCTGACACCTGTTGTCTACATTGTTTCATTGATGATGTCGGATAACGACCCGGTGCCAAGTACGAGATTGCTGGGGGGCGGAAGCAAATCAATAGGATATATCAACCGTCTTTCGCCACCGCTGCGTCAATATCAAACTCCGCACCTTGACTCCATAAGGCCGTCATCCATTATTTCCCCGTGACTGCACCCAGGGATCGGGTGGCCCGAACGCCCTTTGAGGTCGCGGTTTTCAGCCAAGGAGCAGCAAAATGTCTGGAGCAACGCAGACCATTGACATACTTGTAACTGTTGATGCCGATTACCTGATCGCCCATCCCCATGATGTACAAGGCTCGATCGCCATGCTGGTGAATCACGATTCGGTCGGCAATAATGATGGCGGCGCCGAGCTGAAGGTAAACGTCAAGGAGGGCGACATCATCCGCTGGCGTGCCACCTCCCTCTCGCGCAACTTCGACCGTATCGCATTGATCACCAGTGTCGTGGGGCAATCAGTGCAGGACAGTACCGGCACCATAGACCCCCCTCGCCCCCTTAACTTCTCTCCTATCCCGGTGCCTTATCTGGAAAAGGACAAAAAGACCATCGCCAAAACCGATGTGACCTACACTCTTTGGCAGTCCACCGCCTTAACGGCGGGGGACGTCTGGTACACCCTCGAGTTCGTCCTGTTGGACCGTCACCTGAAGCAGACCGGCCCATTCAATTGGGACCCTTTCATCCATATCAGTGACGACATTAAGCGGAAACGGTTTGGCTAAAACAGTTGAGATGCTTTGGGGTTCTGAACCGCTAGGAGAGTCTACAACCAGTTCCGCAATCAAAATTAGGGCCCGTGTAGGACGTGGGCTCCAGCCTTTCTAGAGAACGGTACTTGCGGAACGGATTTATCATTAACTCATTGAAAGTGTTGATGTTTTATCTGGATTGCAAATCCGCCTACGCCGGTTCGATTCCGACCTCGGCCTCCAAACTGAAAACCCCGTAGATCAAGGTCTACGGGGTTTTTTATTGGCTGGAGGAAAGCATCGTTTCGGCCTTTTCAGGATCGTTTCCGCGCTCATTCTCAAGCCGCTCAGGCTGGTGATTGGAGTCCCCTGCAAGGCTTTGTGTTCAAGCAACACCTTGCTGAAGAGGCCCGGCCCCGTCTGCTGCTACCAGGTGTTTGCTGATGCTGGCGACCGGTTACGCATTGCCGCAGGCTGATAAAAGAGCGGGGGAGTTGATGGCGGCGCAGGGTCGATCCTGAATAGCGGGACTGACGTGCGAGCGGGCCTGCAGCATTTTGTCGATTGGCCTTTATCCACTCGAAGCCCTGATTACCCATGGCTGCGCCGCTTGGGGGGAATGTTGCGAGGACTGCAGCCATGAAGGATCACTGATAGTCCAGTAGCACGTTCAACGCGCCATTTACCGTTCCCGGTGTGGCCGTTGAACCAGTCCTGATATAGGACGCCTGCATGGGAATCGCATATGAACCACCGGTTTCCTTTCTGTAATCGTCCACTTGTATCGAGGTCTCCATGGTTGCTGGTTGCCCCTTGTCATCGGTGATCTGGATCTTCACGCTGCTGGCGGTTGAGCCGCCGGTAAGCGGTAACACGCCCGGCGCATTTTCGATTACGCCGCCGACCGGCTCAAGCAGGTAGCCAATTCGGTTGTACCCCTTCGGGCAGTTGTTGATCTTAACCTGGAAGTTCTTCATGCCGATTGTCGAACCGACGTTACCTAATTTATTCAACAACCCTTTGGGCAATATCACGGTCTGACTCGGCACCGAGCAGGTTCCGGTAATTGGTGTGACTGTTCCAGACAGTTGGATGACGGCATATATACCGGTTTCCGGTAATTCTAAAGTATAAAAGCCTGAGCCCTTCGTAAGACGACCGCCTAAATTTGGTTGACCATCGCTGAGCAACTGCACCTCAAGTGGCTGGCTGAAAGTGATCGGCGAATAAACTCCTGTTGCGTATGCTTTTCCATTAACCAGCAAACGAGTAGATATACCCGAAACGTTTATTTTTACCGTCGGCCCGGGGCTCGACCAGAATCCACCATCCGGGTAGTTCATTAATTTATTGAAAGAACACTCAGATTTACCGCACGCCTGCATCGGTGTGATGTACTGCCGCGCTAGTATGCTCCCGTTGGTCGTATTTTGCGGGAGTGATAACGATTGATCGAATACGTTTATTAGCGCCGCAGCTGCTCTCTCAAATGGTGATGCGGCAACAACTACTAATGCTGTCGTGCATAGTGGTGTGATGATCGTGTGCTTTTTTCTTTGTTGTAGATCTCATTATATATCCTCTCTTGAGTGATTCTGATCGCCTGAATCTACCGCTGCACCAAACTACCAAGATATACTCTGGCAACCTTAAAGCACTGCATTCATTGCGTCGAAGGTTATGGTGAAAGTTGTAGATAATATTCAGGTGAATCTGGCTTTTGAATAATATTAGTTGGGGATATTTTTTGAGTGAGGAACGATCTCCCAAGCGTGTGTGCGTGAGCTCACACATTGATCCGTATTCACTGATAACTTAGGGTGAAAGTCGCCAACCCGTTTGCGCTTCCCGGCGATACGTTTGGGGCAACTTGCACATAACGCGCACTCAGTGGGATCTGGAAAACGGACATGCCTTGTGTGATTGTGCCCGCTTTCCATTGATTGGTATTCCCAGCGGTGGTGGAATCGGGCCCATAACCGAGCACGACATCCTCTTTGAGGATATGAATACCCAGCCCGGACGCTGTTGACCCAGAGCTTAGCGACAAGATGGTGGAGGTGTTCTCTGGGTGGGCCGCATCTGTCAGTGTGACATAGGAACTGATCGCAGTATTCGGCTCGCCGCCAGAACAAGACAAGGTAATAGCGAAAGATCGTGGAGTAGACGTAGTGCCCACGCCCTTGAACGTTGTAGTAGCGACGTGGCCCAGCGATACCGGAATCACGGGCGTGGAAACAGTACAGGTCGGTCCAGCCAATATGGTGCTTGTGCTTAAAACAGTGACATCCCAGTTCTTGCAATCTCCTAGCGAACAGTTGAACTTCATTGTCGTGGCAGTTTTGACTGATAAAGTTCCTTTTTGAATTGGGCCTGTCTTTATTAGTTCCACCCAGACGGTTTGCGGGTAGGAGTCACCATTTTTCCAACCAGTTGAACCAGGATTATTCGTATTTGGACCGGTGATTGGGAGGGTGGTGCCGCCCGAGAAGTTCCGGGCTTTCCATTTGCCCCACCACTTGACCCCCAGACCAGAAATATCGGTCTGATAGACATCAGTAAATCCTGAGGCCAATTTTCCATTGCTCACAGTAGCCCAAATCGTATCAGTTTCCCTAGCCACCGCTCTATCTTGCAGTTGAGAAACTACCGGGGTGGATGTCCATAGTACCGATCCAACCTCAGCATTTCCTGGGACAGTGATGCTTGCAGGCAATGTAATACTGGATGTCATTGGGTTGAACCAACCTGCTGCAGATGCTTGTGCTGGTGTAAATAACAGTAAGGTTAGAATCAGTATGGTGGTGGAAATGTAAGTATTATATGGCATGGTATTAATCTGACGATAAGGTTGGTATGAGTTCGAGTCAGCTGTCGAGGTGATTTATAATTGCTGTTCGGTGCTTTTGCTTGATAAGTGGGTGGGGTATCTATATTTCTTGGTTTGTGATGCGTTAAAGAGGCTGGCGGAGTTGTCTATTTTCAATGGAAGTGCACCTGTACTCAATAAGACGATTCTTATATTCGTGTCTCTAGATAGGAAGCCTATTGAAATATTTAGAGAGCCATACAGGTTTTTTGTTGTGTGTTTTGAGGGGGGGCTGATTTTCTATGCTGGAAATAACTTTCCAGCTGTGTCTATTAGTCTTCTTTGTACATGTTAAGGATGTTTTAATATTCAATCGTATGGGTTGTGATGAGTTGGGATTTTAAGTGGCGACTGCTGGGAAAAAATTAGATTGTGTTCGGGCGTCATTGGGGAGGCGCGGGGAGATTTTGAAGAGGGGCTGATGCCTTGGCTGGCCGCGGTCGAGCAGGTCGCGATCTATCCATTGGCCTTCTCGCTGTAGCCCCATAGATGATGGTGTGGATGTTTCCTTGTGATGTCTCTGAATCACAAAAAAGGCCTGCTGCAGAAGCGAGCTTTTTTTCCAAACTGAAAAGCTCGTAGATCAATGATCTACGGGCTTCTTATTGGCTACGTTGATGGCTTGGTAATGGCACTACTCGGCGAGCCCCCTCGCTTCGTAATTGCCTGCTCTGAGTGACCGGGGAGTGCCGCGTTAAAGCTTTATGGAGACCCTTTTGAAGCCCCTCAAAGTCTGCCTCGAGAACCTGTATTGGCTGGCCAGACATGTGCTCGAACAAGTGGTACTCAGCCGATAACAAATGCCGGGTTAAGCAACCAACAAAGAGTTCTGATCTTTAACTACGCTCAGCTGGATATGTCGCCTGAGTGTTGTACAGGCACTCCGTCGTCATTAAGGCTCTCGAACTCGATCCTTGTTGTACCGCCTGGAACCAAGGAAGAAGCTCTCTCGATCGCGAATGATTGGCTTGAATAGGGAAGCAGCATTGTCATGGGAACCGGATAGCTGTTCGAGCCGCTCTTGAGGTTCACCGTGCCGAATGAAATGTGAAACGCTGAGTCATTCCTGACTTCCAGGCCCGGCTTGCCATCCTTGGAGTTCAATCTGGATGGAGTCTGGTCAATGTCGCCTGGCAGGTTGGCGGGCCGATAAAACAACTTGATGCGCTGGCGCACGGCAATCTGCAGGATGTTTTCATCCTTCGACTTCTGGGGGATTTCCTGCACGCTCAACCAGAACACCGACTCCCTGTCCGCCGGTAGCCCCGTGCCTTGATATAGAACCCGCAACTGCTGGCGGGCATTCCCGTTCAGGCGTTTCAGGGGAGGGGTAAGGGCAAAGGGTACGTCCTGATCGGTGCTGGCGCTGAAAGGCTCGATCCAGGACTGGATCATGATGGCGGTCGATTCATCGTTCAGCACCAACATGGAAGCCTCCTTCTTCGGTCCAGTCAGTACTATTCGAGTTCCATCCAATGAGATACCGGCATGGGAGGGCCGGGCAAACAACGACAGGAATCCGGCAAACGCCGCACTCACGGCAAGGTACTTTTTCATGACACTTCTCAAAAGAGTTGAAAGAGACATCAGTGCGCCTCTTCCATGTGGAAGTGTTCATAAATCAATGCGATGGGGGGCGGGACTTTCGCGGCATGTCCTGATAAATGTGCGGGAATACTAGTGACGTTGGATTTCCCCAGGTATCAGTCGATTCTTAAAATGCTTCCGGCCCCATTCCAGGGGGGCGTGGAGATAGAAGTGCACAACCGGGGCGAGTTCGCCGGAGCCTTCTACCCACGGCGTATTCAACAAACACTCTGAAGCCTGCGCTTTCGACCGAACATAAGCCTGGAGAAGGTGAACTCGACCTCCAAACTGAAAAGCCCGTAGATCAACGATCTGCGATTTTTTTGGCTGGAAGAACGCATTCTCAAACCGTTCAGCTTTCTTCAGAATTGTCTTCGAGACATGCGCGGCCGCTGTGGATAGAGTGGTCACGCTTGCCCGGCCAGGTGTGTTTACGATGGATTGCTGAACGGCCAACAGCTGGTCAGGGTGGGCACCCATTCAGATAGAAGCTGCCGCAGGTGTCGTGTTCTTGGTCTGCCTCTTCGACGCTGCCGGCCCATAGGGCCGCCATCCTCGATCCCAAGTCGGTTGGGTTGCACCGTACGTCGTACATAACGAACCCATTGAGATATTGCGCCCTCTACCGAACATATATTTCTGGAGAGTCGGCCATGTACGATGACGCGAAGGTGCAGGCGTTTTCCGCCTTTCATGACTTGCTGACGAATCCCGAAGTCCGGATGGATGCCCAGGAGCAGTACGATGAGCTGCTGCGGCTCGTCGACAACTTCAAGGCGAAGGGAATTATCGACGGGGAAGAGCGCAAGACCCTGATCGAGGTGGCGACGGTAGCTTATGCCCGCGCTGTGGAAGGTGTTGGAGGCGGGATCTAGGCGAGTCGGGCTTTATCTGAACGACAAGCTGCAAGCCTTTTAAAATCAGATGGTTACGCCGTTTTTGCTGTGCTAACCTATTGAAATATCTGGTTTTATCAGTGGAATGCGGTTCTATCTGCGCCGATTCGGTTCTGGCAGTTGCTCCCACTTATAAAAATAGCTCTGTAGATCGATGATTTACGGAGCCTTTTTGTTTTTGGCCGCACTCGACATCCAGTCTTGAATTTGACGCCAACGAACTTGCTTCAAGGGTAGGGGATGTATATATTTCACCCCCTTGCCGCAAGGCGCTGAAACGGCTCAAGCAATTCAAGCCTTTCAGATTGCAACACCGCGCTACCGCCCGAATGGCGAAACTGGTAGACGCATGGGACTTAAAATCCCCCGCTCGTAAGGGCGTGCCGGTTCGATTCCGGCTTCGGGCAC
>Ga0055536_1001850_pt1 | contig 12368 bp, 10 predicted proteins | sample AraplaCvi_mLB_r2_FD_55037 | JGI IMG/M metagenome (GOLD analysis project Ga0055536, IMG submission 55037) | Arabidopsis root microbial communities from North Carolina, USA - plate scrape MF_Cvi_mLB_r2 | ecosystem: Host-associated > Plants > Roots > Endosphere | place: USA: North Carolina...
ATCGAAAATGCGATCAAATATGCGGTAACGCCGCAGGAAGACGGCGCCGATATCACGCTGTCCGCACAGTTGGCCGGTCAAAATGTTCGGATTACCGTGTCCGACACCGGCCCGGGATTGTCAGCCGACCGCACCGACCCCACCACAGGCATTGCAACGGAATCGACCGGCGTGGGTTTAGCCAATATCAGGGACCGTCTGGCGCAGGCTTTTGGCGACCAGCACCGGTTCGATGTCCAGATGGGCGCTGATGGCGGTTTCACGGTAGTAATCGAGTTTCCGTTCCAGCCCGACGGGCAAATGACGATTGGAACCGAGAGAACATGACGATCAGAACCATCCTGGTGGATGATGAAAAATTGGCCACCCAAGGCCTGCAACTGCGGCTGGAACCGCATACGGACGTCGAAATCGTCGACACCGCCCAAAATGGCCGCGAAGCCATCAGAAAGATCAAGACCCACAAACCTGATCTGGTTTTCCTCGACATCCAGATGCCGGGTTTCGACGGCTTTTCTGTGATTCAGGGACTGATGGAGGTCGAACCGCCGCTCGTGGTGTTCGTCACTGCTTATTCGGACCACGCCATCCGCGCGTTCGAGGCGCAGGCGGTCGATTATCTGGTCAAGCCGGTCGAGCCTGAAAGGCTTGCCGATGCGCTCGACCGCGTGCGCCAGCGCCTCGCCGAAAAGCGCGGCGTCGCAGAAGTCGAGCGCCTCAAGACCGTGCTCGCCGAAGTCGCGCCCGAAGCGGTCGAGGACTATGACGCAGAGGTCGCCCCCGATACGCACGCCGCCGATCGCTATGAAAAGATGATCAATATCAAGGATCGCGGCCAGATCTTCCGCGTCGACGTCGATAGCATCGAACGCATCGACGCTGCGGGCGATTATATGTGTATCTACACCGCCGACAACAGCCTGATCCTGCGCGAGACGATGAAAGATCTGGAAAAGCGGCTCGACCCGCGCAACTTCCAGCGCGTGCACCGCTCGACGATCGTGAACCTGTCACAGGTCAAGCAGGTCAAGCCGCACACCAACGGCGAATGTTTCCTCGTGCTCGGATCGGGCGCGCAGGTAAAGGTCAGCCGAAGTTATCGCGACGTCGTCGCGCGCTTCGTGCATTGATTTGATCAAGGCGCCGGCCTCGTTCGGCGCCTTTTTCGTTAGAGCTGGTGTCCCGTGCGATCGCGCTTCGTCGCGAGATATTGCTCGTTATATTTGTTCGTCGGCAGCGCGAGCGGGATGCGCTCGACGACCTCGACGCCTTCCTTTTCCAGCCGCGCGACCTTCTCCGGATTGTTCGTCATCAGCCGGATGCGCGGGATGTTCAGGAGTTCGAGCATCCGTCCCGCGATCGCGAAATCGCGCGCCTCGACCGGAAAGCCCAGCCGCAGGTTCGCATCGACCGTGTCATAACCCTGATCCTGCAGCGCATAGGCGCGCAGCTTGTTGACGAGGCCGATACCGCGCCCTTCCTGCCGCAGGTACAGTAACACGCCCCACGGCGCGTCGGCCATGGTGTGCAGCGCCGCATGGAGCTGCGGGCCGCAATCGCATTTGAGGCTGCCGAGCACGTCGCCGGTCAGGCACTCGCTGTGGAGGCGGACGACGGGCGGATTGCCGTCGCGTTTGCCGACGACAAGCGCGACATGGTCCGACGCTTCCTCGGGCGAGCGGAAGGCGACGATCTCGGCGCTTTCGCTGGCTTCGACGGGAAGTCGCGCGCGTGCTGCGATCTGGAGACGTGTCGGGTCGAGCAGCGCGGCGACATCGTCCACGCTACACGCGGTCTCCGCCTCTCCCGCAGCTTCGCGTACGAAGAAGGCAGGGAGCAGCCCGGCGTGGCGTGCCATCGTCATTGCGGCGGTGGCTGCCGCTTCGCCCCCGGTTGCGATGGTGCGAAAGGGGCCCTTGAGCGGGTTCGCCAGATCGAGCGCGGGGTCGGCGATCGCGAGCGCGGCAGCGACGCTATCGGCCGCGTTCGCCAGCCGGACCGGACCCGGCGTCGCGGCAACGCGCTGATTGGTCAGCTTGAGCGTGACTGCGCGTTCGCCCGAAAGCAGCAGATCGTGGCCCAAAAATTCCGCCAGCGCCGCATCGCGCGCGCTTTCGACCGAGAGCAGGTCGAGCGAGCCGTCCGCGCCCTCGACACGAAACGCCCAGCCGCGCCGCAGCGCGTCGATGGCGCGTGCCGCCCGACGGGCGCCGAAATCGCTCAAAAATCGAACTCGGTGATCAGCGGGATGTGATCCGACGGCCGTTCCCAGCTGCGCGCCGGTTGGACGATGCGGTGCGACACTGCCTTGGGCATCAGGTCGGGGGTCACCCACATATGGTCGAGCCGGCGACCACGGTTCGACGCCTCCCAATCCTTCGCGCGGTAACTCCACCAGGTGTAGAGCCGCTCCGGCGCCGGGACGAAGTGGCGACCGAGGTCAACCCAATTCGATGCCGCCTGCAGCCGCGCGAGCGTTTCGACCTCGATCGGCGTGTGGCTGACGACGTCGAGCAGCGCCTTGTGGTTCCAGACATCGCTTTCGAGCGGCGCGACGTTGAAATCGCCGGTGAGCACCGTTGGTGTTCCGTTCAGCGCGCCCGACCATTCGGTCATGCGACCGAAGAAATCGAGCTTCTGCCCGAATTTGGGATTGAGTTCGCGGTCGGGAATATCGCCGCCCGCAGGAATATAGACATTGTCGAGCCGCACGCCCGACGGCAGCGTGACGCCGACGTGGCGCGCCTCGCCATTCGCCTGCCAGTCATATTTGCGCACATCGGTCAGCGGCACCTTGCTGACGATCGCGACGCCGTGGTGCATGCGCTGGCCGTGGGTGACGATATGTTGATAGCCCAGCCGCTTGAACATCTCGGGCGGAAACAGGGTGCATTCGACCTTCGTCTCCTGCAGGCAGAGGATGTCGGGTGCCTCTTCGCGCAGGAATTTTTCGACGATGCCGATGCGGGCGCGAACGCTGTTGATGTTCCACGAAGCGATGCTGGTGCGAGTCATGCGGTGGCTCTATCGGCGCGGGCCGGGGGGCGCAATGTCCCAAACGCCGGACAAATTAAACCCCCGTTCCAGGGGCGGTGGAACGGGGGTTCAAGGTCAGCGTTCGTCACGCTCTTGAATGAAGGTGCCTGGCAGTCCGGGTGGGGCAACAGGGGGAAACCCAAATCCGGGGGCCGTGTTGGCGCCTTCGAGAGTTGAAATAGACCGTCTTCCCTGTCGCCAAGCTGAACAAAATCGGCGCTCCGGCGCCATTCTTGCAGTTCGTCGATGCGAGACGTCCGTTGGTCTGGAAAAAATGACGTCGAATCCGTTTTACAGATTCGACGTCATGATTTTGGAATCTNGGGNCCGNTNGGGTTAGCCNGCNCGNCCGCGCTGCTTGGGCCGCGGGTCGGTCCATTTGAANGCCGAGTCGGCGACCGCGACGTTGAATTTCTGGTTGGTGAGGTCGATCCGCGTCCGGTTGTTCTGCGAATCGAGCGCGACCCAGCCGCGCAGGCGCAGGCCGGCGGGCGCCGACCCGTCGCGCACGAACACCATGGTGATCGTGCCATATTCGGGGCGCCTGGGATCTTTGACCTCGACGCTCAGCACGTCGCCGCTGCCGGTGGGCAGGACCTTGGCATATTTGGTCAGGTCGCGGTCGGGATCGAGCAGCGCGCCGAGCGGCGAATTCTTGACCGGCCAGCGCTGGACCTGCCGCACTTCATAGTCGATCATCGTCAGCGAACTGCCGTCGCCGACGATCAGCAGCGGGACGTCTTTTTGATACTGGAAGCGGATCTTGCCCGGACGTTTGAGCGTCAGTTTGCCGCTCAGTCGCTGACCGTTGCGATCGGTCTGGACGAAATCGGCGGTCATCGACGTTGTTGCCTTAAGGTGCGACTGCACCGACGCCAGCGTCGTCGACGACTGAGCGACGGCCGGCACGCCGACTGCAAGGCCTGCAGCGGCGATCGGCGCGAGTGTCCAGGCGGCGAGGCGGGTCATGTTCGTCTTGAAGATCATCGGACTCTCATCTTTGGATAGGGAACCGGTCCATCGCAGCTGGGCATTGAACCCGCGCTGAACCTCTTGTCAGACGCTGTTCAAGTCATGAAGCCAGCAAAGGTTCCTCACCTTTGCTGGCCATATTGGTCGGTGAGCACGTCGCGGCGGCCGACATGGTTGGGCGGACTGACCAGCCCTTCCTCCTCCATCCGCTCGATCAGGCGCGCCGCGCTGTTATACCCTATTCGCAGCTGCCGTTGCAGCCAGCTGGTCGACGCCTTCTGGCTCTCGACGACGATCTGGCAGGCCTTGGCATACATGCGGTCCTCGGCGCTGTCGCCGCCCGCAGGGGCGCCCTCCATCGCAAAGCCGCCATCCTCGGGGTCCTCGGTGACGCTTTCGATATAGTCGGGACGGCCCTGACCGCGCCAATGGTCGGCAACCGCGCGCACCTCGTCGTCCGACACGAAGGGCCCGTGGATACGCGTGATCTGCTTGCCGCCGGGGACGTAGAGCATATCGCCCTTTCCGAGCAGCTGCTCGGCGCCCGCTTCGCCGAGGATCGTGCGGCTGTCGATCTTCGACGTCACGTTGAAGCTGATGCGCGTCGGCAGGTTCGCCTTGATCACGCCGGTGATGACGTCGACCGACGGGCGCTGCGTCGCAAGGATCAGGTGGATGCCCGCCGCGCGTGCCTTTTGCGCGAGCCGCTGGATGAGGAATTCGACCTCCTTACCCGCGGTCATCATCAAATCGGCGAGCTCGTCGACGACGACGACGATCTGCGGCAGCGGCGCATAATCGAGCGTCTCTTCTTCATAGACAGGCTGGCCGGTGTCGGGATCATAGCCCGTCTGGACGCGGCGCCCGAGCGACTTGCCCTTGGCGAGCGCGCCGCGCACCTTGTCGTTGTAGGATGCGAGGTTTCGCACCGACAGCGACGACATCATCCGGTAGCGGTCCTCCATCTGTTCGACCGCCCATTTGAGGGCGCGGATCGCCTTCTTGGGTTCGGTCACCACGGGGGCGAGCAGATGCGGAATATCGTCATAGACGCTGAGTTCCAGCATCTTGGGATCGATCATGATCATCTTCACCTGATCGGGGCCAAGGCGATAGAGAAGCGACAGGATCATCGCGTTGAGGCCGACCGACTTACCCGAGCCCGTCGTACCCGCGATCAGCAGGTGCGGCATCGGGGCGAGGTCGGCGATCATCGGGTCGCCGCTGATATTCTTGCCGAGGATGATCGGCAGCGCGCCGGTCTGGTCTTGGAACAGCGCGCTGCCGATAATTTCGTGCAGCACGACCGATTCGCGGTTCGCGTTGGGCAGTTCGATACCGATCACGGTGCGGCCCGGGATCGGCGCGATGCGCGCCGACAGCGCCGACATGTTGCGCGCGATATCGTCGGCGAGGTTCGACACGCGGCTCGCCTTCGTGCCCGGCGCGGGCTCGAGTTCGTACATGGTGACGACCGGACCGGGGCGCACCGCGGTGACAACGCCTTTGACCTGGAAATCCTCGAGCACCGATTCGAGCAGGCGCGCGTTGCGTTCGAGCCCCGCCTTGTCGATCTGTCCGGTCGGACCCGGCGGCGGCGGCGCGAGCAGGTCGATCGACGGCAGCTGATAGTTGGTGAACAGCTCGGTCTGCGGCTTCGCTTTGGGTTTCGACGGCGCGCTACGCTCGGCGGGGTCGGCAATTTCGGGCGGGGCGCGGTCGCTCGGCTCGGCGACCGCGCGCGGCCGGACGACGCGCTCCATCAGGTTCGGCGCCTTGGTCTCGTCATTTGGCACTCGCGCGGGTTCGGCAATGCGGCTGCCCTCGGCGGCGGGGAGCTTGAAGCGGGCCGCCCAGCCCTTTTCGAGCCGCAGCGCGCGCCATGCGAGCCAGAGGCCGGCGATAACCAGCAGCAATATCGTGGCAAAACGGATCAGCGCCGCGGCGGGCTCTCCGGCCTGCGCAAACAACGGGGCAATCGCGCCGCCGATCAGCAGAGCGATGATCCCGCCCCAGCCCGCGGGCATCGGGGCGTTGGTCGCGGGTGACCAGAGTTCGGTGCCGAGGCCGACGAGCAGGATGCCGATGAAGCAATAGGCAAGTTGGCGCGGCCAATAGGGCTGCGCCTCGCCGGTCCACAGCCGCCACGCCATGATCCCGAGCAGCGGCAGCAACAGCGCGATGCCCGCGCCGCCGATCGACAAGCCAAGGTCGGCGAACCACGCGCCTGCGCTCCCCATCCAGTTGGCCGCGGTGCCGTGCGCGGCGGTGTTTAGCGCTGCGTCGGTGCTGTCATAGGTGACGAGCGCGAGGGTCAGGAACAGCGTGAAAAGCCCAAGCGCCACTGCCGCCGCGATCACCAGCGATCGCGCGATGCTTTGGCGGAAAACCGTGCGCCAATCGGCCTTTACGGGTGCGGCCTTGCGGCTAGCCATGCTCTTGTCCGGTCCCTGTCAATTAACCACGGCGATATGCGCATGGGGCGGACTCGCCGTCAAGCGCGGCCCTGTCCCCGCCCACAGCCTTTCCAACCGTCCTGCCGCACGCTAGGGCGAAGCCATGAGTGAAACGCTGCGCAGCGATGTTCTGATTTCGGGTGGCGGCCTTGTCGGCCAAGCGCTCGCCTTGGCCCTCGCCCACCATGGCCTGTCGGTCCAGATCGTCGACCCCGCCGACCCGGTGACAACGATCGCGCCGGGTTTCGACGGTCGCGCCTCGGCGATTGCGAGCGCGACTTGGCAGATGTTCGAGGTGCTGGGGCTCGCCGATCGCCTCGCTGGTCACGGCTGTCCGATCCGCGCCATTAAAGTGGGCGACGGCGTGCCCGACAGCGATCGCGGCGGCGAACTCGATTTCGTTACCGCCGACGGCGATCCGCCGCTCGGCACGATGGTCGAGAATCGCCAGCTCCGCCTCGCGCTTGCCGCCGGGCTCGCCGAGGCGCCACTGGTGCGGCTGCTGATGCCCGCCGCGGTCGTAGTGCGCGAGATCGACGCGCATGGCGTCACGCTGACACTCGCCGACGGCACAAAGCTCGCCGCGCCACTGCTGATCGTCGCCGAGGGGCGCCGTTCGCCAACGCGCGACGCTGCGGGGTTCAGCATCGCGAATTGGTCCTACCATCATCACGCGATGATCGGCGCGGTCGCGCACGAAACGCCGCATGGCAATGTCGCGCACGAAATCTTCTATCCGTCGGGGCCGTTCGCGCTGCTGCCGCTCGTCGACGACGCAGAGGGCCGGCATCGCTCGGCCTTCGTCTGGACGGTGTCGGAAAAGGACGGACCGGGTTTCGCCAAGCTCGGGACACGCGGTTTCGTCGCCGAACTGCAGAAGCGCGCCGGCGGTGTGCTCGGCGCGATGGAACTGGTCGCGCCGCGCATGACCTATCCGCTCGGTTTTCATCACAGCGCGTCGATCGTCGCCGACCGCATCGCGCTCGTCGGTGACGCCGCGCACGGTATCCACCCGATCGCGGGGCAGGGGCTCAACCTTGGCCTGCGCGATGTCGCGGCGCTGACCGAAGTGCTTGTCGAGGGTGCGCGGCTCGGGCTCGATCTTGGCGATGCGGCGCTGCTCGCGCGCTATCAGCGTTGGCGCGGCCTCGACAATATGATGGTCAGCCTCGCGACCGACGGGCTGACGCGGCTGTTCGGGATTCCGGGACGCACTGCTGCGGCCGTCCGCCGCACCGGGCTTGGCGCGGTGCAGCGCCTGCCGCTGCTCAAACGCTTCTTCATGGACGAGGCGCGCGGCGAGGCGGGCGATCTGCCGCGCCTGCTCGCAGGCGCCGAAATCTAGGTATTACTACCTAGGGCGCCCGCAGCCCGACGCTAAGCATGACATTCTATCCCTCTCGATGCGGCAACCAAGCCGCGGCACGATGGGGGACAGGACCATGTCGGCAAAAAGCGATGCGCTCGAACTGGCGGTGACCGATTATATACAGGCGCGGACCGCGCTCGACGCCGCGCCGGGCGCGCGGACACGGGCTTTGGCCGACCGCGCGTTCGCCCGGCTCGCCGCGCTCGCGGCGCCGCGCATCCGCTATTTCACCCGTACTTATGGCTTGGCCGACGTCGCCGACGATGCCGCGCAAGTGTGCGCTATCGCGCTCCACCGCGCCGCCGAACGCTATGATCCGGCGCGCGCGCGTTTCACCACCTATATCAATTGGCAGCTGCGTGCCGAGCTGCAGGCATTGCGGCACCGCCTCCACGGCGACCAGCGCTGTGCCGGGCGGCGTGACGTCACCGCGATGCTGTCGCTCGATGCATTGGAGGATAAAGGCGCCGCAGATTGGCTAGTTGATCCCGCGGCCGAGTCCGAGACCGAGCAAGGGGCGGCGGACGGCCTCGCCGGCCTTGTCGCCGAACGGTTGGTCGCCGAGTGGGCGGCGCGCCGCCGTGTCGGGCTGTCGCGCGCGTACCGCGCCGATGACGACCGGATCGAAGCACGCGTCATCGCCGAGCAGGCGCTTGTCCGCGATCAACTGATGATGAATGACGCCGTCGAGCGACTGCGCGAAAGCGACCGCCATATCGTGCGGCGAGCGCTGGCCGACATGGTTCGCCACGCGGGGCTGAAAAAGCCGCACTGACCGGCGGATTGCCCGCCTATTGCAGCGTGGCGCGTCCGTCGTCGCCGTCGAAGCGCCCAAAAAACTGCATCAGCTGGACCACCAGTTCGGCGCGCGCGTCGATCGGCGAAGCTTCGAGCAGCGCCTGCTTCGCCGCCGCATCGAACGGCGCGACCTGCGCGATGCCATTCACCAACGTGGCATCGTCGAGCTGGCCAACCGAATCCCAGTCGACCACATAGCCCTGCCGCGCGGCAAAGCGCTTGGCCTCGCGTTCGAGGCTCGCGCGCTCGATGCTCGCCAGCACGGCATCGTCCTCGGCTTCGAGTTCGATCTCGGCTTCGACCTGCCGAAATGGCGTCGTGACGTCGAGCTCGCGGCGGACGCGAAAGCGCGCGACGCCTTCGAGGACGAGATTGAAGCGCCCCTCGTCGAGCGCTTCGACATCGACGATGCGCCCGACGCAGCCGACCTCATAGAGCGCTGGGGGTTCGCGATCTTCTTCGCCCGGAAGCTGGCGCGGCTGGATCATCCCGATCTGGCGGTCGCGCGCCAGCACCTCCTGAACCATCGCCGAATAGCGCGGCTCGAAGATGTGGAGTGGCAGGTGCAGCCCGGGGAACAGCACCGCGCCGGTGAGCGGAAAGATCGCGATCCGCTGGATAGTCAGGGGCGCGGTCTCGCCCATCAGCCGAACAGGATGAGCGACAGGCGGCGGCGCTGTGCCGCGACCCACGCATCTTCGAGCCCGACGGCTTCGAACAGCGAGAGCAATTTGGCGCGCGCAGCGTCTTCATTCCACTCGCGATCGGCGGCGACGATGTGGAGCAGATTGTCGGCCGCCGCATCGCGTTGCCCCGCGCCGATCTGCGCACTGGCCAAATCGAATCGGGCCTGATGGTCGTCGGGGTTCGCCGTCACAGCGGCTTCGAATGCGGCGAGCTCGCCCGCATCGGGCGCATCGGCGGCGAGCGCGAGCGCGCTTTTCGCCTGCGCGATCGCAGGGTCTTCACCGATCTCGGCGGGAACGACGTCGAGCGCGGCCTGCGCGCCTTCGATATCGCCCGCAAGCACAAATGCGCGAATCAGCCCGCCATGCGCTGCGGCATTGTCGGGCGCGATGTCGAGAATCTGCGCAAAGACGCTCGCGGCGCGCGGGCCGTCGCCTTCGGCCAGGACGCCTTCGCCCATTTCAATGAGCGGCGCGATTTCGATTGCGCGCGCGGTCGCCTCGCTCTCGATCGGGAGCTGTGCAAGGAGCTGGTCGAGAATCGCCTTGAGCTGGCTTTCTGTACGTGCGTTGGTCAGGTTCGCGACCGGCTGGCCCTGAAAGATCGCATAGACGGTCGGGATCGATTGGACCTGAAACTGGCCGGCGATAAAGCGATTCGCATCGACATCGACCTTGACCAGCACGACGCCCTTGTCGGCATAATCCTCGGCGACCTTTTCGAGTACGGGACCAAGCTGTTTGCACGGGCCGCACCATTCGGCCCAGAAATCGAGGATGACGAGGCTGGTCATCGACGGTTCGACGACGTCGCGGCGGAAAGCTTCAACGGCTTCCTTTTCGGTGGGGTTCAGACCGAGCGTGGCCACGCAATATTGCTCCTGTTTTGATTTGGCGTTGCTTCCGCGCCAGCGGAAAAGACTCTTTCCCTGCTTATGTGGGATTTACGGGCGATATGCCAACCCTTCGGAGAAAATGCACAATCAGGGGTTGCCGAGTCAAAAAGCCGGTGCTAATCGCCCGCCTCACCCGCTGGAACCGACCGGTTTCCAGCCGCCAGAGCGGGCGTAGCTCAGGGGTAGAGCACAACCTTGCCAAGGTTGGGGTCGAGGGTTCGAATCCCTTCGCCCGCTCCAGTTTTCCACGATAATCCGTCGCGAACGATCCGGTCGTAGGGGCCGGGGGCTGTGCGCTGCCACCGATACTTTCGGGCAAAAGTCCGGTTCGATCAGATCAGCGACTTCAGCCGGTCGATTCCCGTCGCCTCCCTAACGATCCGCGCCGCGAGCGCATTTCCGTTCGTTGCGTTGGTGAAGACGACGATCGCTCGCCCGCTTCGCGCGTCGCCGACGCCAAGGGTTTTGAAGATCCCGTAATTGCTTCCACTGTGCTGGAACAGCGGACCCGCTGACGATTGCTCGATCTCCCAGCCCAGCCCCCGCATAATGTCGCGGCCGCGCACGTCGAGCCGGGGGGCTAGCATCGCGCGCCTGGCCGCATCGCTGATCTCCCACCCCGCACGGTTCGGCCGGTCCNTCATGAGCGTCATGAATTTCGCATAGTCGGANGCCGTCATCAGAAGCCCGCCTGCGGAATTGACAAGAAGATCGTGCGTCGACGGCGGCGTCTTTGGATCCGTCTCGCGCATCGCCGCGACCGAATCCTCCCACGTCCACGACGCGATCGGCTTGCGCCTCTTCGAGGCGACCCGAAGCAGCCGGTCGCCCAACTCGCGCGTCGGCTGGGCCGGAAGCTTTTGTTCGCCTTCGGGCGGTTCGGAATGGCCGAAGACTGCCGAGCTTGCGATCGCCTCGTCCCAGCCGAAGGTGCTGCGGGTCATTTCGGCCGGACCGAACAGCTTTGCCTGCATCACGCTGCCGAGGCCCATTCCCATGATCGTTTCCACGACCAACTGGAGCCAGATGAACGCTTCGCCCGAGTAGCTGTAGACCGATCCTGGCGCGCTGTTCGTGACGAGCGGCGCGGAAGCCCAGTTGGGCAGGCCGGTCGAATGCTCCAGCACATGCCGGGCGGTGATGCGCTCGAGATTCGGATCGCTGCCAAGGTTCGCCGGCCGACGATAGGCAACGAGCGGCTTGTCGAGGTCGAGGCGCTTCTCGTCGACCAGCCGCATCACGACATAAGCGAAGACCGGCTTGGTCATCGACGCCGCTTCGAACAGCGTGTCGCCCTGCACAGGGTCGCGGGTGAGAATGTTTTTGACGCCGAAGCCCCGGCTCCACGCGAGTGTCCCGCGGTCCACGACCGCGATGGCGACGCCGGGCACCCCGGCAATTCGCATCAGTCGCGGCAGGTCGCGAACCAAATCGTCGGACGGGATCCACGCGGCATTGCCGCTCGAACATCGAGGCGGTCCTCCATCGGTGCCAGCGGCCGCCTGGCCACCGGCGATCAGCGCTGCGGCGCCGGTCAGCACGGCCCGTCGCCCGGCGATCGTGCCGTTACTCATCCTTGTTCGCTCCCCCTGCGGGCATGGTCGCGTCCCTATCGCGCATTTGTCCGGACGAGGATTAGAGGATGCGTCCGCATGTTCGCAAGGCAGCAAAATTTCGCCATCTGCGATGTGACCCCAGTTCCAGATTTTCTTGTCGATACCGTAACATGCACCGATTTACGGTGGATTGGTAATCAATTGAAAACCATTATTTTGTAGCTCCGCCAGCATCATCCTTCGGGCGCTCCGGTGGATGAATCTGGCGTTGTTCTCCGCGATGACCCGCTTCGGCGGCGGAGGCAGGGCGGCTGGGGCAGATTGAGCGGGTCGCCAACGGCTCGCGCAGCAATCGAGGAAAGGCGCTGCCGGGCTTGCTGGCGGCTGCGTCGGAGCCGGGGGTCGTCGAATGAATAGAGGTTGCGTGTTTCCTTGCATCCCGTCCGGTTACGATAACCCGTCGGCCGCGCGCCCTTCAAAGCCGCGCCCTTTCGCCGCCAAATAATAATCATCTCCATTGTCTCGCTCGCCCTTCGGGCGGGCTTTTTTGCGTTCGAGGATATTCCATGACCGAGAAGAAAATGCCCCGCCGCCGCGAT
>Ga0055536_1001868_pt1 | contig 12275 bp, 15 predicted proteins | sample AraplaCvi_mLB_r2_FD_55037 | JGI IMG/M metagenome (GOLD analysis project Ga0055536, IMG submission 55037) | Arabidopsis root microbial communities from North Carolina, USA - plate scrape MF_Cvi_mLB_r2 | ecosystem: Host-associated > Plants > Roots > Endosphere | place: USA: North Carolina...
TGCTACCAGCGGTAGGTGAACTTCGCCTGCACCGCGCGCCGCTGGCCGAAGTACTGGCCGTTGCCCGCGACGTAGCTCCTGTCGGTGAGGTTGGTGGCGTTCAGCGCGAAGCTGTAGGGGCCTTGCTCGTAGCGCAGCGCCGCGTCCACCAGCGTGTAGGGCGGGTTGTAGCTGCTGTTGTCGGTGCTGGCCGGCACCTTGCCGACGTGGCGTATGCCGCCGCCCACGCTCCAGCCTTTCAGCGCGGGACTGCCGAAGCGGTAGTCCAGCCACAGCGAGGCGGTCTGGCGCGCGGTGTTCAGCGGCTGCTTGCCGATCTCCGCCGGGTTCATGCTTTGCGTGACCTTGGCGTCGAGCAGCGTGTAGCTGGCCACCAGCTTGAGCTGCTTCGTGAGCGCGGCGCGCGCCTCGAACTCGGGGCCGCGCGTGCGCACCTCGCCGATCTGCGAGACCGGGCCGATGACGAACGGGTCGAAGACGGGCGAGTTGCTCTTGCGCAGGTCGAAGACCGACACAGTGAAGAGCGCGTCGATGCCGGGCGGCCGGTATTTCAGGCCCGCCTCGAACTGGCGGCCCAGCTCGGGCTTGAGCAGGGTGCCGTTGGGGATGGCGCCCGGCAGCGGCGTGAACGAGGTCGCGTAGCTGAAGTAGGGCGCCAGCCCGGTCGGCGCGAGGTACAGCAGGCCCGCGTTGTAGGTGGTCTTGGTGTTGGTGTCGATGCCGAAGGACGAGCTCACCAGCCGGTTGACGCTGCTGCGCGCGCGGTCCTGCCGCACCGTGAGACCCAGCGACCATGGCCCCTTGCGCATCTGGTCCTGCACGTAGAAGCCGCGCTGCGCGATGCTGTTGTCGCCCAGTCCGTTCACGGGCGGGTCTGATACCGGCTGGCCGTACACCGGCGCGAAGACGTCGATGGAGGGCGCCGGGCCGATACCGCCTTGCTGCGAGCTGGCCTGCCGCTGGTACTCCATGCCCATCAGCAGCGTGTGCGAGACGGCGCCGGTGCTGAAGCGGCCTTCGACCTGGGTGTCGAGCGTGCTGGTGCGGTTTCTCTCGTCGACCCGCATCACCATGCGGTCGAGCGTGCGCAGGTCGCTCTGGAAGCCGGCGCCGTAGACCTGCCGGTAGTCGATGTCGAGCCTGGCGTGGCGCGCGTTCTGCCGCAGCGTCCAGTTGTCGCTGAGCTGGTGTTCGAAGAGGTAGGTGAGCGAGAAGGCGTCGCGGTTGTAGCGGTCGTAGCCGGGCTCGCCGATGTAGCGCTCGCGCGGAATGCTGCCCCAGGGGTTGGGCGTGATGAGCGCGCCTTGCGGCCAGATGCTCTTGGGCGTGGTGCGGTCGCGCGTGGCCTCCGCCATCAGCGTGACCTTGGTGCGCGCGGAGGGCATCCACGTGAGCGAGGGCGCGATGAAGCTGCGGTCGTCGCGGGAGTAGTCGGTCTGGCCGTCGCTGTTGCGCAGCACGCCGTTGAGCCTGAAGAGCAGGCTGCCGTCGGCGTTCATCGCACCGCCGATGTCGAAGCTGCCCTGCCGGCGGTTGCGGTTGCCCAACGAGACGCTCACCTCGCGCACCGCCTCCGCCGAAGGCCGCTTGGACACCATGTTGACGGCGCCGCCCGGCGCCGACGGGTCGTACACCGCGCCCGGCCCCTTCAGCAGCTCGACGCGCTCCAGCGCCTGCGGCTCCACCAGCCAGCGCGTGGCGAAGCTGTTGGTGGGGAGCTTGAAGCCGTCGAGGTACTCTGCCGGCGCGAAGCCGCGCACCGTGAGCGAGGCGAAGCGCGTGTCGTAGCCCGCGACCTCGGTAAGCACGCCGGCCGAGTAGCGCAGCGACTGCTCGACGGTGTGCACGGCCTGGTCGTCCATCTGCGCGCGCGTGACCACGGTGACGGCGCGCGGGGTTTCCAGCAGCGGCGTGTCGGTGCGCGTGGCCGTGGCGCTGCGCTGCGCCACGTAGCCTTCGACCTGGCCGTCGGCGCGCTCGCCCGGCGCGTTGACGGTGAGCGTGGGCAGGATGGCGTTGGGCCCGGAGACCGCTGCGGGCGTGCCCGTGGCCTGGCGCACCGCATAGGCGCCGCTGGTGCCGGGCACGGCTTCGAGCCGGTGCGGCGAGAGCAGCTCGGCCAGGCCCTCTGCCACGGTGCGGCGGCCCTGTATGGCGGCGGCATTCTTTCCGCGCACCAGAGCCGGATCGAAGGAGAGCGTGATGCCGGCCTGCCGCGCGAAGCTGCTGAGCGCGTCTTCCATCGCGCCGGCCGGAATGTCGAAGCTGGCGCGCGCCGGAACATCCGCCGGCTGCGCCTGCGCGCGCGCGGAATTCATGGGCGCAGCCCATCCCGCCGCGATACCCAGCAGCAGCGCGGAAAGCAGGGTGGGCCTGGTCTGCCGGAACCGCCAGAACCCGGGATGGCGGTCCGGAGAAAGGCGTCTCAACGTCGCGCGACAGTCAATGTGCCTCCAGTGCCGCGGTCGAGCCTGACCGGCAGTGTGCGTACCAGCGCCTCCAGCGCGCGGCCGACGGGGTCGGGGCCGCTGAGCTGGAAGACGCCCGACACGCGCAGCGATGCCGCATCCGCGTCGCAGAGCAGCGGTGTGGCGTGGTAGCGCGCCAGCTCGGCGATGAAGGCATCGAGCCTCATCTGCCGCGCCACCAGCGCGCCGTCGGTCCAGGCGTCGGGCTCGAAGCTGCGGTCCACGATGCGCTGGGGCGGTTGTGCCGCGCCGCCGCGCACGATGTAGCCGTCTCCCGCCTGGGCGACTACCGGCTGTGCGTCGACGGTGGTGTGGATGGCCACGCGGCCCTCGGTCATCGACAGCCGCGTCTGGTCGTCCTGCTCGCGCACGCCGAAGCGCGTGCCCAGCGCCTCGAAGCGCGCGTGCGGCGTCTCGACCCAGAATGCGCGGTGGCCGAGCAGCGAGCCGCCGTCCGCGCCGGTGCGCACGAAGAGCTCGCCGCGCCGCAGCAAGATGCGGCGGCGGCGCGGCGAGAAGATCACCTGCACCTCGGAGCCGGTGTTGAGGTTCAGCTCGGTGCCGTCGGCCAGCGTCACGCGCTTGCGCTCGCCCACGGCGGTGGCGTAGTCGGTGCGGCTCTCCCATGGCTGCTCGCGCCAGACGAAGAGGCCGGCCATGCCACCCGTGACGGCCAGCCCCATCACGCCCAGAACCCCGAGCGCGCGGCGGCGGCCCTGCTGGGCCCGCAGGCGGGTGGCCGCCTGCAGCGCGCCGTGGGCCAGCGCGCCGCCCGCCTCGCCCATGCGCGGCACCTGGCGGAAGGTGTCTTCCACGGCCTGCACCTGCTGCCAGGCCTGCTCGTGCGAGGGATGCGCGGCGCGCCATGCGCCGCATTCGTCATGGGTCTTCTCGTCGGCGCTGCCGGAGCCCAGCCGCACGGCCCAGGCGATGGCCTGGTCGAGCAGCTCGGCGGCCGTGGCCGTGCCGTCGCCGGTTAGCGGGGTGGAAGGAAATGCGGCTTTCATTCTGGATGGCTCTGCGCACTTCCCGTGATCCCGGTCGCACGAAATAGCCTCGGCCAAAGCCAGGAACACCGCGGAACCGGCTTTGCCGGGCCGCCGGTGTTGCCCCCGGCGAGGGGGGAGGAGAAGCGACACGAAGTGCGCGAAGCCTGGGGGAGTTTCATCATTTCAGCGCCAGGCAGTGACGGATGGCGGTGGCCATGTATTTTTCTACGGAGCTCAGGCTCACATCGAGGCGCTGCGCGATCTCGGCATAGCCGAGGCCGTCGAGCCGCGAGAGCAGGAAGGCACTGCGCGCCTTCGACGGCAGCCCGTCGAGCATCGCGTCGATGCGCACCAGCGATTCGACCAGCAGCATCTGCGCCTCGGGCGAGGGCGCCTGCGGCTCGGGCAGCGCGGCGATCGCCTCCAGGCAGGCGCGCTCCAGCGTTCGGCGGCGCACGTGGTCGACCACCAGCCCGTGCGCGATGGTGGTGAGCCAGGCGCGGGGCTCGCGGACCTCGTCAATGTCGCGCGGGCGGCCCAGCACGCGCACGAAGGTGTCCTGCGCCAGGTCGGCGGCGTCGCCCGGGTGGCCCAGCTTGCGGCGCAGCCAGCCGAGCAGCCAGCCGTGGTGGTCGCCGTAGAGGCTTTCCACGCTGCGCGAAGGAGGACGGTCGTCCGGCATGGAGGAGGGCGAGGAAAAGTCGTTCGGGAACGCGACGAGTGCGGCAGGCATGAATCTATCTCACTGCGTTGGCGCTGGCGAACGGCGTTTCGCCCCGGCAGGGCAGCCCGTCTGGAGCCGGTGGCTGCGGGTCTGCATGATGGGCGCGAGCGTGGACAGGGCCGTGGCGCCCGCGCGGCCCTGCTCGCAGCGGCCCAGGCCGGCCGAGAGCACGAGGCCGGCCACGGCCGCGCCGAGGCAGCAGCCGTCGACGAGCCGTCGGGCGGGCATCAGAGCCACCCTTTCGGCGCACGCGCGGCGCGGACGCCGTACAGCGGAAACCGCAGCGTGAGGCAACCGTCGCCCAGCGGCGAGGGCGCGGTGTAGATGCGCGCACCGTGGCGTGCGGCGATGGCCTGGCAGGCATGGGCCAGGGACGACGTGGGTCGGCCGATGCCGGTCTCGAAGGCCTGCGAGAGGCGGGGCGCGGTGCCGGTGGAAATGTCGGCTTCGCGCAGGCTCACCACCGCCTGGTGTCCTTCGGCGCGCGCCAGCACATGCAGCGTGGCGCCCCGCGGCAAGGTCGCGGCCGCGGCGTCNGCGATGTGAGACACGAGCNGCGGCAGGTCGCCGGCGATGGCTACCACCGTGAGCGCGGCGTCCGGCACGGCGAGGTCGAGCCCGATGCCGNGCTGCGCCAGGGTTTCGCCNTGCGTGGTGGGCGTTGTGGCGAGCGCGCGCAGCGGCTGGCGCAGGTCGATGCGTTCGCGCGCGGCGGCTGCTTCCTGCCGGGCGGCGAGCTGGGGCATCGGCGTGCCGTTGGCGCGGGTCGAGAGCGTCTTGCCGGCGAGCCAGGCGGCGCCGAGGGCGAAGCAGGCGGCGACCACGAGGCCGAGGCTGCCGGTGCTCATCGGACGCTTCCCCGGGGGCACGCCGAGGGCGGCGGTGCCTGAAAGCGATGACGGGGGGTCTGAAGCATGGGGAGGCGGCTCCTCTTTTCGGTCTCGGGTGAATGCACTCCCTTGCCGGACGAGGCCCGCAAAACCCGTAATGGCGGGCCGAAAAAATCCGGGCGTCAGGCCCGGCATTCGGGCGCGGCCTTGTCCAGCATGAGCACGATGCGCCCGATCAGCCGCTCGCTGTAGGCAGGCGCGGGATGCAGCACGTCGGCCATCTCGGCGGGCTTGAAGGTCACGGCGCCCCAGTCGGCGAAGAGCGCCCCCGTCTCGCCGGCCACCCTGCGGGCGATGGCGTCGGCCTCGTCCCTGCCCGTCGCGGTGAGCGGCTGCCGGCTGAGCCCGGTGATGACCGGGGTGCGCCCCTCGGCCTGCACATGCGCGACCATGCGGCGCAGCGCGGGCTCGTAGGGCTGGCCGGACATCGCGTCGTTGATGCCGTGCTGCAGCACCACGAAGTGCGTGGTGAGCGGCGCCGTGGAGAACGCCGGCGCGCGCCGGGTGGCGGTGGCGCCCGGCTCGCTGTTGTCGATCACCGTGTAGGCGGGGCGCAGGCGCTTGAGCATCGCGGCGGGCGGCTCGTCGAAGCGCCTGTTGGCGGCATAGCCGCCGTGGAGGATCGAGTCGCCCTCGAAGGTGACGGTGCAGTCGCGCTGGGCCTGCGGGTCCGGCTGGGCTGTCGAAGAGACCGCGTGCGCCGGCTGTCGCACGGAGGCCTTGTTGTTGCCGGTGTTGTGGTTGTGGCTGTTGCCCCCGCAGGCGGGGACCAGCGCGCCGATCGCCAGGATGGCGAGCAGCGTGAATGCGATGTCGGACAGGCGGACGCAGGCCGCGCGGCGGTGTGCGGGAAGGAAAACCAAGGCAATCTCCGGATGGCGCCACTGGCAATTCAGTGGCGTTCATCCGGTTGCCGAACGAGATGCGCAAACCCGCAATGCGCATCGCAAGGAAATNCCGNTTCAGTCCTTNGACGCCACGCAGGCCATCTGCAGCTGCTGCAGGTGCGAGCGGAACGCGACCGCGTCCTGCCAGCCGTCCACCACGAANCGGTGGTCGCGCGCGGCCGGCNGGTTGGCGGCCGGGGCCAGGTTCACCCGGTAGCGCTCGTCCACCGAGAAGGCGATGTGCAGCGTCTCCAGCCGCAGCGAGGCGGTGGATTCGTGCGCGCCGGGCGCGGTGGTCGCGAGCCGCAGGATGCACGGCGTCGCCAGCGTCAGCCTCGCGTCCACGCTGCGCGCCTCGTGGCGCAGCATGTCGTTGAGCGCGTGGACGTGCTCTGCGGCGCTCATGTCGCCGGCGGCGGGCGCGTCCCTGGTGGGATAGCCGTCGGTGCAGGCGCCTGCCGCTGCCGCGACGGCGAGCCCGGCGGCGATCCAGCGTCGCCGCCGGGCAGCTTGCGGCGCCGTCACACCGCCAGCGACACGATGCCCGCCACGCCCGCGAAGGCGGCCACGCCGGCGAGCAGGCCGGCATCGCGGTGGTTCGAGACGAGGCGTTCGCGCCAAGCCAGGTAAAGCAGCAGGAGGCAGGCGCCGAAGATGATCAGTGAGAGTTCGCTCATGAATGACAGGAATCGATTGGGTGAATGGGGTTGGATGCCCGCGCCGGACACGCCCGCGCGGGACGACGACGAACGCGACGCGCGGGCACAGTGGCCCGCACGTCGCGCATCGCGAGGATTCGTGAAAGGGGAAAAGGAAAGAGATGCGGGCGGACCCGCACCCTCTCTCGCCTAGGCGGCGATGCGCATGCGCGGCGGTTTCAGTGGAACCGGTGGCACGCGGGATGCGGGCGTGTGAGAGTGCTGCGGCGGTGGCGCGTCACGCCACGCGGTGTGGTGCAACGTGGCGTTGCGCAGTCCGCAGATTTCGGAGAGGTCCGGCGCGAGTTCGGTGGCCGGCGAGCGCTCTTCCAGCGTGGTGAACGGCTCGGCCGGTGCCTCGCAATGGGGGCTCGACGACAGATGGAGCCCGGCGACGACCGGCGCCATCGCCGCCTCGTGCGACTGGGCCAGAGCGGCAAAGCTCTGGCAGCCCAGTGCGAGCACGAGCAGCAGCGACAGCAGCCAGCGGGGCATCGTCAGGAGAGCGTTGTTGCGGTGTTCTTCAGCGCTTGGCGAAGACGCCGTTCCACGCGAACACCGAATTGGGTGCGTTCACGCGCAGCGGCAATGCGGCGGGGCTCAGCGGGGCTTCCTTCCTCTTCGGCTGCGAGGGTTCGTGCTCCACGCGCACGCCCTTGGCGAGCTGGTCTTCGACCAGGCTCTGCAGCGTGACCGAGCCCAGGAACTCCATCACGTGATGCTTGGCGGAGGCCCACAGCGCCTCGGTGGAATAGCAGCCCTTGCCGCCGGCTTCGCCCTTCTTCGACGAGTCTTCGGCGTCGGACAGCGGCTGGCCGTCGACCGAGGCAAGGATGTCCGCCACCGTGATTTCGGATGCCCTGCGCGTCAAGGTGTAGCCGCCGCCCGGTCCGCGTGTCGCCTTGATCAGCGCATGCTGGCGCAGCTTGCTGAACAGGAGTTCGAGCGACGAGCGGGCAATGTGCTGGCGCTTGCTGATCGACGCCAGTGGCACCGGGCCATCCTGCTCGCGCATCGCGACATCGATCATGGCCGTCAAGGCGAAGCCGCCCTTCGTCGTGAGACGCATGGAGTGTTCCTCGTTGTTGGGTTTTTCAAACAATGCGTCATAGGTGTGCAAAAGGCCCCGAAAAGTTTCCGAGGCATGGCNACTACGGTTTTTGAAACAGTTTGAAAACCCCGGCGAGGCACGATCGCCGCANGACAGCTGAACTCGGACTCCGCTGAAAACGGATGCCGAGGGCTATTTACGGGCNTTTCCAACAAGCGCAACGACCTCCGTGAGATCGGCAATCTGCCCCTGGTGCAGAAGCGCGAGCTTTTCCAGCTTCCTGCGCCCGGCTGCCAGCAGATGAACCTCGACCTGGCGCCGGTCGGTGGTGCTGGGCTTTCGCTTGACAAGGCCGGCTTCCTCGCAGCGCGAGACGAGCGCGACCACGCCGTGAAGCTGAGCCTGCAGGCGCTCGGCGATCTCGCTGACCGTCGCCCATTCCCGGCCCGGGAAGGCCTGGGTGTGGAGCATCAGCTGGTACTGCAGCACGGTGATGCCCTCGGCGCGCGCGGCGTCCTCGCTGAAGCGCAGGAAGCTGCGCAGCCTGAATCTGAAGTCGGAGAGCGCCTCGAGCTGGTGCTTCTCGATGCTGCGCGGTTGGCTGGCCATTGACGTCTTGTTGGTGTCATGTGTCGAAGCGGCCAATGTAGCAGCGCCCCGGAAGACACATGGGGTAATTACTCACAACATGATCTATTAAACCTCATAGCATGAGGTACCTGTCTGCAACCTGACCAGGAGGCATCGCGCCTCCGCGCTGCCCGTTGCACGCATCCTCCTTGTCCGGCGCCGTTGTCCTGCGGCGGTGCGCGCGGCGAAATCCATTCATCGGAAAGAGAAATTGCCTATGCGTATCCAGAGCCAGAAGACTTTCTTCTCCGGCCTCATGTTCACTTGCGTCGGAGCGGCCTTCGCGATCGGGGCCAACAACTACAACGTCGGCAGCGCGGCCCGCATGGGCCCCGGCTATTTCCCGCTGATCATCGGCACGCTGCTGACGGTGCTGGGGCTGGTGGTGGTCGCCAGCGCATTCACCATGAAGACCGCCGATGGAGATCCCGTAGGAAAGATCGCATGGAAGCCGCTGGGCTTCATCATCGGCGCGAACCTGTTGTTCGGAGTCCTGCTGGCGGGCCTGCACAACATCGGGCTGCCGGCCATGGGTCTGATCGTCGCGATCTACGCGCTCGTCGTCGTCGCCTGCATGGCGGGGGCGAACTTCTCGATGAAGCTTTCNCTGATCCTCGCGACCGTGCTGGCCGTGGGCAGCTACCTCACATTCATCGTCGGGCTGAAGCTGCAGTTTCAGGTCTGGCCGACCTTCATCAGCGGCTGAAGGGGGAAGGCGCCATGACCGACCTGATCAACAACCTCTCGCTCGGCTTCGCAACGGCCGTATCGCTGCAGAACATCCTGTACGCATTCATCGGCTGCCTGCTGGGCACGCTGATCGGCGTGCTGCCCGGCATCGGCCCGACGGCCACCATCGCCATGCTGCTGCCCGCCACCTATGCGCTGCCGCCGGTGGCGGCGCTGATCATGCTGGCCGGCATCTACTACGGCTCGCAGTACGGCGGCTCGACCACCGCGATCCTGGTGAACCTGCCAGGCGAATCGTCTTCCGTGGTCACGGTGATCGACGGCCATCAGATGGCCAAGCAGGGCAGGGGAGGGCCGGCGCTTGCCGCGGCCGGCCTGGGGTCGTTCTTCGCAGGCTGCGTGGGCACTCTGATCCTGGCCGCGTTCGCGCCTCCGCTGACGGAGATCGCCTTCAAGTTCGGCCCGGCCGAATACTTCTCGCTGATGATCCTGGGCCTCATCGGCGCCGTGGTGCTGGCCTCGGGCTCGCTGCTCAAGGCGATCTGCATGATCATGGTGGGTCTGCTGCTCGGACTGGTGGGCACCGACGTCAACTCCGGCGTTGCGCGCTACAGCTTCGACATCCCCGAACTCACGGACGGCCTGGGGTTCATCGCCATCGCGATGGGCGTGTTCGGCTACGGCGAGATCATCGCCAACCTGGCCAGGCCGGAGGACGAACGGGAGGTGTTCACGGCGAAGGTCTCGGGCCTGATGCCGACGAAGGAAGACTTCCGGCGCATGCTCCCTGCGGTGCTGCGCGGCACGGCGCTGGGCTCCTCCCTGGGCATCCTGCCAGGCGGCGGTGCGCTGCTGTCGGCCTTCGCCGCGTATACGCTGGAGAAGAAGATCAAGCTCAAGCCGGGCGAGGTCACCTTCGGCAAAGGCAACATCCGCGGCGTTGCGGGCCCTGAAGCCGCCAACAACGCGGGCGCGCAGACTTCCTTCATTCCGATGCTCACGCTGGGCATTCCGCCCAATCCGGTGATGGCGTTGATGGTCGGTGCGATGACCATCCACAACATCCAGCCCGGCCCGCAGGTCATGACCAGCAATCCGGAGCTCTTCTGGGGCCTGATCGCCTCGATGTGGATCGGCAACCTGATGCTGGTGATCCTGAACCTGCCGCTCATCGGGCTGTGGATCAAGCTGCTGACGATTCCCTACCGGTGGCTGTTTCCGGCCATCGTGCTGTTCTGCGCCATCGGCGTCTACTCGACCAACAACAACGTCTTCGACATCTGGCTGGTCGCGATCTTCGGCGTGGTGGGCTACACCTTCATCAAGCTGGGCTGCGAGCCGGCGCCATTGCTGCTGGGGCTGATCCTCGGGCCGATGATGGAGGAGAACCTGCGCCGCGCACTGCTGCTGTCGCGCGGCGACTGGAGCGTGTTCGTGTCGCGGCCGATCTCGGCGGGCCTGCTGGTCGCCGCGCTCATCCTGCTGCTGATCGTGCTGCTGCCGTCCATACGCTCCAAACGCGAGGAGGCTTTCGTCGAGGAGGGCGGCTGAGGCGGAGGCCGCCTTCGACCACACCGGGAGGCGGGCAGTCGTTGCGGGCTGGATTCCGGCGGCACTGAGGTTTGGGTGCTGCTCGGATAGAGTGCCGGGAATCCCTCGAAACTCTGCTCGCGCGTCCTTGAACTCCATCAGCTTCTCCCGCACCCGCTTCGACGCCGCCATCGTCGACCTCGACGGCACCATGGTCGACACGCTGGGCGACTTCGCCGCCTCGCTCAACCGCATGCTGGACGATCTCTCGCTGCCGCATGTGGCGCCTTCCGCCATCGAGACGATGGTGGGCAAGGGCTCGGAGCACCTGATCCATTCCGCGCTCGTGCACGTGATGGGGCCGGCCGTCGCCGATGCCGCGGAGGCCGACGCGAAGGCGCGTGCGCTGTTCGACCGGGCCTGGGAGCGTTACCAGCATCACTACCTCGCCATCAACGGGCGGCATTCGGCGGTGTACCCCGGCGTGATCGAAGGGCTGAAAGCGCTGCGCGCACAGGGCCTGAGGCTGGCGTGCCTCACCAACAAGCCGACCTCGTTCGCCAAGCCGCTGCTGGCCGACAAGGGGCTCGACGGCTTCTTCGAGCTTGTGTTCGGCGGCGACGCCTTCGAGCGCAAGAAGCCCGATCCGCTGCCGCTGCTGAAGACCTGCGAGGCGATGGGCACGGCACCTGAGCGCACGCTGATGGTCGGCGACTCGAGCAACGACGCGCGCGCCGCGCGTGCGGCGGGTTGTCCCGTGGTGCTGGTGACCTACGGCTACAACCACGGCGAGCCGGTGCGCGGCGTGGATGCCGACGGTTTCGTCGATTCGCTGGCCGAGTTGGCGCCGGCCGCCGCGCGGTAGCAGCGCCAGTTACTGCTTGCCGAGCAGCGCGTCCTTCAGCTTCCAGTCGGCAGGGTTCGGGCCCAGCCAGATGCGCAACAGCGCGTTGAAGAAGGCCTGCTCCTTGATCGGATCGGGCTGGGGCGCGCCGCGCACGGTGATCAGCGTTCCGGTGCCGGGCAGCCAGTCGATGGTGAAGGTGTCGCCGGTCTTCAACTGTTTCTGGTCGGCGAACATCTGGCCCATGCGCAGCAGGCCCGGAATGAGGTTGACCATCTCGCTCTTGGGCGAGTTGTCTTCCACGCCCTTGGTGAAGAGCTTGCCGAGNTCGTTCGCGTCGATGTCGCGCAGCATCGTGATGGCCACGCGCTTGGGGCCGGGCGCGGCCAGTGCTTCCTCGGGCGTCGACACCTTCTTGCCCACGTAGAGGCCGGCCGTGTAGACCTTGAAGATGGCCTTGTAGCGGATGCCCGCGCCATTGAGCACGAGGGGCGCACCACGCAAATCCATCTGGTCTTCGAGCTTGACGCCACCTACGTCGACCTGTGCGGCCGGCACACCGAGGCTGGCGGCGGCGAGGCAGGCGGCCAGGGCGAGGCGAGGGAACACGGTCGTGAGCGGAAGGGCGGTCAACGCTGTCTCCTTGGAATTTGCGAACGGTCGTTCGAATGTATCTTTTTGTTCTACTCCTTCGGCTTCGGGGGAACCCTGAAAGCCACCGCCGATGCGCCCGGTTGCACGTTCGGGCGTTTTCGTGGGCTAAACTCCGCAGTTCATATGTTCGTTCATCACGTCATTCAAACAGGTGAAGGCAGCCGGGGAGCCTGGCCCTGGCGTCGCCATACTTCGCTGACTGTTTGATTGCGCGGCGCAC
>Ga0055536_1001869_pt1 | contig 12270 bp, 8 predicted proteins | sample AraplaCvi_mLB_r2_FD_55037 | JGI IMG/M metagenome (GOLD analysis project Ga0055536, IMG submission 55037) | Arabidopsis root microbial communities from North Carolina, USA - plate scrape MF_Cvi_mLB_r2 | ecosystem: Host-associated > Plants > Roots > Endosphere | place: USA: North Carolina...
CGACCGGCCGACCGCTTCGGCGATCGCCTGGCGCAGTTCCTCGATGCCCCTGCCTTTTTCCGACGAGGTCGAGAGCACGAACGGGAAGGCGGCGGGACGCTTGCGGATCTTCTCCTGCGTCTCGGCCAGCAGCTTCACCACGGCCGGTTCCTTGATCTTGTCGATCTTGGTCAGCACGATCTGGTAGGATACGGCGGCCTTGTCGAGCAGGTCGAGCACCTCGTCGTCGTTCTTCTTGATGCCGTGGCGGCTGTCGATCAGCACGTAGACGCGTTTCAGCGTCGCGCGGCCGCGCAGATAGTCGAAGACCAGCTTGGTCCAGGCATCGACCGTCTCCTTCGGCGCCTGGGCATAGCCGTAGCCCGGCATATCGACCAACGCCATCGGCGGCAGGTCGCCGCCTTGGCCCGAATAACCGTCCGGTACGAAGTAATTGAGCTCCTGGGTCCGGCCGGGCGTATTGGACGTGCGCGCCAGACCCTTCTGGCCGACGAGCGCGTTGATCAGCGACGACTTGCCGACATTCGAGCGGCCGGCAAAGGCCACTTCGAGCGGACCTTCCGGCGGCAGGAACTTCATCGAGGGTACGCCCCGGATGAAGATCCAGGGGCGGCCGAATAACGGCTTGTCGTCCGTGCTCATGTCTGCGGGCATCGGTTCTGGTCGTCCTGTTTTATCGAAGGGGACGGCTTCACGGTTTTGGCCGGCAATGTCAAGCTTTCGGGCTTTTCAGCCGCTTTTCCCAAAAGAAAACCCCGGACTGGCCGGGGTTCCTCATTCGTTTGTGCCGGAGCGCTATTTCGTCGGCGCCGGTTTTCGCCGGAACAGGCCCTTCAGGTTGTCGAAAAGTTCGACCTTGGCGCCGTGGCGCTTCATGATGATCGCCTGTTGCGTCACCGACAGCGTGTTGTTCCATGCCCAGTAGATGACGAGACCGGCCGGGAAGGACGACAGCATGAAGGTGAACACCAGCGGCATCCAGGTGAAGATCATCGCCTGGGTCGGATCCGGCGGCGTCGGGTTCATGCGCATCTGCAGGAACATGGTGACGCCCATCACCAGCGGCCAGACGCCGATCATCAGCGCATGCGGCACGTCGTAGGGCAGCAGNCCGAACAGGTTGAACAGCGAGGTCGGGTCGGGGGCGGACAGGTCCTGGATCCAGCCGAAGAACGGCGCATGCCGCATTTCGATCGTGACGTAGATGACCTTGTAGAGCGCGAAGAAGACCGGGATCTGCAACAGTACCGGCCAGCAGCCGGCGATAGGGTTGATCTTCTCTTCCTTGTAGAGCGCCATCATCGCCTGCTGCAGGCCCATCCGGTCGTCGCCGAACTTGGCCTTCAGCTCTTCCATCTTCGGCTGCATGCGCTTCATGTTGGCCATCGAAGCGTATTGCTTGCTGGCGAGCGGGAAGAACAGCGCCTTGACGACGATGGTGGTCAGCAGGATCGCCACGCCGAAATTGCCCACGTGACGGAAGAAGAAGTCCATCAGCTGGAACATCGGCTTGGTGATGAAGTAGAACCAGCCCCAGTCGATCAGGCGGTTGAACTGCGGAACGGCAAACTCCGTCTCGTAGCGCGAGATCAGCGGCACTTCCTTGGCGCCGGCGAAGACGAGGTTCTTGAGCTCGGTGGACTGACCCGGCTGAACCGTCAGGTCGTCGCCCTTGTAGTCNGCCTGATAGCTCGCCTGGCCGCCGCTNAAATGCGAGAAGCGGCCGACATAAGGCAGCGTCTGCGGCGGCACCAGGGTCGCAGCCCAATACTTGTCGGTGATGCCGAGCCAGCCGGTTGTCGCCTTTTCGTTGGTGAACTGCTCTTTTTCGATATTGGCGTAGGTGTTCTCTTTCAGGCTGCCGCTCTCGCCCATCACGCCGATGAAGCCTTCGTGGATGACCCAGACCGAGGGCGTTGCCGGCTTGTTGTTGCGCAACACGCGGCCATACGGCGTCAGCTTCACCGGGGCGGCCGTCTTGTTGTCGATCTTGTCGGCGACGGTCAGCATGTAATGGTCGTCGACCGAAATCGTACGCGTGAAGGTCACGCCCTTGTCGTTGGTGAAGGTAAGCGTCACCGGCGTCTGCTGGGTCAGCTTTTCGCCGCTTGCGAGCGTCCACTGCGTGCCGGTGCCGGGAGCGGTGCCGATCGATTCATTCGGGATGTAGCCGACTTCCGTGAAATAGCCGTCTGCGGTGTCGGACGGCGAAAACAGCGTGATGATCGGGCTCTTGTCGTCGACGGTCTCGTGATACTCGCGCAGCTTGAGGTCGTCGAAACGGGCGCCGGTCAGATTGATGGAACCGATCAGGGCAGGCGTCTCGATCTGCACACGCTGCGACCGGGCAATGGCCTGATCGCGGGAAAGCGCAGCAGTTGCCGGGGTCGCGCCGGGCAGGTTCCCCAGTACGCCGGAACCACTCTGGGCACCAGGGCTTTCCGGCGATGTCGTCTGGGCGGCTTCGCCCTGGAGCGCGCGTTGCGCTTCCTCGGCGCGCCGCTGGGCTTCCATCCTCGGATTCATATAGAGGAACTGCCAGGCAAGAACGATCAGCACCGAGAGCGCGATCGCGATGAAGTAATTGCGGTTCTTTTCCATCATGCTTTCCTGGAACGGGTCTCCTCGGACCGCTTTGGTCTCGGCTTGCTTTCGATACGCTCGATAAGCTGAGCCGTCATATCCGCAAAGGGGGCGTTGAGCACCTCCCGCCGCGCGACAATCACATAGTCGTGTCCGTTCTTCATTGCAAATCCGGCAGATTGCCTCACCGCCTCGCGGAGCCGGCGTCGCATGCGGTTGCGTTCGACCGCGTTGCCATGTTTTTTTGTAACGGTGAAACCGACGCGCGGCGCTTCGTCCGGCTGGTTCCGATCAAGGACTTCCAGAAGGAAGTTCCGGCCCCTGCGGGCTTCGCCCTCGCGGACGGCAAGGAACTGCGGCCGGCTCTGAAGCCGCCCGACAGTTTTCTCGTTCTTTTTCTCAGTCGTCATCGCCCGGTTGTCTCGGGCATCTCAGGCCTTAGGCCGAGAGACGCTTGCGGCCACGGGCGCGACGTGCGGAAAGAACCAGACGACCACCTTTGGTGGCCATGCGGGTGCGGAATCCGTGGCGGCGCTTGCGAACAAGCTTGGACGGTTGATAGGTACGCTTCATTTATTTTAATACCGCGGTGTGCGGCCCTTCTTGGAGTTTGCCGTCATCACGACGGCAAGAGCGCTTCGGAAAACGATCTGCGCAAGCGGCTGCATGCGTGCAAGCCGGCCGGAGCTGAACGTGGGCGGCTTATAGGAGGACTCCGGCGGAAAAGTCAATCGCCGCCGGGTTTTTTGCATGCGGGCCCGCGGCCGCTCGAGCTTCTATCAAAGCCGTCACCACGGATATCCGCGTGGTTGGAATGTCGCCGCTCCCTCGGCCCCTTTGAATTCAGGGGCGAAACACCGGATGCGATCTTCGCCTTGCACGCACGACCGCCTCAAACTCCTGCAGGAAAAGTTCAATGTCCTATCGGCCGGCCACGTCCTCACCTCTAAGCATTTCTTTAATTTCTAAAGGCTAATTTTAGCATGGAATGGAAGAGGCGTCGTTTACGAGCGCGCTCTTTCTCACACGGTAAAGTGGCGTCTGGAAGGAAAAACAATGAAAATTCGAGGGAAAATCAACCTCCTCGTCGGTCTGATGAGCCTCGTGGCCTGCTTTATCGGCGGAATGGCGTTGTTCGCCATGGCTGAATATCGCCAGATGATGGTTCAATATGAACTGGCCGCCGACCGGGCGCACAAGGGCGAACACCTGAACCGCCTCGTCACTGCCGTCGTTATGGAATCCCGCGGCGTCTACATGTCGAAGGATACCAAGGAGGGTGGAAAATTCGGGGATGGCATCCTCGGTTACCTCGACGAGATGGGCAAGCTTCTCAATGACTGGAACAAGATCGTTCCCGCTGACGAGCGCGCCGCATTCGACAAGCTGCTCGCCCGCTCCAAGGAGTTCACCGGTTTCCGGACCGAGACGGCCCGTCTTGGCCGGGAGGTGAGCCCGGCCGCTGCCAACGAACAGGGCAACAACGACGCCAACCGCAACAACCGCAAGGCCTACCAGGTGGAGATCGACGCGATCGTCGCCACCGACAAGGCCGTTCTCGCGGCCGTGAACGAAGAACTCAACAATTTCACCCAGACGCTTTTCATCCTCGTCTCGGCAGTCACCTTGGCAGGCGTTGCGGCTGGTGCCGGCTTCGGCCTTTACCTCGGCCGCCGGCAGCTCAGCCATCCGATCACCGACCTGACCAGGGCGATGAAACACATCGCCGACGGCAAGTTCGATACGATCGTCAATGGCGCCAACCGCGCCGACGAGATTGGCGACATGGCGGCTGCGATCGAGATTTTCCGCAGGAACGGCATCGAAGTCGCGCGCATGAATGCGTCCGAAGCGACCATGCGCGGCAAGAGCGACGATCTGCAGGCACGGATGGCCGCCGTTGTCGCAGCCGCGGCCGAGGGGGATTTCACCCGTCGCATCAACATGCAGTGGGGTGAGGAGAGCCTCGACCATTTCGCCCGNGACGTGGACATGCTTGTCGAGAGCGTCGANGCCGGGGTGTCGGAAACCCGGCGCGTCGTGAAAAGCCTCGCCGAGGGCAACCTCACCGACAGCATGCGGGGCACTTTCAAGGGTGCGTTCGCCGAGCTGCAGCACAATGTCAACGGCACGATGGATACGCTGCGCGGCACGATGCGGAATGTCCGCACCGCGACCGGCTCCATCAACGGCAGCGCCGCCGAGCTGAGCCGCGCGACCAACGATCTGTCCCGCCGCACCGAACAGCAGGCCGCGGCACTCGAAGAAACCTCCGCCGCGCTCGCCGAAATCACCGCCGTCGTCAAGAGCTCGACGGAACGGGCGCACGAGGCGACCGTCATGGTCGGAGAGGCCAAGCAGAGCGCGGTCCAGTCGGGCGAGGTGGTGCGTAGCGCCGTCGATGCCATGGGCCGCATCGAACAAGCCTCCCGCGAGATCGCCCAGATCACCAACGTCATCGACGAGATCGCCTTCCAGACCAATCTTCTGGCTCTGAACGCCGGTGTCGAGGCAGCCCGCGCCGGCGAAGCCGGAAAGGGTTTCGCCGTCGTCGCCCAGGAGGTCCGCGAACTCGCCCAGCGCTCGGCAAGTGCCGCAAAGGACATCAAGGGGTTGATCAGCAAGTCCGGCGAGGAAGTCGCCGGAGGCGTGATGCTGGTCCAGAAGACCGGCGAGGCGCTGTCGGAAATCGAAACCCGCGTGCTGCGCATCAACGACCATATCCATTCGATCGCCGTCGCCTCGCGCGAACAGTCGACAGGGCTCGGCGAGGTCAGCACCGCGGTCAACCAGATGGACCAGGTCACGCAGCAGAACGCCGCCATGGTCGAGGAGACGTCGGCAGCGACGCAGACATTGTCCTCCGAGGCCGACAGCCTGTTTGCACTCGTCTCCAATTTCGACATCGGCCAGGACGGCGAACGCGTTGCCCAGCCAGTCAAAACCGCCCGGCCCGTCGTTACGGCGACGACCGCTCACCGGCCGCGGGTCTCTCCGGTAAAGGCGATGACGGGTGCGCTGTCGCGGGCTTTCGGCGGAGCCGCCACCGCCGCCGCGACGGCAACGGCCGCCGTTGCCGGAGATTGGGAAGAATTCTGATCCAATTTCGGATGTCGATCGAATAAGGAAGCGGAGGCAGGTAACTGTTCTCCGCTTTCTCTTTTGCACTGCGGCAAAGGGACTGGTAAAAAAAAGCTGAAGCTATAAAATGGCCGATCATACTTGAGCCTGCTCCCGTCCGACGGGCCGGGTATTCGGAAACGGAGGTCCGCATGGACGACGAGGTTCATACCTCGGGGCGCTCGGGGTCCTCGCCGGAAGGCGCNGGACCGGAAACCATGCCGCGCCTTTTCCGCGGCCTTTCCGGCAGGCTTCTCTGGCTCACCGTCATCTTCGTGATGATGGCCGAAGTTCTGATCTTCGTCCCCTCCATCGCGACCATGCGGATGAACTGGCTGCGCGATCGCCTGGATACCGCCGCCGCAGCCGGCATCGTCATCGACGGGCTGCAGCCCGCCGAGCTTCCCCGCGCGGTCCAGGACGATACGCTGCTTGCGACCGGCACCAAGGTGATCGCGCTCCGCAAGGACGGCACGTCTCGCCTGCTGGCGGCCACGGACACTCAGCCCCAGATCGACCACGTATACGACCTTGCCAATACACCGCTGATCTCCGCAATGTGCGACGCAGTCGACACGCTCGTTTTCGGTGGTGGCCGCGTCATGCGTGTCTATGGCCCGATCGGTGACAGCGACATGGTCATCGAACTGGTCATGACCGATGACGCGCTGCGCAAGGACATGCTGAAATATTCCAAGACGATGTTTCTCCTGTCGCTGCTGATCTCGCTGATCACCGCCGTGCTGATTTTCCTCGCCATCAATCGCATGATGATCATGCCGATCCGGCGGCTGACCCACAGCATGCAGCTTTTCTCCGAGCAGCCGGAGGATCCCGGCCGCGTCTTTACGGGCGACCGCTCCCGGGGCGAGCTTGCCGTCGCCGGCCGGCACCTGACCGCCATGCAGGCGCAATTGCAGCGCACCCTGAAGCAGCAGAAGAACCTTGCTGATCTTGGCCTCGCCGTATCGAAGATCAACCATGACATGCGCAACATCCTGGCTTCGGCGCAATTGATGTCCGACCGGCTCACTGATGTCGATGACCCGATGGTGAGAAGTTTTGCACCGAAACTGCTGCGCACCATCGACCGCGCGGTGGGCTATACCAGCGAAGTCCTGGCTTACGGCCAGGCCTCCGAGGCAGCNCCCCGTCGCCGGCGCATCCGCTTTGCGGCCCTGGCCCAGGACGTGCGGGACATGCTGGCGATCGATCCGGAAATCGGNATCGAGTTTCTGGACCAGATCGCCGGGGATCTCGAAGTGGATTGCGACGGCGAGCAGATTTTCCGNGTCATCCACAATCTCTGCCGNAACGCCGTCCAGGCNCTGGTGAATTTCGATCCGCAGGATGCGTCCATGGTTCGCCGGGTNACGGTCTCCGCGCACCGGGTCGGCAGCGTCGTCAGCATCACCATCGACGACACCGGCCCCGGCATGCCGCGAAAGGCCCGGGAGAACCTGTTTTCGGCCTTCCGCGGTTCGGCGCGGTCGGGCGGCACCGGCCTTGGCCTCGTCATTGCCCGCGAACTTGTCCTGGCCCATGGCGGCACCATTGCGCTTGTGGAAAAACCGGGTCCCGGCACGCAGTTTAGGATCGAAATTCCCGATCGCCCGGTCTCGCTGGAGGACTACCGGGTTCGGGCCTGATGCAAATAAATGTTGCTTCTCAACGGTTTGAGCGAGAAGTGACAGCAAAATGACGTTGCCCTCGGTAAAATCGCTTGCAATCGGAATGCGGACGTTTTAGAGGATCGCCACGCAAGCGGTAACGCACTGCTTGCAGACGCACCCGTAGCTCAGCTGGATAGAGCACCAGACTACGAATCTGGGGGTCAGGAGTTCGAATCTCTTCGGGTGCGCCATTTCCTCCAATTATCTCTGAACACTGTGGAGAGCTGATAGGCTTTAGGCGTTAGTGCGCGTCCGCCTAATTCCCCCGACGCCGCATTGACGATATGAGATACCCCAATGCAAGCGTCATGGCGGCGATCGCGATTCCCGTGCTGATTACGCCCGCTGGCGTTATTCTGGCGCTGCCTTGCAAGGTAATGTGCTTCCCCACGCGCAGATCAAAAGTGGATTTGATTTCCTCAGGATGTGAGGGGAGTGCGATCGGTGGTTCTTCCTGAATTACTGCCATTTTCAAGCTCCCGTGCAATGGGCCGCGGCCGAACATCCATTCTAAAATAGGGTGGATGTCATAATGACAAGCAGTCTCGGTTTCAGCTCCTCCGGCGTGCCAAAAACGGTGCCGGACGACGCGATCGTCAGCGGCGACGTCAGGCGACGGAGCTGATCCGGTCGAGCGCCTGGCGCAGCCTGGGTGCGGCAAAATCCAGGAAGCTGCGCATCTTGAGCGGCATCTGGCCACGCGCGGCGTGGACGAGGTGGATGGGCGGTGGCTCCGGTTCGAAGGAGTCCAGAACGATCCGAAGCGCGCCGGCCCTGACCGCTTCCTCGACCTGGTAATGGAGCAGCCGCGTTGCCCCGACATTGCGCATCGCGGCGTCTACGGCGGCCTCGGCCGTCGAAACCGAAAGGCGGGATGCGGGGATAACGCCATGGGTCGCGTTCGATCCCGCCGGCAGCATGTCCCGAGCGGACGATGGCATCGGCCCTTCGAACGTCACCCACGGCATCCGTCGAAGATCTTCCGGTGTATGCGGTGTGCCGTGAGCTGCAAGCAGGGCGGGGCTGGCGCAGATCACCATCCGCATCGATCCGATCCGCGTCGCAACCATCGTGCTGTCCGGCAACGGCCCGATCCGGACGGCCATATCGACATGATCGTCGACGAGGTGAACGTTGCGGTCTGCGAGCAGCAGGCGGATGTTGATTTCGGGAAACAGCGCCAGGAAGTCGGTGACGATAGGCAGGACGTGCAGNCGCCCGAACATGATCGGCGCGGTGACGACCAGCTCGCCCTTCGGTGCGCTGAACTCGCCGGCCGCCTCGCGTTCCGCATCCGCGACCTGTTCNAGAATGCGCCGCGCCGCCGCNACATAGGTGATGCCTGCGTCGGTGAGCGTGAGTTTGCGGGTGGTGCGGATCAGCAGGCGCGTTCCGAGCGATGCCTCCAGCTCCGAAATTTTCCGGCTGAGCGTCGGAACGGGAACNCGAAGCGAGCGNCCCGCGGCAGACAGGCTGCCCTTGTCCACCACCTCCAGCAGCATTGACATGGCCTCGAAACGATCCATCCGCCTTTCCATTTTTTGACAAGATGAGTTTCAATCTTACGGTATTCCGCGGATTTGTGAAAAGAGGCATTGTCGCTCCACCCGCCGATAGCGGCTTCCGACCTGAAGGAGGTCCATCAATGTCCTATGGCTTTCTCGATATCGCTATAACGCCCAGCGTCCGTGCGGCGCAAAAGGCGATGGGCGTCGACCACGTCTGGCAGGATTTCAAGGGCGATCGCGAGTTCGACCGTCTGACGGAAAACGAAGCGGCATTCATCGCCGACCGCGACAGCTTCTATATGGCGACGGTTTCGGAGACGGGCTGGCCCTATGTGCAGCACCGGGGCGGCCCGCGCGGCTTCCTGAAGCTTGTCGACGACCGCACGCTGGCTTTCGCGGATTATCGCGGCAATCGCCAATATATCAGCACCGGCAATGTCGCGGCGAACGACCGGGTCTGCCTCTTCCTGATGGACTATGCCCGTCGCGCCCGGCTGAAGATCTATGCCCATGTCGAGGAGGTGGCGCTCGACGCGGAGCCTGATCTGACTATGCTGGTCACCGATCCCAACTACCGGGCCAAGATCGAGCGTATCTTCCGGTTGCGGCTCGAGAGCTTCGACTGGAACTGCCCACAGCACATCACCCCTCGTTTCACCGAGGGAGAAGTGAATGAGGCAGTCCGTCCGCTCAGGGATCGTCTTGCCCAACTCGAATCCGAAAACGCAGAGCTGCGCGTCCGTCTTGCCACCCGAGGAGACAATCAATGAGCGATCAACGTCCTCCCCTGCCACCGTTCACGTTGGAAACGGCTGCCGAGAAAGTCCGCCTTGCGGAAGACGGCTGGAACAGTCGCGATCCGGCGCGCGTGGCGCTCGCCTATACGGTCGATAGCTTCTGGCGCAACCGGGCCGAATTTGTCGAGGGGCGCGAGGCGATCGTCGGGTTCCTGACCCGCAAATGGCAGCGCGAGCTGGATTACCGGCTCATCAAGGAGCTCTGGAGCTTCCGGGAAAACCGCATTGCAGTGCGCTTTGCCTACGAATGGCACGACGACAGCGGCAACTGGTTCCGGTCCTATGGCAACGAGAATTGGGAGTTTGACGAACACGGCCTGATGCGTCGGCGCCTTGCCTCCATCAACGACGCTCCTATCCGCGAGACCGACCGACGCTATCATTGGCCACTCGGCCGGCGGCCCGACGATCATCCGGGCCTCAGCGATCTGGGCTTCTGATCCGTACTGGTTTTTAGGCAGATCTTTCGCCGGCCATGGAACTGTCATCCTTCGATATCCTTGCCCCGGAATTGCTGGTCGTCTTTTGCGGCATAAATCCCAGTGTGCAAGCGGCCGCTACCGGCCATAATTTTGGATCGGCATCCAACCGCTTCTGGCGCGTGCTGCAGCTTTCCGGTTTTACGACGGTCAGGATTCCGGCTGTCGAAGACCGGCGCCTGCTGGAATTTGGCTGCGGCATCACCGCCGCCGTCCCGCGCGCCACCCGCAGTGCTGCCGAACTTCGGCAGCGCGAGTTCCGGAAATCCGCAGAAGCGTTCCGCGCGAAGCTCGAGCATTTCCGGCCCGAGACCGTCGCGTTTCTGGGCAAGGCCGCCTATGAGGCGATCGAAGGCGGCAAGGTCGATTGGGGGCCGCAGCCCTCCCGGTTTTGCGGTGCGAATGTGTGGATCNTGCCGAACCCGAGCGGTCTCAATCGCAGCTTCGGCCTTGCCGATCTTGTCGAGGCTTATACGGCACTGCGAATTGACCGCTCATCGTCTCTGGCGCGCTGGATCAATCGGAAATCTCCCGAGTGAGAGCCGTTTCTATTGATCCGCGCCGCAAGCCGTGCCACCTGCTGCCACATGATGTTTTCCGCAAGAAGCGAAAATGGATCGTGAGAGCATGGACGCGGTGCGTTCCGAAGAATTGAAAAAGTCCGGCTGGCTGGCGGCGTTTCTTGGCCGCGGTCTTTGGCCNGCGACGCTTTTTCTCGGCGCGTATTTCCTGCTGAGCATCGTCGTCCGCCTCATCCTGCCCAACGCCCTGACNCTGGACGAGGCGGAGCAGGCGCTGTTCTCGCAATATTGGCTTGCCGGTTACGGGCCGCAGCCGCCTTTCTACAATTGGGTCCAGAATGCCTTTGTCAGCGTNATGGGGATCTCGCTCTTCTCGCTGACCTTGCCGAAATTCCTGATGTTGCTGCTGTGCTACGTGTTTTTCGGCATGGCGGCCCGCGAGCTCGATGCCCGGCCAGGCTTTGCGGCATTGGTGATGCTGAGCCTGCTCACCCTGCCGCAGCTCTCCTACATGCCGCAACAGGATCTGACGCACACTGTCGCGGTTCTGATGGCGACGTCGTTGTTCCTCTATGGCCTCTTGCGGACGCTCACCCGGCCAGATTGGCAAGGCTACGTGGTCCTCGGGCTGGCGATCGGGATCGGTACGATCTCCAAATACAATTTTGTGCTGCTGCCGGCTTCCGCAATCATTGCCGTGTTCTGCGACAGGCAGTGGCGTGCCCGCCTTTTCGATCCGCGTGTCCTCCTGACCGCGCTGGTCAGCCTGACGATCGTCCTCCCGCACGTCCTCTGGCTTCTTGGCAATCTCGATCTCGCGACGTCGGGCACGATCAGCAAGATGGTCGAGACGAACGCCCCGCATGGCGTGGTTCGCGTTGCCCGCGCCCTCGGCTCGCTGGCGCTCGCCTGCCTGGCGTTCGGCGCGCTGACCGTCATCATCTTCGCAGTCGCCTTCAAGAAGGACTTCCGGCAATCGCTGAAGGCCGGCGACCGCTGGACGCGTCTCCTGGGACTGATGATGGCAATAGGCTTGCTGGGCGTCGTATTGGTGATCCTCTTCACCGGCACGACCAAGATCACCGAACGCTGGCTGGATCCTTATCTGCTGCCGCTGCCGCTCTATCTGCTCCTGAAACTGGAACGTGCCGGCGTCGATACCACGTNCCACCTCAAGCGCTTCGTCCCCGTTTTTNTCGTCATCATGGNTGTGACGCTGCTTCCGCTGGCGGGAAAGACGTTTACCGGCGGGCTTACCGGTGCCTACACCCGTATCAATTATCCTTTCGCATCCGTCGCCGAAACGCTGAAGGCCGAAGGCCGGCCGGCGGTCATCGTCGCGGCTGGCATGCACCTGGCCGGCAATATGCGGCTGCAGTTCGCCGATGTCCCGGTCATCAATTCCGAACAGCCGGTCGCCGGCTTCCCGGCTCCGGGCGCCATGAAAGGTCCGGTCCTGGCGATCTGGGCCGATGACAAGGGCGGGGCGGGACCGCCGCCGCCCATCGATCTTTCCTCCATCGACAGGCTCGCTTTGACCGCATCGCCTGTGAAATCCCTGTCGTTGCCCTATTACTACGGCGACGGCA
>Ga0055536_1001918_pt1 | contig 12049 bp, 10 predicted proteins | sample AraplaCvi_mLB_r2_FD_55037 | JGI IMG/M metagenome (GOLD analysis project Ga0055536, IMG submission 55037) | Arabidopsis root microbial communities from North Carolina, USA - plate scrape MF_Cvi_mLB_r2 | ecosystem: Host-associated > Plants > Roots > Endosphere | place: USA: North Carolina...
CCCCCGCCCTGATCGCCACCGGAAAGGGCATGAAGATCGGTTTGACGCTGGCGGTTCTGCTGTTGGCCGCCCATCTCGGTTATGGCGCCTATCGGCTTCGCNTCGCCGATGCCGCTCCGGCTCCGTCCGCCGACAGCCAGCCTGTCGTCCGCATNGTGCAGCCNGTGATCGACCAGGCGCGAAAGCTGGACGATGCCGAACGCGCGGCAATCTTCGAGGAGCATCTGGCNCTATCCGCCTTGCCGCCGCAAGACGGTGGCAAGCGACCGGATATNGTCGTCTGGCCGGAAACCTCGGTGCCCTTCATTCTGACCCAGAACCCGGACGCGTTGACCCGCATCGCCGAGGTGCTGCAGGACGGCCAGGTTCTGATCACCGGTGCGGTCCGCTCGGAAGATGCAGGTGCGGGCTCCGCGCCGCGTTTTTACAATTCCATCTATGTGATCGACAGCGAAGGCCAGATCGTCTCGGCGTCCGACAAGGTGCATCTCGTCCCGTTCGGGGAATACGTCCCCTATGAGGATCTGCTGCGCAATCTCGGAATCCCCGATGCCATCGCAATGCCGGGCGGGTTCAGTGCCGCGCCGGTACGCGCCATGCTGACCTTGCCTGGCGGCAGGACCTTCTATCCGCTGATCTGTTACGAGGCGATCTTCCCGAACGAAATCGGCCAGGAGGTGGAGCGCGCGAGCGCACTGCTGAACGTCACCAATGACGGCTGGTTTGGAGCGACGCCGGGGCCTTACCAACACTTCCAGCAGGCCAGAATCCGTGCNGTCGAAAACGGCCTGCCACTGATTCGCGGGGCAAANACCGGGGTTTCAGCGGTTGTCGACCCCTTCGGAAGGCTANTACGCGCTATGGATTACAATCAAAAAGGCGTGATAGACGCAACCTTGGGAAGTATTTCGATCCCGCATTGGGATGCGCGCGCTCGGGAACAGCACTTCTGGTTGGTTCTTTTGCTCATGTTGTTGATTGCAGCCGTCTCGCGCGTTGGTTTTAATTTTCGGACGAATTGACCAAAAACCCCTAAAATTGCATAGTGGTCCCAGCCTTTCGTCTCGCCATATGCTTCAAACGTTGAGCCTGTTGTGACCAGCCGCACGAAGTGTATCTCCACACGCAGACCGGGTTGTGAGGATTGAACAACAAACGTCGTCAGGACATCGTTATGATTGAAAACAAAAAGAAGCCGAACCCGATCGATATTCATGTCGGGAGCCGGATTCGCCTTCGCCGGACCATGCTCGGAATGAGCCAGGAAAAGCTGGGTGAAAGCCTTGGCATTACGTTCCAGCAGATCCAGAAATACGAGAAGGGCACCAACCGCGTTGGCGCCAGCCGTCTGCAGAACATTTCCAGCATTCTCAACGTGCCGGTGTCCTTTTTCTTCGAGGATGCGCCGGGCGATCAGGGCGGCGGCCAGGGCGGCATGGCGGAAGCCTCGAGCTCCAACTACGTGGTCGATTTCCTNTCGTCTTCCGAGGGCCTGCAACTCAATCGGGCTTTCGTGAAGATTTCCGATCCGAAAGTTCGTCGGCGTGTGGTTGATCTCGTCAAGGCTCTGGCAGCGGACGCCGAGGGCGAGTAACGCTCCTTCGATAGCAGCATGGAAGCGGCCTCAGGGCCGCTTTTTTGTTGCCTGCTGCACAGATCGGAGTGTTGCGGGAATGTCCGGATTACACACATAAAGATATATTTATGTCGTTGTACGCTTGTTTTTCTCGCTGGAAATCACTAACAAAGGTGCGTTCGTTTCTTTGAGGGGAATCCCGTAATGCGCGCAAGTTATCTGTTCACCAGCGAGTCCGTGGCCGAGGGCCATCCGGACAAGGTTTGTGATCGTATCTCCGATGAAATTGTAGATCTTGTGTACCGCGAAGCGGCCAAGACCGGCGTCGATCCCTGGACCGTGCGCATTGCCTGCGAGACGCTCGCGACCACGAATCGCGTGGTCATTGCCGGCGAAGTCCGCCTGCCGCCGAGCCTGATGAAGAAGGACAAGGACGGCAACGACGTCATCAATCCCTCGAAGTTCAAGTCGGCCGCCCGTAAGGCGATCCGCGACATCGGCTACGAGCAGGACGGTTTCCACTGGAAGACCGCCAAGATCGACGTGCTGCTGCACTCCCAGTCCGCAGATATCGCGCAGGGCGTCGACAGCGCTGCCGACAAGCAGGGCGATGAAGGTGCCGGCGACCAGGGCATCATGTTCGGTTACGCCTGCAAGGAGACGCCGGACCTCATGCCGGCGCCGATCTATTATTCCCACAAGATCCTGCAGCTGCTCGCCACCGCCCGCAAGAAGGGCGAGGGTGACGCCGGCAAGCTCGGTCCGGACGCCAAGAGCCAGGTGACCGTACGCTATGAGAACGGCAAGCCAGCCGCCGTCGACTCGATCGTTCTGTCCACCCAGCACCTCGACGGCAGCTGGGATTCCAAGAAGGTCCGCCAGGTCGTTGAGCCCTATATCCGCGAAGCCCTCGGTGACCTGCCGATCGACAAGGATTGCAAGTGGTACATCAACCCGACCGGCAAGTTCGTCATCGGCGGCCCGGATGGTGACGCTGGCCTGACCGGCCGCAAGATCATCGTCGACACCTACGGCGGTGCGGCTCCCCACGGCGGCGGCGCATTCTCCGGCAAGGACACGACCAAGGTCGACCGTTCGGCCGCCTATGCTGCCCGCTACCTGGCGAAGAACGTCGTCGCTGCCGGCATTGCCGACCGCTGCACGATCCAGATTTCCTACGCAATCGGCATCGCCCAGCCGCTGTCGATCTATGTCGACCTGCACGGCACTGGCAAGGGGACGACGGAAGACCAGGTGGAAACCGCTATCCGCAAGGTCATGGACCTGTCGCCGACCGGTATCCGCCGCCATCTCGACCTCAACAAGCCGATCTACGCCAAGACCTCCGCTTACGGTCACTTCGGCCGCAAGTCCGGCCGCGACGGCTCCTTCTCCTGGGAGAAGACGGATCTGGTGAAGCCGCTCAAGGACGCCCTGAAGGAAGATACCCTCAAGGCCGCCTGATCGGCCTTTACGGATAGCTCCATAAAACTGTAAAGCGGGTGCCTCCTGACGGAGACGCCCGCTTTTATCGTGAGAGACCAGCCTATGACCGAACCGCAGCACCCGAGCCGCAGCACCGAAGCCTTTTTCGGACGCCGCAAGGGCAAGCAGCTCCGCGAGCGCCAGGCGGAAGGCATCGCTACCCTGCTGCCAGCGCTGAAGCTCGATCTTCAGGCTCCCGCACCGGCAACGCTTTCAGAGATTTTTCCCATTCCGGTGGAGGAACTGCGGCTGGAGATCGGCTTCGGCGGCGGCGAGCACCTCGTCCACCGTGCCCAGGAAAACCCGCAGACGGGTTTCATCGGCGTCGAGCCCTTCGTCAATTCCATGGCGAAACTTCTGTCACGGGTGGACGAACTGGGACTGAAGAACATCCGGGTTTATGACGACGACGCGACGCAGGTGCTGGACTGGCTGCCGGATGCCTCGCTCGATCGCATCGACCTGCTTTATCCGGATCCCTGGCCGAAGCGGAAACACTGGAAAAGGCGGTTTGTCTCTGAGGTCAATCTCGACCGCTTCCACCGCGTGCTGAAGCCGGGCGGTCTATTTCTGTTCGCATCCGACATCGACACTTATGTCAACTGGACGCTGACCCATTGCCGCGACCATGGCGGTTTTCAATGGCAGGCGGAGCAATCCTCGGACTGGCTGACGCCCTTCGCCGGCTGGCCCGGTACGCGATACGAAAACAAGGCTCGCCGGGAGGGCCGCTCCTCGGCCTATCTGACGTTCAGGAGAACCTGAAAGGTCAGTGGAGGCTGACGGTCTTCAGGTCGTCTTCAGCTGCCTTGAAGAAGGTGCTGGAGCGATTGTCGGTCAGAAGAATCGGCGTGCCATCTGCGCCGAACAGGGCCCAAAGATCGAGACTGGGATCGATATCCGGGGCTTCGGGGAAGCAGCGGGACACTTCGTCCGACCGCATCTTGCGAATATATCCGACCTCTCCAGCACCCAGATGAGCAAGTTCGGACAGCGTCAAACGCGTATTCGCTTCTTTCAGGAGCATTCCAGCCTCCAGCATTGAGGGGCAACGGCATTGGCGCCGTTGACCTACTCTGAGACGGAAATGTTAATTTTTCGCACCATGCGGGCGGGCTCCGGCCGGATAAGGTCAACGGAGAGCAGGCCGTTCTTGAGCCAGGCNCCGGAAACCTGCATTCCGTCGGCGAGCACGAACACNCGCTGGAACTGCCGCGCCGCAATGCCGCGGTAAAGATAGTCGCGATCGCCCTGCTCGGTCTGGCGTCCACGGATGACAAGCTGGTTTTCTTCCGTCGTCACATCCAGCTCGGCCTCGGAAAANCCGGCGACNGCCAGNGTGATTCGCAGCCGTTCGGGTGCGCCTGAAGCGTCCTCGCGNATACGNTCGATGTTATAGGGGGGATAACCGTCATTCGCCTTGGCAAGGCGTTCGAGGGTTTTCTCCATGGCGTCGAAGCCCAGCAACAAAGGGCTCGCAAACGGCGTCATTCGGCTCATCGTCCAGTCCTTGCAACAAGCGACCATGTCGACGCCCGCCATGCGGCCCGCCAACCTAGCCGTTATATGGGAGGTTGCTGCAGCGACCGCAAGGACGGGCACCGGGCCAGATGGTCACGATTGCTCTATGCAGGCCATGCAATACCTGACAGAACGCAAGGTTGTGAAATAACAGCCGCGGAGAAACGGGAGCATTCATGCAGCGCAGGAAAATCATCATCGATACCGATCCAGGCCAGGACGATGCCGCGGCGATCATGCTTGCCCTGGCAAGTCCCGACGAGATCGAGGTGCTTGGCCTCTGCGCGGTCGCCGGGAACGTCCCGCTTTCCTACACCAGCCGCAACCTCCGGATCGTCTGCGAACTCTGCGGCAGGCCGGATGCGCCGGTCTATGAAGGTGCGCTGAAGCCGACGATGCGGCCACAGGTGACTGCGGAGCACGTTCACGGCAGGACCGGCCTCGACGGCATCGAACTTCCTGAGCCGGCCATGCCGGTGAAACCCACGCATGCGGTCGACTTCATCATCGAGACCCTGCGCACGGAGCCGGCAGGGACGGTGACGCTGTGCACGCTCGGGCCGCTCACCAATATCGCGCTCGCCCTCGAGAAGGCACCGGATATCGCGGCACGCGTCCAGCAGCTGGTGATGATGGGCGGCGGCTTTTTCGAGGGCGGCAACATCACGCCGGCTGCCGAATTCAACATCTATGTCGATCCGGACGCGGCGAAGACCGTATTCGCATCGGGCATGCCGATCGTCATGATGCCGCTCGACGTCACGCATCGATTGCTGACGACGAAAGCCCGNGTCGAGAAGATCGCCGCGCTCNGCACCCGCCCNGCGGAGGTGCTGGTCGCCTGGCTCGCCTTTTTCGAGCGCTTCGACATCGAAGAATACGGCTCGGATGGTGGGCCGCTGCATGATCCGACGGTTATCGCTTACCTTCTCAAGCCGGAGCTTTTCTCGGGCCGCGACTGCAATGTCGAGATCGAGACGCAGTCGGAGCTGACGGTCGGCATGACGGTGGTCGATTGGTGGCACGTCTCCGGCCGCAAGCCGAACGCCAGAGTGATGCGCGATGTCGATGCCGACGGTTTTTTCGAATTGCTGACGGAACGGGTCGCCCGCCTCTGAGGCGGAAAAGTCGCAAGAAAAAAGCCGCCGGGTACGGCGGCTTTTTATATCTTCGGCTTCAGGTGCGATCAGAATTCCTGCCAGTCGTCGGATGCGACGGCGGCTGAACCATGGGAGATCGCAGCCCTTGGCGCCGACTTGGTACGCAGAGCCGGGGCCGGAGTTGGTGCCGGCTGGCTTGCCCGCGGCGCCCGCATGGTCTGGGCCACCTGACGCAGTGCCTGCGGCGCATTTTGGGTGTGGCCCGCAGCATGCGCGGAGACGCGGAACCGGGCGACCAAAGTCTTCAGCGTCTCCGCTTCCGTGCTCAGTACGCTGCTTGCGGCTGTGGTCTCTTCCACCATGGCGGCATTCTGCTGGGTCACCTGGTCCATCTGGTTGACGGCCGAGTTGACTTCCTTGAGACCGACGGCCTGTTCGCTTGCCGAAGCCGAGATCTGACGGATCAACCCGTTGATCTGCATCACCTGCACCGCGATCTTCTGCAGCGTGTCGCCGGCCTTGCCGACCAGTTCCACACCGTCACCGACCTGGCTGGTCGAGGCGTTGATGAGCGCCTTGATCTCCTTGGCGGCGTTGGCGGAGCGCTGGGCGAGTTCGCGGACTTCCTGGGCGACGACCGCAAAGCCCTTGCCGGCCTCGCCGGCGCGGGCTGCTTCGACACCGGCATTAAGCGCCAGCAGGTTGGTCTGGAAGGCGATCTCGTCGATCACGCCGATGATGCGCGAGATCTCCTGAGAGGATTGGGCGATGCCCTGCATCGAGGCGACGGCCTTCTGCACCACTTCGCCGGATTTCTCCGCGTCCTCGCAGGCGAGGTTGACCGTGGCGGCGGCGGAGCTGGCGTTNTCGGCGCTTGAATTCACCTGCGCGGTGAGCTCGTTAAGCGCGGCTGCGGTTTCCTCGAGGCTGGCTGCCTGCTGTTCCGTCCGGCGCGACAGGTCCTGCGCGCCGGTGGTGATTTCCCGGCTGCCATTGCCGATGTTGTGGACGGTNGAGCTCACCGTCGCGATCGTGTCCTCGAGGCTTTCGAGNGCCTTGTTGAAGTCGACCTTCAGTTTGGCATATTCGCCCGGGAACTCGTCCTGTATGCGATAGCCAAGATTGCCGTTGGAGAGCTCCGCCAGGCCATTGGCAAGCGAGCTGACGATGCGCTGCTGCTGCTGGGCATTCGCTTCACGCTCGTCTTCCGAACGGTGGCGTTCGCGCTCCGCCGCATGACGCTGCGCCTCGGCTTCCGTTTCGAGCCTGCGACCGTCAGCCAGCGTGTGGCGGAATCCTTCGAGCGCTCCAGCGAGCGAACCGATCTCGTCGGTGCGGTCCTGCCCCTCGACCGGCTGTTCGAAACGCCCCTTGCTCAGGGTATCGACGCTGCCGAGCAATGCGGCGAGAGGCCGCCGAACGAAGACGGTGCTGCCGAAATAGAGGGTCGCGATGCAGGCGCCCATGATCACAATGCCGCCCAGCACCATCATCAGGGTCTGATCCTGAACCGGCGCGGCGATCACGCTCTGCGGCACGTCGAGGACGATCGCCCAGCTGGTATTGAGGTCCGGGACCGTGAACGGATAGACGACGCGTTCATAGGGTTCTGCCGCATCGGCAGTCAGGTTGTCGAGCTGGACGGGCTGGTTGGACTTCAGCGCGGAAAGCAGCTGGCTCGCCTTCTCGCCCTCGACGGGCTTCATCAGCTTGTCCGCTTTGATCGGCACGATCCAGTTGCCGCCTTGAGACACCAGAAGAACCCGGCCGGAGCCGAACGGCCGCATCGCCTGGAGCTTCTTCGTCAGGGTTGCGAGCGAGACGTCGAGACCGGCCACGCCGATGAACTTCGAGCCCGACATGACCGGATAGGCAACCGAGCTCATCGCGACCGCGTCGCCTGTCGTGCTTTCGGTATAGGGCTGGGTAAGCGCCCCCTTCTTCGAGGTTGCCGCCAGCGAATACCATTCCGCCTTGGTATCGATGTCGAAGACGCTGTAGGCGATGTCGCCGGTACGGCTCTTGGTCCAGTAGGGGGCAAGTTCACCCTTCTTGTTGGCGCCCATGTCCTTGTTGCCGACAAGCTCGGCGTTCTTGCCGTCGAATACGCCCGGTACTTCCGCAAACCAGCTGCCATAGGCAAAGGCATTCTGCTCCAGATTGGCCTTGAGAGCGTCGGTCACGCCCTTGCGGTCGAGATAGCCGGCGGCGTGGCCACGGCCGATCACGCCTGCGATCGACCGCGCTGCGCCGGCAAGCTGGCCCATGTCGACGGCCACTTCGTTGGCGATCGACCGCGCTTCGGCCTGCGCTTGCGCCATCGTCAGCGTCGACACGCGGTTGCGGGTCTGGGAAATCAGGAAGAAATTGGAGAGAACCAGAACGACGGCGATGACCAGGCTCGTTACCAGTATGAGTTTGGTCGAAAGCGACTTGATCTTGGGCGAAAACATCGATTGCCTCGCATTGCGGACAGAGGTGAGGCCCCTTCATGGAGCTGCCCGCGAGGCGGATACGCGATCGAATCCTGTCCCCGCAGAGATATCGACCGCGACCCTAAGAGGGATATCTTAACTTTAGCTAAAATTGTAAGGGCCAGCTCTGGCCGAGACCAAAGACAGGCGGGTGCCTGATCGGAGCGTCTCAGACCCTGGCGTCGACCGCCTCGGCAGGCGGGATGGACGGCTGGGCGCCACGGGTGAGGCAGGCGAGCGATCCGGCCACCGCGGCGCGACGAAGTGCTTTCGCAAAATCGAGCCCCTGTTCGAGGCTTGCGGCCAGATAACCGCAAAACGTGTCGCCGGCGCCGACCGTATCGACCGGCTCGATCTTCAGCCCCTCGGCGGTGACGATCTCTCCGTCGCGGATTGCGATCACGCCGTCGCCTCCGAGCGTGACGACAAATGTCTGGCCGGTTTCCCCATGCAGTTTTTTCAACGTGGCCTGGCGTGCCGCAGCGTCCGGGATAGAACCTCCCGCCAGCAACTCGAATTCCGTTTCATTGGCGACGACGATATCTGCCAGCCGGGCGAGCCGTGCCGCATCGCCGGTCAGGGGCGCGGTGTTGATCATCGTCAGGACGCCCTTGGTGCGGGTCGCATTGAGCGCCGCTTCCACCGTCCCGGCCGGGATTTCGAGCTGGAGCATCAGGATGTCGCCGGTCTTCATGGCCTCGACTGCCGCCTTGGCCTGCCCTGCATCCACCGTACCGTTGGCACCGGCCACCACGGCGATCATGTTTTCGCCCGTGCCGCCCACCAGAATGAGGGCCGTGCCCGTAGGTTCGCCGACGCGAGCGACTGCGGAAAGGTCGACCTTGGCGTCATCAAGAAGTGCCAGCGCCGGCGCGGCAAAACCATCCTCGCCGACGGCGCCCGCCATATGTACGGCGCTTCCGGCACGGCGTGCCGCCAGCGCCTGGTTGGCACCCTTGCCACCCGCCGCCGTCACGAAACTCGATCCCGCAACCGTCTCGCCCGGTTGGGGAAGACGCTCGGTCGTGGCGACGAGGTCCATGTTGATGGAGCCGAGAACAGTGATCATGGGGAGGCCCGCCTGCTGGATAAAAGTGGCGCGACACTGCCCCAGAGCGTCACTCCTCGTCAACCACCCGCAGCTTGAGAAGGCCGGTGCGGCTTTCGACCACCTTCGCCTGCGGCAGGTCGCGGGCCGCTTCGGCCTCCACCGGAGCCTCGAGTTCGAGAGCCTCGATCTTGGCCCCGCGGCGGTTGAGCTTTTCGGTGGAGGTGAGTATCTGTTCGACATCCTTCTGCGCGGCAAAGAAATGCGCCTGCAGCTTGCGGGTACGGTCGTCAAGCCGCGAAAGATCCTCGATCAGCAGCGCCACTTCGCCCTGGATGAGATGCGCCTGCTCGCGCATCCGCTGATCCTTCAGCACAGCCTGAATGACCTGGATAGAGAGCATCAACAGTGAGGGGGAAACGATGACGATCCGGGAACGCTGCGCTTTCTGTACCGAGGTCTCGAAATGCTCGTGGATCTCCGCGAAGATCGATTCCGACGGCACGAAAAGGAAGGCCATTTCCTGGGTTTCGCCCGGGATCAGGTATTTTTCCGAGACATCGCGGATATGCACTTCGAGATCGCGCTTGAAGGCCTGGGCGGCAGATCGCCGGGCTTCAGGCGCTGCGACCTCGCGAAAGGCGTTCCAGGCTTCGAGCGGAAACTTGGCATCGATCACCAGCGGCGGCGCGCCGTTCGGCATCCTGATCGTGCAGTCCGGACGCGTACCGTTCGAAAGCGTGGTCTGGAAGCCGTAGGCGCCCATCGGCAATCCGTCGGCGACGATCGCTTCCATCCGGCCCTGGCCGAAGGCGCCGCGCGTCTGCTTGTTCGAGAGGATCGCCTGCAGGCCGACGACGTCCTTCGCCAGCGTCTGGATATTGTTCTGGGCGGCATCGATCACCGCCAGCCGCTCCTGCAGCCGCTGCAGGTTCTCATGCGTCGATTTGGTCTGTTCGGTGATTGTCGTCCCGATCCGGTGCGTCATCCCGTCGAGCCGCTGGCTGACCGACTGGTTGAGCTCCGATTGTCGCGTCGAAAGCGTCTCCGCCATGGCCGACAGCCGGCCCTGCATCTCGCTCTGTGCTCTCAGAAGCTCGGAAAGCCGAGCCTCACTCTCCATGGCCTGCAAGGCTGCGTCTTCCCGGACGCGACGCGATGCCCGCCAAGACAGAAAGAGCCAGAACAGCAGCAAAGCGGCGCCACATACCATCGCCACGACGGCAGCGCGCGGATCGTCGAAAAAACGGGAAAGGCTTGCAACGGGATTATTCATGGCTGGAAGCTAACAGAATTTTCCCGCTTGAAAAGATCAAAACGTGAACATTTGACTTCCCCGGTCCGTAATTTCTGTTTCTTCGGAAAAAAAGATGGGTTATGGGAAGCCATGACGATCAAGCCTCTGATTATTCTGCCTGACCCGATCCTGCGCCAGGTTTCCAAGCCGATAGAGCGGATCGACGCCGAGCTTTTGAAGCTCGCGGACGACATGCTCGAGACTATGTATGACGCTCCGGGTATCGGCCTGGCAGCGATCCAGATCGGCGTGCCGCGGCGCCTTCTCGTTGTGGACGTGGCTCGCGAAGGCGAGGAAAAACAGCCGCAGGTCTTTATCAATCCGGAGATCGTCAGGTCCTCCGACGAAATTGGGGTGTATGAAGAGGGCTGCCTCTCCATCCCGGAATATTACGCGGAGGTCGAACGCCCGGCGATCGTCAGCGTCAAGCATCTCGGCCGCGACGGCAAGGAATATGTGGTGGAGGCCGACGGCCTGCTCGCCACGTGCCTGCAGCATGAGATCGATCACCTGAATGGCGTGCTTTTCATCGATCATATCTCCCGGCTGAAGCGTGAGATGGTGATCAAGAAATTCACCAAGGCCGCCAAGGCCAAGGCTGTCTGAACCGTCGCTCAGGCGATCCGAGTTAAGAAGGCGCGGTCTTTTTGGGACGCGGAACATCCATGTCTCTTCGCATCATCTTCATGGGAACGCCGGAATTTTCCGTGCCTACCCTCCAGAGCCTCAAGCATGCGGGCCACGAGATCGTCGCGGTCTACACCCAGCCGCCACGCCCCGGTGGGCGACGCGGGCTTGATCTCGTGAAGTCACCGGTACACCAGGCCGCCGAGCTGCTCGGCCTTCCCGTATTCACGCCGGTCAATTTCAAGGAACCCGAAGAGCGCGAGAAATTTCGCACGCTTAATGCCGATGTGGCTGTGGTCGTTGCCTATGGCCTTCTGTTGCCGGAGGCGATCCTGACCGGCACCGGGCTTGGCTGCTACAACGGCCATGCGTCGCTCCTGCCGCGCTGGCGGGGAGCCGCGCCGATCCAGCGTGCGATCATGGCGGGCGATGAGAAAACCGGCATGATGGTCATGCAGATGGAGAAGGGCCTGGATACCGGTCCCGTCGCGCTGACAAAGGAAGTCGAAATCGGCGATAACATGACCGCCGGGGAGCTGCATGACAAGCTGATGCTGGTCGGCGCCCGTGCCATGGTCGAGGCGATGGCCAAGCTCGAAGCCAACGACCTGCCGCTGACGCCGCAGCCGGCCGAAGGCGTGCTCTATGCCGCCAAGATCGACAAGGGCGAGACACGCATCGATTTTTCGAAGCCGTCCCGTGACGTCCACAATCATATCCGCGGCCTGTCCCCCTTTCCCGGGGCCTGGTTCGAGGCGCAGATCGGCGGCAAGCCGGAGCGGATCAAGGTTCTGGCCTCCGAACTGGGGCAGGCCAGCGGCCAGCCGGGCACGGTGGTCGACGATATGCTGACAGTGGCCTGCAGCGAGGGCGCGGTGCGGCTCGTTAAGCTTCAGAAGGCTGGCGGCAAGCCGCTTGATG
>Ga0055536_1001920_pt1 | contig 12043 bp, 10 predicted proteins | sample AraplaCvi_mLB_r2_FD_55037 | JGI IMG/M metagenome (GOLD analysis project Ga0055536, IMG submission 55037) | Arabidopsis root microbial communities from North Carolina, USA - plate scrape MF_Cvi_mLB_r2 | ecosystem: Host-associated > Plants > Roots > Endosphere | place: USA: North Carolina...
CGTATCCGGGTGGGGGAGGACATCCACATTCCCCGCACCGGGCTGATCTGCCTGGAGAACGCGCACGGCAACGGCCGCGTGATCCCGCTGGCCACGATGGAGGCCACTGCGGCCATCGCCCGAAAGCACGGCGTTCCCATCCACCTGGACGGTGCACGCGTCTTCAACGCCGCTACCTACCTGGGGTGCGACGTGAAAGCCATCACCCAGCATGTGGACACGGTGATGTGCTGCCTCTCCAAGGGCCTGGCCGCCCCCGTCGGCTCGATCCTCGCGGGATCGGCCGCCTTCATCAAGCGCGCACGCTACAACCGCAAACTGCTGGGAGGAGGGTGGCGGCAAGCGGGGGTCATTGCCGCGCCGGGCATTCTCGCGCTGACCGAAATGACCCAGCGGCTGGATGTGGATCACGAGAATGCAAGGTACCTGGCCCAGCAGTTGGCCGAGGTGCCGGGCATCGAGGTCGACATGGAAGACGTCCACATCAACATGGTGTGGTTCGCGCTGCCCGATGGGGTGGACGTGCCTCGCCTGATGCATGCATTGGAAGCGGCAGGGATACGAGCCAACGGGGCCTACGGCGGAAAGATGCGACTGGTGACCCATTGGCAGATCGATCGGGAAGCCATCGACAGGACCGTCTCCGTGATCCGGACCGCAGTGACGGTTTGATCCAACGACTCACGGGACGAGGACCAGCGCGCTACATCAGTTACGAACCGGCACGCTCCATTGGGTACGAACCGGCATGCGCCATGGTGTGCCTACCGGCCTTCTCCATCGGTTACGAACCGGCATGCATCGGTTGGGTCGGTCGCAAGACGACCGCCCTGAAACCAACAACACCCGGTAACGCATGACCCCAAACGGAGAAGTGCGTACCACCACCCCAGCCTCCGTCGCACTTCCCCGCGACATTTCCACGACACTCCCCCGCCATCCTCGCCGCTGACGCATCGAGGATCGCTCCAGCAATGAAACGAAATCGGATTGCCCTCGCAGGGGGCTTCTGCTTGGCCGCTGTACTCATCGGCGCCGCATGGGTAGGCACTGACGAGGATGACGCACCGGCCGCCTCGTCGCCCACGCCGGTGATGTCCGTGCGACTCGTGCGGCCGCTGGTCACCCGGCTGCCGCTGCGCGTACCGGCCACCGGCAGCATTGCTGCCTGGGAGGAAGCCAGCATCGGTGCCGAAGCCAACGGCCTGCGCCTGACCGCCGTGCAGGTCAACGTGGGCGACCAGGTACAGCGCGGCCAAGTACTGGCGCGCTTCACCCCCGAGCTCTTCCAGGCCGAGTTGGCCCAGGCCACTGCCGCAGTAGCACTGGCGGACGCCGAAGCGAAAGAAGCCGCCGCCAACCTGCAGCGCGCCCAGGTTCTGGACGCGTCGGGCGCGATCGCGCGGCAACAGTTCAACCAGTACCAGGCCGTCGCACTGACCACCCGGGCGCGCCTGGATTCGGCCCAGGCAGCGGCCAACAAGGCGCGGCTGCGGCTGGTGCAGACCCAGGTGCGGGCGCCCAGCGACGGGGTGATCAGTGCGCGCACGGCCACCGTCGGCGCGGTGGTGCCGGCAGGCCAGGAGCTGTTCCGGCTGATCCGCGATGGAAGGCTGGAGTGGCGCGCGGTGGTGGCATCCACTGACCTGCGCGCCCTGCAGCCGGGCCAGATGGCCGTCATCAACATGCCAGGAGCGGGTCCCGTGGAGGGGCGAGTACGCATGCTGGGTCCGGTGATTGATGCCGCCACGCGCAGCGGGCTGGTCTACGTCGACTTGCCGGCCGGGGTGCCGCTGCGTGCAGGTGCCTTCGTACAGGGCCACGTTGCCGTAGGCACCGTAAGCATTCCGACCCTGCCACAGAGCGCGGTGCTGCTTCGCGACGGCCTCCACCATGTAATGCAGGTCGGCCAGGACGGCAGGGTACGCACACGTCGGGTAGAGGTGGGCCGGCGCAGCGATGACCGGGTGGAAGTCGTGGCTGGCCTGGGCGCTGACGATGCCGTGGTGGCGTCTGGCCTCGGCTTCCTCGACGACGGCGACCAGGTGCAGGTGATCAGCGTGGCGGCAGCCGCCAAGGCAGGTCGCCCATGAACCTCAACGTGTCGGGCTGGTCCATCCGCAATCCGGTAGCGGTGACGCTGTTGTTCGTCACGCTGGCACTGGCCGGCGCGTTCGGCTTCGCGGCAATGAAGGTGCAGAACTTTCCGGATATCGACTTTCCCATCATCACCGTCACCGCGACACTGCCCGGCGCATCACCCGCACAACTGGAAAATGATGTCGCGCGCAGGATCGAGGATGCGCTGGCAAACCGCCAGGGCATCAAGCACATCACGACAACGCTGAGCGACAGCGTGGCGACCATCAGCGCCGAGTTCCATATCGGCAAGCCTGTCCAGGAAGCAATGGACGATGTGCGCGACGCAGTAGCAAGCGTGCGCACGGATCTGCCCGCCGACCTGGAGGACCCGGTCGTGCAGAAGGTGGAACTGGCCAGTCAGCCGGTGGTGACCTATGCACTGAGCTCCAATACGCTGGACATGGAAGCGCTGTCCTGGTTCGTGGACAACCAGGTAAGCCGGCGCCTGCTGGGCGAGAGCGGCGTGGGTGCTGTTTCGCGGGTGGGCGGGGAGGACAGGGAAGTGCGGGTGGCGCTGGACCCGGACCGGCTGCTGGCGTTGAACGCTACCGCTGCGGAGATCTCAGAGCAATTGCGCCAACTGCAGTTGGAAGCCTCGGGCGGGCGCGTGGCGCTTGGGAACGCGGAACAGTCGGTACGCACCCTGGCAACGGTGGAGTCGGCCGAGCGCATCGCCGACATGGACGTCGTGCTTGCCGATGGCCGCCGCATCCGGCTGGCGGACGTAGCGGAGGTGTCCGACACCACCGCCGAACCGAGGACCGCAGCGCGAATGGACGGCTGGCCGGTGGTGTCGTTCGATGTGCTGCGTGCGCGCGGCGCCAGCGAGCTGGAAGTCGCCAACGCCGCCGAGGCCGTGGTCGAAGGGCTGCGCCACGAATTCCCACAGATCCAGTTCGAACGGGCGGTGGACTACGTAGCCCCGGTTGCGGAGAACTACCACGGCTCCATGATGCTGCTGCTGGAAGGGGCGGTGCTGGCGGTGATCGTGGTGTTCTGCTTCCTGCGCGACTGGCGCGCGACCCTCATCGCCGCTGTTGCGTTGCCACTCTCGGCCATTCCCACCTTTGCGGTGATGCACCTGATGGGCTTCTCGCTCAACACGGTATCACTGCTTTCGCTGTCGCTGATCGTTGGCGTGCTGGTCGACGATGCCATCGTCGAGATCGAGAACATCGAACGCCACCTGCTGATGGGGAAGGCGCCGTTCCGCGCCGCCGACGAGGCGGCCAGCGAGATCGGCCTGGCGGTGATTGCCACCACCCTCACGCTGGTTGCGGTGTTCCTGCCCACCTCGCTCATGGGCGGCGTGGTAGGGCAGTACTTCGTGCAGTTCGGCTGGACCGCAGCCATCGCCGTGCTGTTCTCCCTGCTGGTCGCGCGCATGCTGACCCCGACCATGGCGGCCTACCTGTTGAAGGCACCCACCCGGCGGCACAAAGCGCCGCGTTGGGTGCTGCGCTATCTGCAGGCGGTGCGTGCGTGCATCCGGCGCCCGCTGCTGACGCTGTCCGTTGCGTCAGCGCTGGTCGCCCTGGGCGTACTGACAGCCGCGCAGCTGCCCGGCGAATTCATGCCGCCCGATGACGGCAACCAGGTGCAGGTCAGCCTGACCCTGCCGCCCGGCAGCACCCTTGCCGAGACGCTTGAACTGGCCGAGTCCGCCCGCGCCATTATTGCGCGCAGCCCCTTCGTTGCGTCTGTCCATACGGCAGTGGGTGCGGCTGGCGGCGGGTCGGGCGACCCTGATGAGGGCACACCGACGGCCAGCGTCAGCACCGCCGTGCTGACCGCCAACCTGGTGGCGCGAGGCGAGCGCAGCGGCTTCACCCGGTCTACCATCGAAGGGCAGCTGCGCACGCAGCTTCACCAGGTGGCGGGCGCGCGGGTCAGCGTGGGCAGCGACAGCGAAGGTCTGGAGCTGGTGCTGGGCGGGGACGATGGCGACCGGCTGGCCAGCCATGCGCGCCGGGTGGAACAAGAGCTGCGCAGCATTCCGGGCATAGGCGCGGTGGTGTCATCCGCCGCCCTGGTGCGGCCCGAACTGGTAGTCCGCCCCGACTTCGCCCGCGCTGCCGACCTCGGAGTTACCTCCAGCGCCATCGCCGACACCCTGCGCATCGCCACATTGGGCGACTACGTCCAACGCCTGGCGAAATTGAACCTGAGCGAGCGCCAGGTGCCCGTCGTGGTACGCCTGGCCGACAGCGGTCGCAGCGACCTGGACACGCTACGGCGCCTGCCGGTACCCGGGGCACGCGGCCCGGTGCCGCTGGAGAGCGTGGCCGACCTGTCCTTGTCGACCGGCCCCGCAGAGCTGACCCGGCATGACCGACAACGCAACATCAGCCTGAAGGTGGCACTCAATGGCCTGCCGCTTGGGCAGGTGGAAAGCGCTGCGATGCGCCTGCCCAGCTTGGCAACGCTGCCGAAGGGCATCAGCGTCGCCCCCGCCGGCGACGCCGAGGCCATGGACGAGTTGGTACTGGGGTTCGGGCTGGCGATGGGCGCCGGCGTGCTGTGCGTGTACATGGTGCTGGTGCTGCTGCTGAAGGATTTCGCGCAGCCGTTGACGGTGCTGTTGGCGCTATGCCTGTCCATACCCGGCGCATTCCTGGCGCTGCTCGTGGCCGGCCAGAGCCTGTCGATGCCCTCGATGATCGGGCTGATCATGCTGATGGGTATTACCACCAAGAACGCGATCCTGCTGGTGGACTACATCGTCATCGCCCGGCGCGAGCTGGGCATGAATCGTCACCGCGCCGTGGTGGATGCCTGCCGCAAACGCGCGCGACCCATCGTGATGACCACCATCGCGATGGGAGCCGGGATGTTGCCGGTGGCGCTGGGGTTGGGCGCAGACCCCAGCTTCCGTGCACCGATGGCCATCGTGGTGATCGGCGGCCTGGTGACCTCCACCATGTTGTGCCTGCTGGTGATACCCGTGGCCTACAGCGTGATGGACGACCTGGTGCAGGCCCTGCAACGGCGCTGGTTTGCTCGCCCGCGCGACAGCGCGCCTGCATCCCGGGAGGCAAACGCATGAACCTGGTCACGCTCTCAATGGCTGCGCTGCTGGCCTATGTGGCCGCCAGCATCGTGTACGTCTACCGGTTCCGTGGTCGCCAACGCTACGCCAGCTTCTCCCAGTACCTGCGCAAGAGCTGGCCCGTATTCGCGCCGCTGAACTGCCTGCTGTACATGGCAACCGCACCCTCGGCGCGGCAGCCGGTGCTGGAGCCGCACTACATCGAGGGTATCCACCGCCTGCGCCGCAACTGGCGACGAATCCGTGACGAGGCCATGCAGCTGCACGCCTCGGGCGCCTTCGAGGCCGCATCCGCGCCGGGGTCGGCCGGCCACCATGATGTCGGCTTCCGAACCTTCTACAAGCGCGGTTGGCGCAAGTTCTACCTGATGTGGTACGCCGGCCCGCACCGTTCGGCGCAGCGCCTCTGCCCAACCACCGTTCGCTTGCTGGACGGCATCCCCGGGGTGCGCGCCGCCATGTTCTCGGTACTGCCGCCCGGCAGCGAGCTGAGCCTGCATTCGGACCCATTGGCCTGCTCGCTGCGCTATCACCTCGGGCTGGACACACCGGGTACGGCCGACTGCTATATCTGCGTCGATGGCAATGCCGTGACATGGCGCAATGGCGAGGATTTCGTGTTCGACGAAACCTACCCGCACTACGCCCGCAACGACAGCGACGCCGTCCGGGTGATCCTGATGTGCGACGTGGAGCGCCCGATGAACCTGCTGGGGCGCACGTTCAATCGCATCTACTCCGGGTTGGCCTGGGCCATGACCGTACCCAATACGGCAGAGGACAAGCAGGGCCCCATCAGCTGGCTGTTCGCACGCCTCGCACCTCTGCGCGAACGTGGGTTGCGGCTGAAGCGCACGCATCGCCCGGTGTACACGGGGCTGAAGGTCCTGCTCAACACCAGCCTGCTGTTGCTGGTTCTTGCGGCTGTGGGTGGCGTGCTAGAGTTTCTCTCGCGGCTTTTCAACCAGGTGGGGATGCCATGAGCAGCGGGGCACTTTCGATCCTGATCATCGAAGACAACGCGCAGCTGGCCGCCAACCTGTACGACTTCCTCGAAGCCTGCGGGCACACCCTGGACGCCGCGCCGGACGGGCTTTCCGGCCTGCACCTGGCCTCGTCCAAGGACTACGACGCGATCGTACTGGACTGGAACCTTCCGCGGCTGGATGGCCTTACCGTACTGCGGCGGCTGCGCGGCGAAGCCAGGAAGCAGGTGCCGGTCATCATGCTGACCGCGCGTGACCAGGTGGCCGACAAGATCGATGGCTTTGAAGCCGGTCTGGACGACTATCTGGTGAAGCCCGTTGCGCTGCCCGAAATCGAAGTGCGGCTGCGCTCGCTGGTGGCTCGCCGCCGCAACGCCGGCGCCGCCGACAACGTTCTTCGGGTGGGCGACCTGGCCTTCGACCTGGGCACCCTGCAGGCGCAGCGGGCGGGCAGGGCGATCACCCTCACCCGTACCGGTCGCCGCCTGCTGGAACTGCTCATGCGCGAAAGCCCGCAGGTGGTGACCCGGGCCAAACTTGAACGCGTGGCCTGGGGTGAAGCCTCCCCAGAAACCGACCTGCTGCGCTCGCATATGTACGTGTTGCGGCGGGCCCTTGAACAGGACGCGGAAACGCCGCTGCTGCATACCGTGGCCGGTTCTGGCTACCGGCTGAGCGCAAGTGGATAGGGCGCCGCGCCGGCGCGGCGTGCACTGGTGGACCAGCGTGGCCTTGATCCTGATCGGTCTGCTGGTGCTGTTGGCCATCGCAGTGCAGAGCTTCAGCGGCCAACTGCTGATGGAAGGTCGCTATTGGGCCGATCTTACGCGTGCGATCTCCAACGACCACGCCGAACGGGTGCGCCAAGGCCGCGCCGGGGAACTGCCACGCGAAGGGCTGGTCCGCTCCTGGTACCTGCCGGGCGGCGTAGCGCCGCCGGACCTGCCGCGCCCGCTGGCCAACCTGCCGGCGGGAAACTACAGCTCCGAGGCCTCGCTGCTGGATGATGCGGTGAACCTTGAAGCGGGCACGACCTATCACGCAGTAGTAGCGGATCTTCCCCGCGGCAGGCTGGTGACGCTGGTGGACATCGAGCCCCTGGAACAGCAGCAGAACCGCTACGCCCGCCTGAGCCTGCTCTGGATAGTGTGCTTCGCGGCGGTCATTGGCGGCTTCATCGCCTGGCTGCACGCCAACCTGGTTCGACCGGTACGTGACCTGGCCGCGCGCATGCAGGCCATCGACCCCAGCGACACCGGGGCGCGCTTGCCGACCGACTACCAGCGCGAAGAAATCCAGGTCATCGCGCAGGCCAGCAACGCGCACCTGGGCCGGGTAGCGCAGTTCATCCAGCGCGAGCGCAGCCTGCTGGACCAGGCCAGTCACGAATTCCGCACGCCCATCGCCGTGATTGCCGGCGCTGCCGACGTGCTGCGCCAATTGCCGCTGCCGGATGCCTCGCAGCCGGCGCTGGCGCGGATCGAACACGCCGTGGAAGACCTTTCCGAAACAATGGTGGCGCTGCTGTATCTGGCACGCGAAGCGCCACCGGATGACGAGGTCACGGATGTTACCGCCCTGCATGACTTCCTGCCCCACGTGGCACGCGACCACGAGCACCTGCTGCGCGGCAAGGACGCAAGGCTGCACTGCGGCGCGCTGGAGCCCACGTTCATCGCCGCACCGGAGGCAATGGTCCGCATTGCGGTGAGCAACCTGGTCCGCAACGCGATCGAGAACACCGAGGTGGGCCTGGTGGAGATCACCCTGGCGCGGGGCAGGGTGACCGTCACCGATTCAGGCAGTGGCTTCAACCCGGTAGAGGCAGCGCGGCGCTACCGCGACAGCCTGCGTCAGGCCGTGCCCGCGCGCGGGCAGGGGCTGGGACTGTTCCTGATCGGCCGCATCTGCGACCGCTTCCGCTGGACGCTCGACATCGACTCCGGCACCCACGGCACCCGCGCAACGCTGGATGTCTCAGCCAGCATAGTGGACGTTCCGTAACAGCCCATCCACGACATTCCGCCGACATCGCCACTTCATCCTCACCTGGAACCGACCCGCACCGCGCGGGTCTCCTTCCCGATGAGGTCTGTCGTCTTATGTTCAAGTTCATTTGGCCCTTGCTGGCTTGCGGTTTGTCGTCCACTGCCTTGGCGCAGGAGGGGCCTGGCGGTGATCCGGATGAGCAGGGTCCACCGCGATGGGGGCTGGGGATTGCGGCCATGGTGAGCGATAGCCCCTACGCCGGCGAAGGGACCAAGGTGATGCCCATCCCACTGGTCACCTACCACGGCGAGCGGTTCTACCTGGAAGGGCTGAGCGCCGGCTGGGTGGTTGCAAAAGGCGACTCCTTCGAGCTGGCCGCGGTGGCCAAAGGGCGCATGGACGGGTTCGATGTAAAGGACCTCGGGCGCTCTGAGCTGGCAGGCAACGGCGTGGATTACCGCCTGCTTGAAGACCGCGACATGGGCCTGGACCTGGGGGCGAAGTTCAAATGGAGCAACGGCAACAGCGAACTGGAAGTTGAACTGCTCGCCGACGCCACCGACACCAGTGGCGGCCAGGAATTCTCGCTGCAATACGGCTATGGTTTCGACGTGGGAATGGGCCGTATCACTCCCAACGTCGGGGTCACGTGGCAGTCCAAAGACATGGCCAACTATTACTACGGCACCCTGAAGGAAGAAGTGGCGCGCGGCGTCGTGGATTACAAACCCGGCGCGGTGACCATCCCCCACGTAGGCGTTGGCTACTTCCGGCCCCTGGGTGAGAAGTGGATGCTGCTGGGTTTCGCCCAATACAAGCTGCTGCCGGACAAGATCACCGACAGCCCGCTCATCGAGCGTGACACGAACGGCAGCGCCTCCGTGTTCGTGGGCTTCTCGCGCGGCTTCTGAGGCTCACGCGACGCCGCATTGCCGGCTGGTTGCGGCCTCACTAGCCAGCCGCGGCCAGCTCGAACCTAGTGAAACGCCCTTGATCAAGGTACCCATCGCGCAACGGTGCCTGCCTAGCTATAGTCGAGGTCTCAAGGACGGGGCAGGCCATGGATCGCAAAGGCAGACATCTGACAATCGCAGACGTGGCTGGATGGGGCTCCGCACTCGCTACTTTCGGGCTCATCCAAGGCGCACTGTACCTGCAGGCCTATTGGGGCCGCTTCGGTCTGGACCCCTTCCAGTTCGTAGCGGTCAGCGAACTTGCCTTGGCCGGCCTGGCTGGAATCGGCGTGGTGCTGTGCCTGATGCTGTTTTGCCTCACTGCTGGGAGGCTGGGTAGAAGGCCGGCTGTCCAGCATCAAGCCGGAACGCAGGGTGCTGCGATTTGTAGCGCCCTTGATGCTATTCATAGCTATGGGCGCATTGCTGTGGTGGGCTAACGCGTGGGTACTCCTCGGAGGAGCAATCTCACAATTGTCTGCGTTGTCGCGGTCACGCTATCACCCGTAGTACCCCCTTCCATAAAGGACTCGCCCTGGCTCATCTACGTTGTGCTGATGCTGGTATATGTTTCGATTGCCACTAACCACCTGGGTGCGCAGCGAGCGCAGAAGGTCATGCGTGGCGAAGCAAAACACGTTTCCACCATACGGACCGAGGCCGAGACACTCAAAGGCCTGATCCTGATTGGCCGACTGGGCGACACCTACGCCTTGTGGGATCCAAGCCGTCAGGCAACCATAGTTTTGCCTGCGGGAGACCTCAACAAGCTGGAGATATTGCAGAAGGGATCTGCCGTGGCGACGAAAGCTGGCCGCTAGCCCAACGGCCGACGCGCTACCCAGCCCCGGAAACTGAGCGCAGCGTAGAACAGCTCCACATCCGTGAACCCGGCCGCCTCCAGCAGCGCAACCTCGTCCGCTTCGGAGATGGCCGGGAGCTTTTCCGCCATGCTCACAATCGACGCTTCGTCGCGCTCGTCCAGAATACCGTCCATCGACGCGAACGCGGCTGAGCGGCGCAACCAGCGCATGCGGGTTTCAGGCGTGTAGCTGTGGTGGGCAACGACGAGCACACCCCCAGGCCGAAGGCGCTGGAACAATCCTCGCAGGGTCTGCAGCCGCGTAGCGGGGTCGAGGAAGTGAAGCGTCAGCAGGCAAGTGGCGCCATCGAACTCGCGCACCGGCGCATCCTCGATGAGGCCCTCTACCAGCACAACACGCGAGGCGTTCGCGCCCAGTGTCTCCCGTGCAAGTTCCAGCATCGGAAGTGAGGGATCTACGCCAACAAACCCCCACCCAGGCTGCGCCTGGGCAAAGGCTTCGAGCTCCAGCCCGCCGCCCGCGCCCAGTACCAGCACCTCGCCCGTGGGCGGAACGGATTCCGCCAGCAGGATATGGGTCATTCGATGCAGTGCCGCCATGCCAGGCACCTTGGCCTGGGCAGTTTGCCGATAGCTGCTGACTGCAGAGGGGTCCTTGAACGTCGACATGGATACTCAGCCCGAGTGGGCCCATTAATATGTAACACCAATTGTTACATACAACGAACACGCACCGCGGCCCGCTACGCATATGCAGCGGCGCCGGGTACGGCCGGTCGCCAGACGACCGCCCCGGACCCACAACGGACAAGCAGCACCGCCTGGTAGGGTCGGTCGCCAGACGACCGCCCGGAACCCATCAACACCCTTTAACGCATGACCCCGAACGAAGCCCGAGCGCAACCGAGAGGTGTCACGTAACGGTGCCCTGGCATTTCTGCGCCTACCGAAGCGCGGAATCGAACAGCTCCTTGGCCTGCCGGATAGCCGCCTGATGCGTAGAGCCCTTGTCAGCACCCACCTCGCACAGCTTGCCCACCCGCTGACGCCCCAGCGCAGTGCACTCCGCCAGGAAGTCGTAGTGGCCCACCAAAGGCAACACCTGCAGGCGCGCCTTCCCATTCGCTTCCACAATGACCTTGCTGTTGGTGCCAGGCAAGGCAATCGCATCGGCCTCACCCACAACCACCGACACCGGCATCTCCAACCGCCCCAGCTCACCCGGCTCGAACGCCTGGACAATCGCCGGCGCCATCAGGAATACCGCGCGTACGCCGGGAATGCGGCGATCCTCCGCTGACTTGGCGACCCAGGGTGCCAGTTCCGGCGTAGCGACCGCCGCCATCCGCCGCTCAAAGGTCATCTCCGGATTCTCGGCCTGCGGCACGCAGACCCCATCCTTCGGCGCCGCCTTGCAGAAGGCGACCAACCGGCCCATGTCCGGACGCGCACCGGCAGCCACCAGCGCCGTGAACCCACCGGCGGAATATCCCACCAGCCCCAACCGGTCCGCATCCACATGCGGAGACAGCACCGGATCAGCCTGCACAGCCCCCAACGCGGCGGCGAGGTCGTCCGCCCGGTGCCACATCAGAATGCTGCCCGCGTCCGTCATAGGGTCCACCCCGTTGTTCCCGGGATGGTCCACCGCCACCACCACATACCCCGCGCGCGCCAAGGCAGTACCGAACCAGCCCATCATGCGGGCGCTTCCGCCGTTGCCATGCGACACCAGCAGCAGTGGCCAGCGACCCGGCGCAACAGGGGCATCCACAGCAGAAGACCCCTCCTCGAACAGCGGCGCGCCCGGCGGCCCTATCGTGAGTGGCTGCTCCTTCGCACCTGGCTGTGCCGGGTACCACACCGTATAGCGCACGCGGTCGCTGTGGCCGGCATCGCGCACCGCTGCGCTGGCCGTGTGCGCTACGCCATGGGTTTCCCCAACAGCAGGGGAGGGCTGAGCCGACCATGCCACTGGCGCGAACAGACAAGACAACAGAACGAAGGCGTGTGGCAGTACTCGCACGGAAGAATCTCCTTGGGTCAACTCGGGTTGGACAGCGGCAGCCAGATCTCAACGCCACCGTGTCCGGTGCGGTCG
>Ga0055536_1001924_pt1 | contig 12034 bp, 8 predicted proteins | sample AraplaCvi_mLB_r2_FD_55037 | JGI IMG/M metagenome (GOLD analysis project Ga0055536, IMG submission 55037) | Arabidopsis root microbial communities from North Carolina, USA - plate scrape MF_Cvi_mLB_r2 | ecosystem: Host-associated > Plants > Roots > Endosphere | place: USA: North Carolina...
CGGGCCGCAGACCGCAACGGTGGTGGGGCCCGAGGGAGAAGAGATCTGGACGGACGAGTACGGTCGAGTGAAGGTGCAGTTCCACTGGGACCGCTACGGGCAGCGCAACGAGAACAGCTCGCGCTTCGTGCGGGTGTCGCACATCTGGGCGGGGGAGCGTTTCGGGGGCGTGTTCACGCCGCGCATCGGCCAGGAGGTGGTGGTGGACTTCATCGGGGGGCGGGTCGACCGGCCGGTGATCGTGGGGCGCGTGTACAACGCCGACCAGATGCCGCCGTTCTCGCTGCCAGGCGAGGCGACGAAGAGCGGTGTGGTGACGCGCTCGAGCAAGGGCGGTTCGCCGGCGAACGCGAATGCGCTGGTGTTCGAGGACGCGATGGGCGCCGAGCAGGTGCTGCTGCATGCCGAGCGCAACCTGGACACCGAGGTGGAGGCGGACGAGACGCACACCACGGGCGCGACGCGCACCACGCTGATCAAGGGCCATGAGTCGGCGACCTACGAGTCGGGCGAGGAGCGGCACATCACCGCGGGTGCGGTGGAGACCATCGACGGCGGCGAGGAGCGCACGGTGACGGGGGGTGCGACGGAGACGGTGAGCGACGGCGAGAAGCGCACCATCACAGGCGGCGCGACGGAGATCATCACGGGCGGCGAGACCCGCACGGTGAACGACGGCATCGTCGAGACCGTCAACGGCGACGTGCTGCTGGTGGTCAACGGCACGGCCGTGCGGCTGGTCACGGGTGCGGACATCCGCATCACGGGCAGCGGGCGGCTGGAGATCATCAATGCCCTCGACGGCAAGCTCGTGATAGGGCCGCACCTGACGACGGTGACCGGCACCAAGACCGTGTCCGCGCCGACGATGACCTACAACGCCACCAACTACATCATCAACACCACCAACTACACGTTGAATGCGAACGTGTCGGTGTTCAACACGCCGAGCCAGACCAGCAATGCGGCGGACCAGTCGTGGCTCTACAAGCTGTGGAACGGCATCACCTACAAGCGCTTCCGGCTCTTCCTGCGGGCGACCGACGTCTATGGCGCGAAGGTGCAGCTCTCGGCGGCCAACACCATGCTCAACGTCGTGTTCGCGAACTGGTCTCTCCAGTTCATCATCGACGCGCCGATCGCGATGAAGACCCTCACGAAGGAGCGCCACATCTTCGGGCTGAAGATCGCACAGCCGTCGGGCATCAAGTTCACCCTCAACAAGGCCACGAACCGGAAGTGAAGAGCCGATCCGCCGAAGCCGCAGGAAAGGAAAGCCGCCATGGACAGAATCGTCCGCGCCCATACCCCGCTGGGTGACGACCAGCTGCTGTTTCGCTCGATGCGAGGCAGCGAGGGACTGTCGCAGCTCTTCGAGTTCGAGGTCGAGTTGCTGAGCGCCAACGCCTCGATCGATGCGAAGTCCCTGCTGGGCAAGCCGATCGCGCTCGAGATACGGACCGCGGGCGCCCCGCGCTTCCTGCACGGCCATGTCGCACGCTTCACCGTGGTGGGGCGCGAGGGCGGAAGGACTCGCCACACCATCTATCGCGCGACGGTGCGTCCGTGGCTCTGGTATCTCACCCGGGCGAGCAACAGCCGCGTGTTCCAGGGCAAGAGCGCGGTGCAGATCATTGCAGAGGTGCTGGACGCCTACGGCTTCGTGTTCGAGAACCGGCTCTGCGGCGACTACCGCGCCTGGGACTACTGCGCGCAGTTCAACGAGACCGACTTCGCGTTCGTCAGCCGGTTGATGGAGCTCGAAGGCATCTACTACTACTTCAAGCACGAGAGGAACCAGCACACGCTGGTGATGGCCGACGACATCTCCGGCCATGACGAGTTGCCCGACTACGGCTGCATCGACTTCTTCGCGGCCGACCGTCCGATCGGGGACGACCTCGAGGTCGTCGATGCCTGGCAGCCCAGCGCCGAGCTGCGCACCGGCAGCTATGCGGTGGGCGACTTCAACTTCACCATGCCCAGGGCCGACATGTTCAGCGTGCGGAAGTTGCCGATCGGCGCGAGCCAGGATGGTCACGACATGTACGAGTGGATGGGCGATTACGCAGCGCCGGGCCAGGGCGAGCACTACGCGCGCGTGCGCCTCGAGGAGGCGCAGGCGCTGTCGGAGCGCAGCGATGGCCATGCCACCGTGCGCGGCATGGCGCCCGGCTGGCGCTTCACGATGCGCGGCGCGCCGCGCGATGCCGACAACCGCGAATACCTGCTGGTGTCGGTGGCGTACGACCTTCGCGAGGCCGGCTATGCGAGCGACGAGGGCCGGGGCCGCTACAGCTTCGGATTCGTGGCGCAGCCCGCGGCCCTGCCTTTCCGTGCGCCGCGCGGCACGCCGATGCCCCTAGCCACCGGGCCGCAGACCGCCACCGTGGTCGGCCCGGCCGGACAGGAAATCTGGACCGACGAGTACGGCCGCGTGAAGCTGCAGTTCCGCTGGGACCGCCAGGGGCAGTCCAACCAGGACAGCTCTGCCTGGGTGCGCGTGTCGCAGGCTTGGGCCGGGGACGGCTTCGGCACGGTGCACGTGCCGCGCGTGGGCCAGGAGGTGGTGGTCGACTTCATCGGCGGGCGCGTGGACCGGCCCATCGTGATCGGGCGTGTCTACAACACCGATTGCATGCCGCCCTTCGACCTGCCAGCGGAAGCCACCAAGAGCGGCATCGTGTCGCGCTCGACCCCCGGCGGCACACCCGCGGACGCCAACGCCATCGTGTTCGAGGACAGGATGGGCGCCGAGCAGGTGCTGCTGCATGCGCAGCGCAACCTCGACACCGAGGTCGAGGCCGACGAGACCCACACCACCGGCGGCACGCGCACCACGCTGATCAAGGGTCACGAGTCTTCCACCTTCGAGTCCGGCGAGGAGCGCCACATCACGCAGGGCGCAGTGGAGACCATCGATGGCGGAGAGACGCGCACCGTGACCGGCGGCGCGATCGAAAGCGTATCGGACGGCGAGAAGCGCACCATCACCGGCGGCGCCACCGAGATCATCAGCGGCGGCGAGCGGCGCACGGTCACCGGCGGCATCGATGAGACCGTCAACGGCGACGTGACCGTCACCGTCAATGGCGCGGTGCTGCGCCTCGTGACCGGTGCCGACATCCGCATCACGTGCGCGGGCCGCGTGGAGATCATCAATGCCATCGACGGCAAGCTGGTGCTCGGTCCCGACAACACGGTGGTCACCGGCCCCAAGACGGTTACCGCTCCCGACATCACCTACAACAGCACGACGTCCGAGATCAACGTGACGAACTTCAAGCTCAACGCGACCGTGAGCGTCTACAACACGCCCACCCAGATCATGAAGGGCGACACCGACAACTGGTGGCAGCGCATGCTGATGGAGGGCACCAAGCGCCAGGCGCTCGCCTATGCCTGGAGCTTCGACCGGTATGGCAACAAGATGCAGTTCTCGGGCATCAACTGGCTGATCCAGAGCCTGTTCGTGAACATCTCCGGTGTCAACTGGCTGGAGGCCAAGTACAGACCCAAGCTCAAGGCGCTGAAGAGGAAGAAGAGTGTCGTCACCGCCAACGCCGGCGGAACCGAATCGACCAGCACCGGGCTGGAGAACAACACATGAGGCGCGCGCACCCCGGCTGCGCAACGCCCCGGATCGAAAGGATGTTCGCATGCAGTGGGCCGACATCCTCGGCATGAGCGTCGGGGACCTCGTGGCGCTGGCCGCCGTCGTGCTGGCCGTGCTGCTCATCGGCGGCAGCGTGGTCACCAGCGCGCGCTTTCGCGGCGAGGAGAAGCTGTGGGAGCAGCTGCGCGCCCATGGGCGGCGCACCGAGGCCGAGATCCTCGGCATCGCGCGCCCGCCCGACCGCCTCATCATGCGCGGGCGTCATGCGGCCGACATGGCCGCCGCGGAGCTGCGGCTGACGTTCAGCGACGCCGCAGGCCAGCGCCGTGACGCCAGCGTGCGCACCTTCATCGACACCGAGCTGATCGCCAACTTCACTGCGGGGCGCAAGGTCCACGTGGTCCATTCCGACGACGAGCCGCCTCAGGTGGCGATCGACCGAGATCGCACGCAACTCGAGATACCCAGTACCGACTGATGAAGATCATCAAGCCGCTGCGCGTCAGCATGCTCACCCGCCCCTTTCCGAAGGACCAGCGCCACTGGCTTTCGATGACAGCGATCGCCATGGCGGACGGCCTCGCCGCCGACGCGCGCCTGGTGCCTGAGCCCGAGATCTGGAAGACCCTCGCCGCGGAGCTCGGCAACGACTTCGCCTTCGATGCGGGCATGCCCAAGGCCGGACCCGAATTCCTCGTCACGGGCAACGCCTACACGCACCACCAGCAGGACAAGACCCAGTGCGCAGTCTCGGTGCAGCTGCAGGGCCGGCGCAAGACGCTGCACGTATCGGGCGACCGGTTCTGGCTCGACGGCCGGGCTACCGCGCCGCAGCCCTTCGATGCGATGCCCATCGACTGGCGCCATGCCTTCGGCGGACCCGGGCATGCGGAAAACCCCGTCGGCATCGGCCTGCACGACGAGGTCGTCAACGGGCTTCGCACGCGGCGCCTGCCGAACATCGAACTGCCTGCGCAGCGCCTGAACCGGCCCGACGAGGTCCGCGCGCCCGCGGGCTTCGGTGCCCTGGACGAAACCCGTCCCTCGAGGGCGGCGCGCCTCGGGCGCAACTACGACGAGCATTGGAAGCAGCACCTGTTTCCCGGCTATGCCTCCGACATGGATTGGCGCTACTTCAACGTCGCGCCCGAAGACCAGTGGCTCACCCCGGCGGAAGGCGGCCTCGAGGGCGCCGCGTTCGAGATCGTCAACATGCACCCGGTGCATCCCGTGCTGTCGGGACGCCTGCCCGACTGGCGCGTGCGCGGCTTCGTGGTCCGCGGCGCGCATCATCCGCGTCCGCTGGACGGCGCTGCGCTGGAGGACTTTCCGCTCGCCTTGAGCACGGCCTGGTTCTTTCCGCACCTGGAACGCGTGGCCCTGATCTTTCACGGCGTGACGCCGATCGCCGAGGACGACGCGGCCGACATCAGCCATGCGATGGTTGCGCTCGAGGAGGGCGTCGAGGCGCCGCTTCCGCTCGAAGGCTACCGGGAGACGCTGGTCACGCGCTGCGAGTCGGAAGACCGCGCGCTCTATTTCATGCGCGACGAGCAGCTGATGCCGGAGCGCATCATCGGCCCGTGGCCGGATCTCGACGCGGCGATGCCGCCGCCGAGTCCGCTCAAGCGCAACATGCAGGCACGCGCGCAGCAGCTGAGTGCCGAGCTGGACGCGAAGGCCCGCGCGGCCGGCGTGGACACTTCCGAATACGAGAAGGCCGTGCCCGCCGACCCAGCCTTGCCGACGCTGCGCGAGCTGCCCGCCTTCATCGCGAAGATGCGCCAGTCGATCGCCGACCAGCGCCGCAAGCTCGACGAGGCCCGCGAGGAAATCGACCGTGCGGCAAAGGCCAATGCCCCCGAGTCGCGCAAGGCCGGCTTCGACACATCCACGTTCGTCGCCGAGGCCGCCTCGACGAAGCCCAAGGGCCCGCCGCGCTTTGACATGTGGCCGCGCGTCGAGCGAATGGCGAGCGACAACCATGCGGGCGGGGCGACCCCGATGACGGCCGAAGCCAGGGCGCAGATGAAGCGGATGATCGAGGGGGCGGACGAGAAGCTGCTCGCGAACTACCGGCGCACGGCCCAATACCAGGACGCCGCCGACCCCATGCCCTCGGAAGCGGCGCGACGGGTGCGCGAGCAGGTCGCCTCCATCCTTGCGGGCTCGCGCGATTTTTCGGGCATGGACCTGACAGGTGCCGATCTCTCCGGCATGGACCTGCGCGGCACGCGCTGGCACGAGACCCTGCTCGAAAGCGCGGACTTCACCGGCAGCTGCCTCGACGACGCCGACATGTCGCAGGCGCTGCTCGTGCGTGCCATGTTCGTGCGCACTTCGCTGCAGGGCGCGAACTTCGCCAAGGCCAACATGGCGCTTGTGCATGCCGAATCGGCCGACTTCAGCCGGTCCCGCTTCGACGGAACCACGCTCGACCAGCTCCATGCGAGCGGCTGCGATTTTGCGGAAGCGGCCATGGACAACCTGGTGCTGAGTCAGGCGCGCATCGAGGGCTGCAGCTTCGAGGATGCCAGGCTCTCGGCCGTCGATTTCGACGACGGCACCGAACTGCGGGTGGTGCGCTTCGACCGCGCGCGCCTGTACAAGGCATCGTGGATCGAATGCGCGGTACAGGAACTGAGCTTCATCGGCGCACAGCTCGAGACCTGCGACTGGACCGACACCTGCTGCGATGGCGGCATCGACTTCTCGGCAGCGCGGATCGACAGCACCTGCTTCGTGGGCGAGGCGGTGCTGCGGCATGCCTGCTTCCGCGATGCTTCGCTGGTCGACTGCAGCCTGCGCGACGCGCGGCTCGACGAAGCCGACTTCACGCAGGCGAAGCTGGACAACAGCGACTTCTCGAACGCATCGATGCGCGGCGCCGTGCTGCACCGTGCGGACGCCATGAACTGCATGTTCGTTCGCACAGACCTCACCGCGGCTTCGCTGGTGGACATCAACCTCATTGCCGCGAACCTCGACAAGGCCGTGCTGGTTTCGGCCGACTTCCTTCGGGCCAACCTGTTCCAGGCCGACCTCGGGCAGTGCCTGATCGACGATACGACCCGCTTCGACGAGGCCTACACCGAGCAGGTCAAGACGGTGCCACGGCGCAAGCCCGAAGAGAAGACCGCATGACACCCACGCGATTGCAGGCCATGGTCAAGGGCGGACAGGAGATCAGGGAGCGGTCGCTGCGCGGCCTCGACCTGCGCGGGCTCGACCTCTCCGGCGGATTGTTCGCGCACAGCGACTTCACCGGCGTCGAGCTGGAGGGCGCCAACCTGGAGGGGAGCGTGTTCGACGAATGCCGGTTCGAGGGCGCCGCCCTGGGCTCCTCCAACTTGGCCGACTGCGTCTTCAATGCCTGCGAGGCGGCGGACGCCGGGCTGGACGATGCCGTGCTCCGGGACGTGACCTTCCATCGCTGCGACCTGTCGGGCGCGAGCATGCAGCGCGTGGATGCCGGCGTTGCCAGCTTCGATCACTGCGCGCTCGATGGCGCGTCCTTGCGCGGTGCCGTGTCGGAATCGCTGATCTTCTACGGCTGCACGCTCGAGCGCACCGATTTCACGGGCACTGCGCTGCCGAAGGCGACCTTCTACCAGGCCGACCTGCGCACCGCTGTGTTCGCCGGCTGCGACTTCGACAAGGCCATCTTCACCGAGTGCGACCTGTCGGGGCAGGTGCTGCGCGGGCTGCGCTTCGAGTCATGCCAGTTCACCGACGCCGACCTTCGGCACTGCGATTTCGAAGGCGCATCGCTCGCGCGCTGCAACTTCAAAGGTGCCCTGATGGAAGGCGCCAACCTGCGGCGCGTCCAGGCGCAGCAGTGCCTCTTTCCGTTCGTGCAGTTCGCGGGCGCGGCCTGCACGGCCGGCGTCTTCACGCAGAGCATCTGGATCGACGCAAAGCTGGAGAAGGCCGATTTCTCCTCGGCCGACCTGGAGCAATGCATCTTCCACCGCGCGCGCTGCGGCGAGGCCCGCTTCACGCAGGCCCGGCTCACGTATGCGGATTTCTCCTACGCGGACCTGCACGACGCCGACTTCCACGGTGCTACGCTGATGCGCACCAAGGTGCACCGTGCGCTGCTCGAAGGCACGCGCATTCCCGACCGGGGTGGCCTGCTGGCGAACGAGCCCGAACTCTTCGCGGCCGAGGAGTTTTCCGCGCGCCGCCGCTTCGAACCATTGACGACGACGAAACGAGGTTCCTCATGACAGTCGCTTCGCTGCGAACAACACACAGGCCCGCCGCGGCCGTCGAGGGCGCGCCGCCTGCGGCTGCGGCGGGCGGGGTGGTCAACGCGCTGGGCGTGGTCGCCTCGGTGCTGCCGGGCGGCATCTACGGCGTCGAGAGCGACGGCCGCGTGCTGCTCTGCCTGCGCGCTGCCAGCTGCCTGCTGCGTCCGGAGATCGGCGACATGGTGCTGGTCAGCGGGCCCGACGAACGCCGCCTTTATCTCACCGCGGTGGCCGAGCAGGCCCAGCCCGGCGTGGCGCGCGTCGAAGTCGAGGGCGACCTGATGCTCGCCTCGACCCGTGGGGCGGTCAGCATGGAAAGCGCCACGCAGCTAAGCCTGCGGGCAGGCCATGGCACGACATTGAGCGGGCCGCAACTCGAGATCGACGCGGACGAGGCGCGCTGCCGCATCGGCCGGCTCGACTACAGCGGCGAGGAAGCACGGGCGACCGTGTTCAGCATGCGCGTGATCGGGCGTGTCTACGAGGTCGTGGTTGACCGCCTGGTGCAGCTGAGCAAGAGCGCCTTCCGCATGACCGAAGGCATCGACCAGGTGCAGGCCGGCCAGATCGACTACCGCGCCAGCGAGATGACCCGGCTGCACGGCAAGAACACCGTGATCACGGCGCGCGATCTCGTCAAGGCAGACGCCAAGCAGATCCACATGGGCTGACCGCATTCCGGAAAGCCGCAAAGAACCCGCAAAGGAGAATCCGCATGTTTGCCAACTGCCAGCTCATGGGCATCGACATCGCATTTCCCGATGTCTGCAAATCGCCCNTGGTTCCCATTCCGTGGCCGAACTTCGCGCTGGGATGCACCGCCATTCCGAAGGCCTGGAACATCCTCTATCTGTGCACGCCCGCGCACAACCTCGCGACCACAACCCCGCTGACCAACGGCGACAACGCCGGCGTGGGCCTGGGCGTCGTGGTGCCGCGCGTGATGTCGGAGTCGCGGCACACCATCGGCGCGTTCACGCTGCGCATCAAGGGCTCGCCGCAGACACGCGTGACCAGCCTCACGCGCCAGAACGGCGGCAACGCCTTCGGCATGCGCATCGTGCCGAGCCAGCCCAAGATCCTCGTGCTGGCGGCCTGAGGCGAGAGGCTCAGCCGTTGCGCGGCGACGCTGCGCCCGCCAGCGTCACCTGCTGCGGAAACCCCACCCACACCGCCAGCGCCGAGTAGTTGTCCTGCGAGTCATCGGCCTTGGCTTCCGCCGCGCGGCGGATCAGTGCCAGCCATTCCTCCGCGCTGTCGGCCAGCTGCAGCGAACGCTCCATCACCTGCTGCGAGATCAGCTGCCAAAGCCCGTCGGTGCAAAGCAGGAATGCATCACCATCGGCCAGCCGCTGCGGCGCGGTGATGGTGGCCTCGGCGGTCGCGCGCGCACCGAGCGCGCGGTACAGCAGATTGGTTTTCACCAGCCGCTCGCCGCCGTTCTGATGGCTCGCGGCCGCATCGCCCGAGCGCTCCGACAGGCTGTGGTCCTCCGTGCGCTGCATCAGTGCGCCGCGGCGGAACCAGTAGAGGCGGCTGTCGCCAACGTGCGCCCAGCAGGCCTGGTTGGTGATGCGGTCGACGAACAGCGACACGAAGGTCGCGCTCATGCGGCTCTGCTCGGTCAGCTCGCGCTGCTTGGCAAGGATGGCGTCGTTCGCCGCCTTCACGCAGCGCTGGATGTTGTCGGCCGCCAGCGAGGGCGCAGCGACGAAGGTGTCGAGTGCGGTGTCGACCGCGATGCGCGAGGCCAGCTCGCCGCCCGCGTTGCCGCCGACACCGTCGCTCACCACGAAGCAGCCGTTGCGTTCGTCGAGGTGGTAGCCGATGGCGTCCTGGTTGCCGCTGCGCTCGCCGACGCAGGAGAACTGCGAGGTCGAGATCGGCACGGCGAACGAGGAGGAGGACGAGGAAGAGCGTGTGGCTTCAAGCACGGCGCATCTCCTTCAGCCGTTCCATCTCCTTGTCGTAGGCCTGCTGGAAGGCCCGGCCGAACACGGCCTGGAAGTCGTCCTCGACGGCCGCCGTGGTCTCGGTGTGCAGCTGCTGCAGCTCGCGCCACAGGCGCGCTTCGCGGCCGCCAGGCAGCAGCTTCTCGCCGAGGCTGCCGTCGTGAGGGGTGTCGCGGCTGAGAGCGGCGGGGTCGAAGCGCTTGAGCAGCGTGAGCAGCGCCGCGCGCATGCCCGCGACCATGCCGAGCTGGTGCGACTGCAGGTCGCCGAGCGCGTCGTGCACGGCGGCCTCGGGCGGCAGGAAGCCGGGCATGCGCGCACCGAACATCTGCATCAGCACGGCGCGGCCATTGGGCAGGATCTTGAAGGGGTTGTTCTCCTCGTCCACGATCATCGTGATCTCGGCGCGCACCTCGCGCTTGAGCATGGCGCGCGAAGACAGCAGTTCGATGGTGCCGTCGGTGAAGGCACGCATGATGCGGCCGAGCCGCTGCATGGCTTCGATGTCGAGCGGCTGCTGGCCGGCGACTTCCGGAACGCCGGCGCCCTCGAGGAAAGCCCTGAAGAGGGCTTCCGATGACGACGATGGAAGCGCTGCTGTCCCGGGCTGCGGCGTGCTTGCTGGCGAGGGTGCTGACGTCGCCGCTTCGGGTGCCGGGACAGGTTCCGCCACCGGCGGCGGCTCCGTAAAGAGGGGCGGCTCGGGTCTTGTCTCCTGCATCATGGGCGCAGGCGGTGGCGCGGGAGGAGAGGGCGGCGGAGGTGGTGGGGGCGGAACCGGCGCGGGCGGAGGCGGGGGTGGAGGCGAGGGAGGCGGGGGCGTTGCTTCCACTCGCGGCGGCTCGACGACAGGTGCCGGCGCAGGTGCCGGCATCGCCACCGGATTCGGCGGACGGAACTGCGCCGCCACTTCGCGCGCATGGTTCGAATGGCTGTAGCCCGGTGCGGCCGGCCTGTTGTTGTGCAGCAGGTCGACCGCCGGGTGCGTGTCGCCCGGCAGCAGCGGATCGGTATGGGTCAGTGCCGTGGGGCGCGGGTCGGAGAGCGGCGAATGCGCGCTCTCGTCGGACGCGAAGAAGGACAGTGGATCGACGCCGCGCTTGAGCGCAACGTCAGACATGTCCCTGGTCGCGTCGGGATTCAGCTCGGCGAGCGGGTCGACCGGATTGCGGCGTGCCTGCGACGGCAGCTCGAAGGGCTCGTGCGCCATCGGGTCGGGCATCGGCGCGGGCGTTGTGTCGACACGGCGCGGTGCGTTGGCGAGGATGGCGTCCCAGTCGGCCGCGGAGGGCATCTGCGACGAACTGGCGTTCGTGCCCNGGCTCTGCGTGGGCGGAGTCGATGGCGAAAGCGTCGCCCAGGGATCGGGCTGAGGCGCGGGTGCNGGCGCAGGCGGCTGCTGGTATTGCTGCTGCAGCGGNGGAACAAAAGCCGGGCTGGGTGGCGACGGNGCGAAAGCAGCAGGTGGCGGCGGCGCCGGCANCGCCTGGCGCGGCGGCGATGGCATTGCCACCGTGGGCTGCGTGTCTCCGATGGGCAGGGCCCCTTCGCCGAACAGGTCGGAGAAGACGTCGGATGCGCCGGAAGACGGAAGCAGCGCNTCGATGGGGCCTGCTGCCGATATCGGTGGCGCGGCCATCGGNGGCGGTGGCATGTACTGAGCCGGCGCCGCTGCCGGTGGCGGGGGAAAGGGCGGGGGTGGTGGTGCAACAGGGCGTGCGGCATGCTGAGCGCTCGAGGCCTCCAGCACATAGCTGCCGATCGTCACCCGGTCGCCATCGGCCACGCGCGATTCCTGCTCGTGCGCGAGCGGGCGTCCGTTCACGCTGATGGGCAGCACCGCGCTCATGTTGCGCAGCACCGCGGCGCCATCGTCGTCGAAGCGCACGGTGGCCTGCAGGCGCGAGATCTGGCGCTGCTCGTCAGGCAGCACAAGATTGTTGTCGGGGCTGCGTCCGATCGTTCCTCCGGGCGCGGCGAGCAATGCCGAGGGGCCCGTGGCCACCGGCCTGCCTGCGTGTTCGATCACTGTCCAACGCATGGCTTCTCCGTGTTGGTCTTCTCGCGCCGCAGTGCCGGTGCGGCCGCGATGTTCTTCATCAACGCTTCATTCGCTTGGCGGCCTCGAACGCGGGGCCCCACACCGGATGCTTGCGCTCCGCCACGTTGAGCTCGAAGGTCGGGAACGCATCGAGGATCTTGCGGAACTGCAG
>Ga0055536_1001946_pt1 | contig 11892 bp, 9 predicted proteins | sample AraplaCvi_mLB_r2_FD_55037 | JGI IMG/M metagenome (GOLD analysis project Ga0055536, IMG submission 55037) | Arabidopsis root microbial communities from North Carolina, USA - plate scrape MF_Cvi_mLB_r2 | ecosystem: Host-associated > Plants > Roots > Endosphere | place: USA: North Carolina...
GGTCAGGACGGTGGCGGTGAAGGGCGGGCGGGCGGTCATGGCGGGGGACATACAGCAGAAGGGCGCGGGAGTCAGGCGGCGGGCGGCCGGTGCGCTTGACGGGGTCCAGCCAGACCGCTCACTGTCCCGGGCGAACAGGGGGACTCCGAATGCGACCGTTGCTGTTGGCCGTTACGGCTCTGGCTCTCTCGTCCTGTGCGACGCCGCCGGAACCGGGCGCCGAGCCCATCCGGACCGAAACCGTCAGACTCGAGCCGACCGGGGATCTCGCCCTCCAGGCCGGCGGCTATGTCGATGTCGCGGGCTTTGCCTTCCACATCTGGTTCGACAATGACGCCACCGATCTTTCGACTCCGAAATCGGTGACCTGGGGGATCGTCTTCAACAACTATTGCCGTAATCGGGACAGCTGGATTCAGTCCGTGATCCTGGGTCCGGACGGACAGGTCTGGCGCGGCTACCGCGTGTTCGTTCCCGCGGGACCGGACCACCCCCAGCACTGGTCCAGCGGCGGAAGCGGAGCCGATGAGTTCGGCGGGCCGTCGACACCGGGCCTGATGGAAGCCATCACCCGGGGCGGTCGTTTCATCCTCGCGGCGGAGGACGACACGGGTCGGCGCTGGAATTCCGTCGCCATCGATACGCTCACGCCGGAAGCGAGGAACCAGCTCGCCGCCGCGCAGCCCGCTTCGGAGCCTCGCGAGGCCCGGATGTTGGTGGAGGTCGCTTCACCGCCGCCGGCGGCGACGCGAGCCCCCCGCACCTGTCCCTGAACACCGCGTCGCGGGCGCTAGCGCACTCAAACGCGCTCAAGCAGCGAGCGACCGCGTCGCGAGCGCTAGCGCCACTAACATGACTGCCCCGCCGCCCAGCCCGACGACCAGGCCCACTGGAAATTATACCCGCCCAGCCAGCCGGTGACGTCCGCCGCCTCGCCGATGACGAACAGGCCCGGGACGGCCTTGGCCTCCATCGTCTGCTGGTCCAGCGCATCGGTCGCCACCCCGCCCAGCGTCACCTCCGCCGTGCGNTAGCCNTCCGANCCCACCGGCTTCACNGTCCAGCCGTTCACCGCCTCGTCCAGCCGGCGCAGCACCTTGTCGCCGACCTCGGCCAGCTTGCCCTTCACCCCCTCGCGCTCGCACACGCTCTCGGCCAGGCGGCGCGGCACGATGTGGCCCAGCGCCGTGTGCACCATCTGCTTGCCGTTCTCCTCCTTGGCCGCCTTCAGCTGCGCATAGACGTCGACGTCCGGCGCCATCCGCGCCGTGATCGCCTCCCCCTCGCGCCAGTAGCTTGAGATCTGCAGGATCGACGGCCCCGACAGCCCCCGGTGGGTGAACAGCAGCCCCTCGGCGAACCTTGTCTCCCCCGTCGGCCGCCCGGGCGCCCCGCCGTCCGCCGGCACACGATGCGACACCACCGCCTCGACCGACAGCCCGGCCAGCGGCGCCAGCTTCTCCAGCAGCCCCGGCTCGAACGTCAGCGGAACCAGCGCCGGCCGCGTCTCCGTCACCCGCAGGCCGAACGCCCGCGCCGTGTCATAGGCCCAGCCCGTCGCCCCCATCTTGGGGATCGACTTGCCGCCGGTGGCCAGCACCAGCGACCGGCTGCGCACCACCGACCCATCCGACAGCGCCGCCTCGAACCCCTCGTCCGACCGCCTGACCCGGTCCACCGCCAGCCCCATCGACAGCACCGCGCCTGCCGCCCGCATGTCGTCCGTCAGCATACGGATGATCTGCTTGGCGCTGTCGTCGCAGAACAGCTGGCCCAGCGTCTTCTCGTGCCAGGCGATGCCCGCCTTATCGACGCGCTTGATGAAGTCGTGTTGCGTGTACCGCTTCAGGGCCGAGGTCGCGAAGCGCGGGTTCTCGCCCAGGAAGTTGGCCGGCCCGGTCCCCAGGTTGGTGAAGTTGCAGCGCCCGCCGCCCGAGATGCGGATCTTCTCGCCCGGCGCCCGCGCATGGTCGACCACGCGCACGGACCGCCCCCGCCGCCCGGCCTCGATGGCGCACATCATCCCGGCCGCGCCGGCGCCGACGATCAGGACGTCAACCGTGTCAGTCATGCCCCGCCCTAGCACACATCAGCGCCCCAGCACCCGCCGCCGCAGGGCGAAATAGGCCCGCATCTCCATCCACAGCCGCAGCAGCGCCGTCGCATCGGCCAGCCGCCCTTCGACCATGGCCCGCTCGACCGTCTGGGCCAGCGAGGCGCGGGTCGCCTCCGGATCGTTCCCCTGGAAGGTGAAGGCGCATCCCGCCCGGGGCGCGCACCCGTGCGGTCCGCGCGGCCGATAGACCGCGTCCGGCCGGTCGCATTTGCGCCGTCGCTGCGCCTTCGCCCACACCGCCAGCGAGGCGGGATGAAAGCCGTATTCCGCCCCCAGGGCCGCGGCGTCCTCGCCCGCCGCATAGCGGTCCAGCGCCTCATCCCAGCGCTCCGGCGTCATCCCGCTGCGGCTCTGGACGAAGACATGCCCCGCCGGCCAGCCGCCCTCGGGCCGCCGCCGCCGGTCCACTGCGCCCTCCGCCTGCCCCTTCAGCCTCCCCCGCCGGCGCGCCTGCCAGGCGATGGTCCCGACCGTGACGCCATAGGCCTCGGCCAGCCGCCCGCGCGGCTCCCCCGCCGCATCCCGCGCGAACAGGGCGTCCCACTGGGCTTCGGTGAGCTTGCTGCGGCGGGGCATCAGTTCTTCTCCCCCTCATGGGGGAGGGGGACCGCCGAAGGCGGTGGAGGGGGCTGTGCGCCCCGCTCCCGCCTCACCCGCAGCCGCTCCACCGCCCGCCCGATCCGCACGACGTCCAGCCTCCGCCCCTCGGCCCGCGTGATCGACCCGTCCAGGTCCCCGAGATCATGGTCAAAGCCGCATCTCTCCGCCGCGTCCGCCAGCGGCGTGACCGGCGGCGCCGACCGCCACCGATAGACGGCGTCCGGCCGGTTCCTCTTCCGATACCCCCGGTTCCGCGCCTGCCAGCTGATCGCCTCGACGCTCACCCCGTGTTCGCGCGCGAGCCCGGCCGCGATCTCCCCGCGGACGTAGCGCTCCAGCAGCGCGATCCAGGTGGGGTCGGCCAGTTTCGGTTTTCCAGGGCGTCCGGTGGTCATGCCGGTATTTTACGACGGGCGGAAACCACTGCTGGGAATAGAGCCGAAACCGGCGTCAATCCCTTGAAATCCCTGAGGGCGAATTCGCAGGTTCAGAGTCGATCTCCTCCCCCTTCATGGGGGAGGTGGCTCGCCCGCGAGGCGGGCGAGACGGAGGGGGTCTTCCCGTCGCCCTCGTTAGCGCGAGTCAGTTCGGCGCCCCCAGCACCGCCGTCCTTTCCTCGATCACCTGATCGACGTCCTTCTCCGGCTCCCCCTTCGCCGGCGTGATCCGGTCCTCCTCGGGCCAGGCGGTGTCGTCGTCGGTCGGCACGGGATCAGGGCTGTTGGCGGCGTCGGTCATGGCGATCTCCTTGTGATGGAGAGCCAACCGTCGGGGCAGGGGGGTGTTCCTCGAGCGAGAGGGTGTGTCCCGTTTCCAGCGGTCCGTCTTGCGATACCCCGGTTTCGCGCTTGCCATGTGCTCAGCCCACGGTGGCGACGAACCTCGAGTTGATTTGGGACGCAATCCCCTTGAGGCTAGAAAGCTTTTTCGGATCAATCGGGCTCTTACTTGGAGACTCGTTTATGAAATCCAATATCTCATAAGAGAAGGCAATTTTTGAAATCTTCTTGCCGAACTTCTCTTTATAGGACTTCTCAATCCAATCCATTCTGCATGAAGCTGGCAAATCTTTTAAGCTGATTAGCCCTTCAGATTTATGAAACTTTCTCACTATTTGATTGAATGCATCGACTAATAATTCTGGTCTGACAAAATCTTCTATCTCTAAAGCGCTTTTATCAGAAGAGCAGAGCACAAAAATATCTTTCTTGGAGACTTTCAAATCAAGGAGTTTGTCTTTGATTTTTATTCCTCCTGGATCACCGTCTACCAAATAAAGAACTCCACTTTGTTTTCCGACGGCAGGAGCTTGGACAAAGTCTTCCGCATATGAAAGGCCAGGCACAAACTGGAATCCCAACACATCGGATCCCAAGGCATATCTCATCATTGTAGGAAGCAAAAGCATATCTGAGGGTCCCTCAACCATGACCGCATGGCGTGTAGGGAAAAACGCCATCGTGCTGGCTCCCATCCCGAAAAGCAAAGGAGCGAATCCCGGAACGTTATCGTCCCAGAATTTATTGTTTATGGTGCTATGGATTTGGTCGTACTTGTCGGGGTGCACTAGGTGAACGCCATTGCCCAAATCTTCGGGGAGGCAGCCAGCTGAGTGAGTCGTATAAATTATTTTCGACGCCACTTGTTGCCGCCCAAGCATCTGAACGAGGTCGGCCTGGGCGTCGTAGTGTAGCCTCTGTTCAGCTTCGTCTATAAGCATAATAGGCTTTCCAGACCATTTGCCGCTAGCGAAGGCTATCAGGGCAACAAATTGACGAAGACCGTCGCTTCTCTCGGCAAACGACGTGAACTCAGAGTCTTCATTTACAACATGAACCACAACTCGGTCGTTGAGTCCTTTAATGGAAACCTTAACTCTTGATTGTTGCCAAAATAGTGCGAAATTCTTCTCGAGACCTCTGTTGACGGCGAGCTCTATGGTGGCGAGTCGTGCGTGGTCACCCTCATTTAGAATGCGGACATAATCCGAAGCCCTCACGCCTGCCAGATCGAACAGATTATCTAGGGCAAGAGGAACCGAGTTTATAAGGGGAGCCAACTCGTATTCTGGAAGTAGATTTCGTGCATCATTTCCAAACACGACTACGGATGGCGTCAATTTAGCCAGAACGTTAATGGCAATCTTTCTCGGGTTCTGCTTCTTCTCGGATGAAATAAAATCTGCGAGAAGCTCCGGGATGCTTCTTATGGATGCCGCCATCCGGTCGTCCAATAGCTCTGCAAATCGACCGACGTACGTTTTTACGGTGTCGATTGAAGTATCAGACAAGTCTTCATCGTCGCTATCGAATATTACTTCCATTTCCGACTTCCAAGTGGGAAATAGAATTCCATCTTCCGCGCCCGAAGCGTTGGAGATAAATTTCTTGTTGGTGAATAGAGTATCTATTGCCGACCGAAGAGAAATTCTTGGCGACTTACTCCTTTTAGGAGGTGGAGGGTCCACCCGATAGCGTCGGGAACCATCATGGCTTTTAAACACGCTTAGCCAATGTGATCCTTCGAGGCCCGCTGCGACGAGATCTTCGTCGTTCAGATAAAACCGTCCTACAATCTCAAAATCTGTCGGGTCAGAAGCTCGGCAAAAATCCTGCTCTGCGGGAGGCTCGTCGTTTCCTAAAAGCTCGATCGCACGCAGCATCGACGACTTGCCAGCCTCGTTCGGACCGAGGATGGAAACCAGCTTGCCGTTGGTTTTGAGTTCGCATTTTTTCTTGAATCGGCGAAAGCCGACGACGGTTACCGTTGCTAAATCCATTGCCCCCGCTGCTCCTTGGTCGCCTCATCATCTGCGGCGATATCGACGGCGCTTCGCATCGCAGGGGTTGTATTGAATACTAAAAATTCCCGCCTGTCATAATCAGCCCTTGGCGTGCCCCATTCCAGTCCGCAGCCTCCACGCATCCACCACCTAACAAGCTCGGCTAACCTGGCTTGACTGGATCAGTCACCAAGTCATCCGAACCCTTCGGCAGCCCAGACCGGCTCATTGCAACATCGGCCGACGCCACTTTTCGAATGATGTCCGCTGCTTGGTCCACGGTTTCCTCGTCGATGGACGATCCTGAAACGTCTGCCTTGAGCGCTGTGAGGAGTCGATCCTCAAGTTGTTGTATCAAGAAACTTAGCCCTTTTGCTCCATATTTTTCAATATATTCAATCTGATGGGGCAGGGCGGCCTTCACAACATCCAAAATCTCGGTTGGTGGATCCTTTAGAAGGCCGGGTCCTACGCCGGTTCGGACAGCGGCTAGTAAGATCAGGGGGTAGTTAAGGACCTGCCGGTATGCCGTGAACAGCGACCATGAGATCGGCGATAGAAACAGACGCTCCCGGTCGGGCTTAGGGTCGTGCTTGTGGGTGTCCAGGCCCAATGACTTCCACATCATATCAGCGAAATCTTGAAGCGCCTTTGCATCACGACTGCTTCCCTCAGCCCGCTTTATCATCACGTCCATGTTGAGCGGTGCCGTCATGGCAGAAGCGGTTTTCAGGGGCCCTAGATCGACCACCGCGCTCCAAAGCGCTTCGCATGCCCGTATACGCCGTTCGCCTATCAGGTTCTGGCGGGCCGCCATGCCTGACAAGGCTCCAGAACGCAGCGCCGCAATCTGTGTGTCACGGGCTTGGAGTTCTGAGCGCAGTCGTTCTTCGTCAAGCTTCAGGCGTGCCCTTAGCTCCTCGAGCCGTCGGTCAAAATCAGATTGAAGTGCTTTCTCGATCCAAGACTTTAGGAAAAGGCCGACGAACGGAGCCGCGACCGCGATAACGGCGGTCAAGAGGCCTGCGGGAATCCAGTCTGAGAGATTCAATGCGCCTCATCCCAGTTGAGGGCCGCCCTTGCATCCACCACCAACGGCACCGTCAGCGCCACGGCCGGCTCCGCCGCCCCCTCCATCACCCGCTTGATCTCCACGATCGCCCGGTCCGCGAGCTCTGACGGCGCCTCGAACACCAGTTCGTCGTGCACCTGCAGCAGCATCTTCACCTCTGACAGGCGCGCGGCCTCCAGGGCCGCAGGCATCCGCATCATCGCCCGACGGATGATGTCGGCCGCCGCCCCCTGGATGGGGGCGTTGATGGCGGCGCGTTCGCCGAACTGGCGCTCGGCCCCCGACTTCGAATGGATGGCGGGGATGTGGATGCGGCGGCCGAAGACGGTCGAGACCATGCCCGTTTCGCGCACCTGGGCCTTGGTCGCATCCATATAGGCGCGGATGCCGGGGAAGCGCTCGAAATAGGTCTTGATGTAGGCCCCGGCCTCGCCCTGGTCGATGCCCAGCTGGGCGGCCAGGCCGAAGGCGCTGATGCCGTAGACGATGCCGAAATTGATCGCCTTGGCGCGGCGGCGGGTCTCCGGGTCCATCTGGTCCAGCGGCACGTTGAACATCTCGCTGGCCGTGGCCGCGTGGATGTCCAGGCCCGCCTTGAAGGCGCGCTTCAGCTCGGGGATGTCGCCGATGTGGGCCAGCAGGCGCAGCTCGATCTGGCTGTAGTCGGCCGAGATGAGGACGTTGCCCGGGCCGGCGATGAAGGCCTGGCGGATCTGGCGGCCGGTGGCCGTGCGGATCGGGATGTTCTGCAGGTTGGGATCGCTGGAGGCCAGGCGGCCGGTGGTGGCGGCGGCCAGCTGGTAGCTGGTGTGGACGCGGTCGGTGGTGTCGTCGGCGGCCTCGATCAGGGCGTCGGTATAGGTGCCCTTCAGCTTGCTGAGCTGGCGCCAGTCCAGCAGGACGCGCGGCAGTTCGTGGGTCAGGGCCAGGGTTTCGAGGGTGGCGGCGCCGGTCTCCCACTGGCCGGACGCGGTCTTCTTGCCGCCGGGCAGCGACATGTCGCCGAACAGGATGTCGCCGATCTGGCGCGGGCTGCCGACGTTGAACGGACGGCCGGCCAGGTCGTGGGCCCGGGTCTCCAGCTCGGCCATGCGCATGCCGAACTCGCTGCTGAGCGAGCGCAGGCGGACCGGGTCGACGCGCACGCCCTCGCGCTCCATGCCCGCCAGGGTCTCGGGCATGCCCCGCTCCAGGGTCTCATAGACCGTGACCAGGCCCTGCTCCGCCAGCCGGGGCTTCAGGATGCGCCACAGGCGAAGCGTCACGTCGGCGTCCTCGGCCGCATAGCCCGTGGCCGGCTTCAGCTCGACGTGCTTGAACGACTTCTGGCTCTTGCCCGTGCCCGCCACGGTCTTGAACGGGATCGGGTCGTGCCCCAGATGCAGGCGGGACAGCTCGTCCATGCCGTGGCCATGCAGTCCGCCTTCGAGGACGTAGGAGATCAGCATGGTGTCGTCGTAGGGCGCCACGCGGATTCCCCGCTGGGCCATGACGGCCAGATCGTATTTGATGTTCTGGCCGACTTTGAGAACTGCGGGGTTCTCCAGCAAAGCTTTCAAACGGCTCAGCGCCGTCGGCTTGTCGATCTGTTTCAGGGGCTCGCGGGCGTCGCCGCCGTCGCCGAAGTCCAGCCCGCCGCCGCCCGCCTGGGGCTCATGCTCATGGGTCAGGGGCACATAGCAGGCGTCGTTGGGGCCGATGGCCAGGGAGACGCCGCACAGGCCGGCGTGGGTGGCGCTCAGGGCGTCGGTCTCGGTGTCGAAACCGACGATCCCGGCCTCCTCGGCCCGCCGGATCCAGGCGTCCAGCTCCTCGATCGTCTGTACACAGACATAGGCCTCGTGATCGAAGGTCTGGACCGCCACGTCGGTGGCGACGGCCTGCGGGGCGTAGCGCGGCGAGATGACCGGGGCCGTCAGCGGCTTGGGCCGGGCGGCGAAGGCCGAGCCCTCCTTCGCGGCCGCCTTGCCGTCGCCGACCCGGTTGCGCAGGCTGCGGAACTCCATCTTGTCCAGGAACTCGGCCAGCAGGACCGGATCGGGGTCGCGGACGGCGAAGTCGTCGATCGGCTCGGGCGCGGGGGCGTCGCAGGTCAGCCTGACCAGCTCGCGGCTGAGCCGGATCTGGTCGGCGAAATTGATCAGGGTCTCGCGCCGCTTGGGCTGCTTTATTTCTCCCGCGCGGGCCAGCAGGGTGTCCAGGTCGCCGTATTCGTCCAGCAGCTGGGCCGCCGTCTTGGGGCCGATGCCGGGCGCGCCCGGGACGTTGTCGACGCTGTCCCCGATCAGGGCCTGAAGGTCGATCATCTTCTCCGGACCGACGCCGAACTTCTCGAACACCTCGGGCTCGGCCAGGCGGCGGTCCTTCATCGGGTCCCACATGACCACGGTGGGGCCGATCAGCTGCATCAGGTCCTTGTCGGAGCTGACGATGACCGCCTCGCCCCCGGCGTCCCGCGCCCGGCAGGCATAGGTGGCGATCAGGTCGTCGGCCTCATAGCCGGGCAGCTCGACGCAGTGCACGCCGAACGCCGCCGTCGCCTCGCGCACCAGCGGGAACTGCGGAACCAGGTCCTCGGGCGCCGGCGGTCGATGGGCCTTGTACTGGTCGTACAGGGTGTTGCGGAACGTCTTCTCCGAGTGGTCGAAGATGGCCACCAGATGGGTCGGGCCGTCGGCGCCCTTCATGTCCTGCAGCAGCTTCCAGAGCATATTGCAGTACCCCTGCACCGCCCCGACGGGCAGGCCGTCCGACTTGCGGGTCAGGGGCGGCAGGGCGTGGTAGGCGCGGAAGATGTAGGCCGAGGCGTCGATCATCCAGAGCCGCAGCGGCGGGCCGTCCTGGGTCAGGGGGCGGGGGGCGGTCTCGGGCGTCGCGTCGGTCATGGCGCGAACATAGGCAAGGCCGGTTCTGACGTCACCTGACGAACGGCCTTGTCGTGTTGACGGCGGGTCCGGCGAGCGCCCACGCTGGTGCGACAGGAGATCATCATGCTGGGCGTCCTCTCATTCTCGCTGGCCCTTTCGGGCGCTCCACAAACGGTGGAGCCTTACCCCCTGCTCCGTCTCGATGCCCTCGTCCCTCCGGTGACGGACACCCACCGGGAGAACCCCGTCGAGTTCGTCGAGCGCGGCGCGACGGACGATCTGAGCTGGACGTCGCCTGTCGTCGAACTGGCGGCCAAGGCCGACATGCGCTGGACGGCGGTGTCGGTGGCGTTCAACTGGGTCTGGATCACGGACGACCGCTCCCGACGCCCCGTCTGGTTCGCGCGGCTGCGGGCCCGGCACAACCGCGGAACGATCGAGCGTTTCGCCGATTCCCGGCAGTGCCCGGCCGTGCAGGAGGCGCTGGACCGTATCGCGGGTCTGCCGGTGCTCACGCCTCGCGTGCCCGCGCTGCCGGACCCCCTAGGTCCCGCCACGGAAAGCGATTTCGGCGGCGGCTATCTGCACGACAACACCTACCGGATCCGCATGCGCGGACGTTTCGACGGCGTCGCCTGGAGTGACCGGATCGAGATCACCGCGAACTCGGGATCACCGGTCGCGCCAGTGGTCGGCGATACTCTGGCGCAGCTCCTGCCCTGCTGGACCGAAACGGCGCCGCCCCGTCAGTAGGGGATCAGGAAATCCAGGTGTTCTCGCAAGGGCCCGCCAAGGTCCAGCCGGCGACGCCGGAGACGACCCGGCAGCGCACGCCCATCCCGGCCAGCGGGCCGTGCAGGATGCCGGACTCCAAGGTGGCGCCGTGGCCGTCATAGACCGGCTTCTGGAACTGCACCCACTGGATGCGGTCGCCGGGGCGGTGCGGGCGATCGGGGTCGTAGGTGGTCGGGAAGCTGGCGCCGTGGCGGCTCCAGTCGCAGCGCGGCGACCAATCGCCGGTCTCGCTGAACAGCCACAGCGGCGGGGGGAGGTTGTCGGTGGTGTTGAAACGATAGTGCGCCTTGGCCACCGCCGCGATGACGGCGCAGTCGTTCTGGTCGGTCGCCTGCTCCGGGCCGCCGGGGACGGAGGTCGCGGGCGTGGCGCAGGCCGTCAGGGCCAGGGCCGGGACCAGGGCGGCTATCAGGGCGGCGGCGGCGCGCATGGCGGCTCCTGTTACGAACGCAGGCCGGTGATCGTGCGGTTGGGCGCGATGTCCTCGGCCGAGGTGATCAGGTGAACGACGGCGGGGCGGCCCGCGTTCCGGGCGGCCTCCAGCGCCGCCGGGAAGTCCTCGGTCCGCTCGCAGCGGATGCCGAAGGCGCCGAAGGCTTCGGCGTACTTCACGAAGTCGGGGTTCTTCAGGTCGGTGGCGATGACCCGCTGGGCGCCCGGATAGTGGGTTTCCTGGTGCATGCGGATGGTGCCGTAGGTCCCGTTGTCGACGATCACGACCACGGCGTTGATGCCGTACTGGACCGCCGTGGCGATCTCCTGCCCGGTCATCAGATAGTCGCCGTCGCCGGCGATGCAGATGACGTCCGTGTCCGGATGGATGCTCTTGGCCGCCAGCGCCGCCGGATAGCCGTAGCCCATGGCGCCCGAGGTCGGGGCCAGCTGGGTGCGGCAGGCGCGGTGGCGATAGAAGCGGTGCAGCCAGGCGGCGAAATTGCCCGCTCCGTTTGTGACGATGGCGTCGGGCGGCAGGATCTCGCCCAGGTGCGCCATGCACTCGCTCATGTTGACCGCGCCGCCGACGGGCACGGGCGTGGAGAAGGCCTGATAGTCGGCGTGGGCGGCTTCGGCCTCGGCGGTCCAGGTCCGGCCCGGATCGATGGCCGACAGCGCCAGCGCGGCCAGCGAATTGTCGGCGGTGGCGCTCAGCAGCGGCGTCCACACCCGGCCCAGCTCCTCGGCGCCCGGATGGATGTGGATCAGGGTGTCCGCCGTGCGGGCGCGGTCCAGCAGGGTGTAGCCCTGCGTCGGGTTCTCGCCGAGCCGGGCGCCGACGGCGATGATCAGGTCCGCCGCCTTGGCGCGCGCGGTCAGTTTCGGATTGCAGCCCAGGCCCAGGTCGCCGGCGTAGTTGGCGCGGTCGTTGGACAGGATGTCCTTGCGGCGGAACGACAGGGAGACCGGCAGGCCGATCCGCTCGGCCCAGTCGCCGATGGCGGCCGCGGCCTCGGTGGTCCAGCCGGAGCCGCCCAGCACCAGCAGGGGCCGCTGGGCCTGCGCCAGGCGGGCGCGGACCTGTTCGACGAAGGCCGGGTCCAGCGCCGCCTTCGCGGGCGTCACGGCGCGGACGGGGGCGGGGCCGCCGTCTTCGTGCAGGATGTCCTCGGGCAGGGCGATGACCACCGGCCCCATCCGGCCCTGCAGGGCGGTGGCGAAGGCG
>Ga0055536_1001964_pt1 | contig 11828 bp, 8 predicted proteins | sample AraplaCvi_mLB_r2_FD_55037 | JGI IMG/M metagenome (GOLD analysis project Ga0055536, IMG submission 55037) | Arabidopsis root microbial communities from North Carolina, USA - plate scrape MF_Cvi_mLB_r2 | ecosystem: Host-associated > Plants > Roots > Endosphere | place: USA: North Carolina...
CATCCGCCTGCCGGCACCTTCTCCCCGCGGGCGGGGAGAAGGGATATGCCGCGCCGGCGCCGTTTCCCCTCGCCCCGCTTGCGGGGAGAGGGTGCGCCGAGCGGAGCGGAGCGGAGGCGGGGTGAGGGGCTCACCCCAATGCCATCACTTCGCGTCCTTGACCTTCTGGGCAATGTCGGCGTCGATGCGGGCAAACGCGTCGTCAAGCTTCAGCTCGCCGGCGAGCGTCTGGCCGACGCGGGTGACGATCGCGGCATAGACCGTGTCGGACCAGCGCCAGCCGGGCAGCTTCAGCGCGGTGTCGGANGTGGTCTTGGATGCCTCGACATATTTGGTCAGGGCAGCCTTGGCGAAGGCGTTGTCGGTCTTGAAGTCGAGNCCGCCCTTGTCGACGACGCCCTTGTGGCCGGGCAGGAAGAGGGTGCGCTCGGAGAATTCCTTGACGATCTTCTCCTGGGCGAACCAGTCCATCACGGCTGCGACGTCCTTCGGGTTCTTGGTGTACTTCACGGCAACAAGCGCCGCGCCGCCGGGCATGCCGGTGCAGGCTGCCGCGCCGCAGGGGCTGCCGACGGCCACCCAGTCGAAGCTGTTGCCGATCTTGGTCGCGAGGTTCGCCACCTGCCAGGAGCCGGAATAATAGAAGGCGAGCTGGCCGTTGATGAAGTCGTCGGCGGCGGCGCGGTAGGTCGAGCCGGCGGCGGAGACCCAGACGTCCTTGGAGAAGGAGCCTTCCTGGTTCCAGCCGACGAACTTGGTCAGGAAGTCCTTGGCGCCCTTGTCGAGCGGGGCCGGCTTGCCGTCCTGGCCGACATAGTTGGCGCCGTAGGACAGGAGCGGAGCGGTCAGGCGGTGGCCGGAACGGTCGATCGCCATGGCGAACGGGATCTTCTGGCTTTCCTTGACCTTCTTGGCGGCGGCCGCCCATTCTTCCCAGGTGGCCTTCGGGCCCGGAAGCGGAACGCCTGCCTGGTCGAACAGGGTCTTGTTGGCGTAACCGCCGGTCAGCGTGATCTGCGTCATGAAGCCGGAGATCTGCTTGGAACCGTCCGGACGCATCCAGTCTGCCTGGGCGCCGAAATTATCGTCCCAGTACTTGGCGTCCTTGACCAGCGGGCGCAGGTCGAGCCAGTGCTTGGAAAGATCCTTGATCGCCGTGACGCGGGCGATGTCCGGGCCATTGCCGGCTTCGAGCTGGACGGGCAGCTGGTCCTTGATGACGCTGTAGGCAACGTTGTCGAGCGTCACGTTGATGCCCGGGTTTTCCTTCATGAAGCGGCCGACGAGATCCTTCATGACGTCGCCTTCGACGCCGTCCGAATACCACATGATCCGCACGTCGCCGGCATGTGCTGCCGTCGACATGAGAAGGGCGAACGCCGCGCCCGCCAGAAGCGATTTGGTTTTCATGCTCATTTCCTCCTCTGAATGGACGGGGCCTCCTCCCGTCCGGTTTCTTAAAGCGCACGCTTGTGCGCCTTAACTTGAATTCTTCTTGTCAGGCGCGGCTCAGCATCGCTGCTTCGCCCTTGACGGTGTAGTCNGCCCGCGCAATGACGCGGCCTTCGGCTTCCACGGAGCCGTCCTTCCTGAANCGGACGGTACCATATTCCGGGTCGTCGATGACAACGGTGCCGTCGGATTCCTGCCTCGGTGCCAGCGCGCTGAAACGGTATTCGACGGTCGCGAGATTGTCGGCTTCGCAGACGCGGACGATCCAGCGGGTCTTCTGCCCGTACTGCCGCAATTCGGCCCCTGCCGACGGACCCTCGGTGACAACCTCGAGCTTCGAGGGGGCCCGCAGCATGACGGCGCCCCGGCCGGAACGGGCGAGCGCAACGCCGCCGGAAATGCTGGTTTCGTCGAATTCGGCCTTCGGGAACCAGGCATGGGTGAAATCCGGCTGCTCCTCGTAGGTGGTGAATTCGAGGATCGCCAGGCCGCGATACTGCTGGGCGCGCGGGATGGTGCCGCAGCCGCCCCAATAGGACGGGCGGCCGTAGCCGAACTGGATGGTCTCGCCCGGATGGTTGATCCAGATCGCCGCTTCCGGCTTCTCGCCGAGACGCAAGTGAAGGACGGTTTCCTGGTAACCCCATTCATCCCAGCGATAGTGAACCGTCGAGCCCATGGCGAAGTGCTCGCCCTTGTAGTGATAGAGCGCGGCGAAGGAGTTTTCGCCCTGGGCGAAACGCCATTCCTGGTGCTGGGCACCGCGATGATCGGCGATCGCTGCGGTCTCGGCCGGGATTTCAAGGCCGTGGTCGCGCAGGCAGACGGCCATCTGCGGCAGGCAGTGGACGCGGCGGCCATACCAGCCTTTGCCCCAGAGCAGGCGGGCGACGCCGGAAAGTTCCAGCGAGCGGCCGGCGCAGAGCGTGTGCTCATAGGAGCGTCCCTGTGCCGCGGTGACCATGCCGTGATGGGCGGAGCGGGCGATGATCTCGCAAAGCCGCACGATGCCGGCCTTGGCGCGGTCGGCGATATCCTTGTCCGGGGACAGGGCGGCAAGCGCGGTCAGGCCCTTGAGGTCGATCGGGAAATAGGGGGCCGAGTTGAATTCGGCCATTTCCCAATGCTCGAAATGGTCGAGCCAAGCGCGGACGCGGGCGGCACCAACCTTCGCCTGCTCCGAACCTTTGCGGCCGGAACGGACGAAGGTGGCGTCTGGGAGGAGGCTGCCGGCGAGGTAGGCGGAGGTGTGGAAGAGCAGGGCGTGGTTTTCCGAGAAATACCACTGCACGTCATTGCCCGGCTCGTCCATCCAGTAGCGATAGTTGAGGATGGCGCCGTCGATGCGGCTTCTGGTCTTTTCGTTGATGTCCTTGCCCCAGACGGTGCGCGACCAGATGAGCGGCACCAGCGAGAAATCGGCGCAATCGTGGCAATCCTCGATCGAGGGCAGGATTTCCTCGATCATCGCATCCGTATCGGGGCCTGAGCGGCCGCTTGCGAGACGAGCGAAGGCGCGCACGGTGTCGCGCTCGGAGTTTTCCGAGACCTCGGTCAGCGTTTCGACGATGCGCTCGGCAAGCGACGCCGGGGCCTCGCCCTGGCGGGCCGCATGGCAGATCTCGACGCCGAGCGAGCGGGAGACGACGAAGCCGCCGGCATTCAGCGTGATGCGGAAATGGCGGAAATCGGCGGGTGCCTTTTCCGAGGGGCCGACATTGAGGCGGGTGGCGCCGGCAGGAAGCGTGAAGTCGTAATCGAAGCGTTCACGCGACATGAAATCGCCTTCGACCGCGACATTGACCTTGACCTCGACCGGCAGCGGCTCGGAGAGGAGCAGGGTGATATCGCCGCCGAAATAATGCTGGCGGTCGAAATACATGGTGTCGAGCGCCTGTTCGAGGCTGGCTGCGACCGCGCTTGCGACCGGGACTGGCAGGGCGACGCTGGCCGCCGGGCCGGAGAGATAGTCGAACTGGTAGAAGTAGCGGGCGTCGCGCTCGGCGAGGTCGTCGAAGAACAGGGTGATTTCGTTGAGACCGGCGACGAGCGGCAGTTCGAATTCCTGCTTGGCTTCCAGATTGCGGCTATAGGGCGCCATCCAGCCGGCTTCCTTGCCGTTGACCCAGATGACGGCGCCGCCGCAGGTGCCGAGGCGGATCTTTGCGGTNCCGGCGGTTTCCGCCTCGATATAGGTGCGGGTCCAGGTGGCGAGCCGGGTGGGGCGGAACCAGAAGCCGGAGAGATCGAGCCGTGGCGAGCCGAAAGGCAGCCACCAGCGGGTCGCATCGAAGGAGCCGCGGACATCGGGGCGTTTGCCGCGATAGGTTTCGGCAAAGATGGTGCGGCAGGGATATTCGTGCGGAATGAAGTTCTTGACCTTGGTGAGGAAGAAGAACGGATCCATCTCGCCCTTCATCGGGGCGTCCGGCACGTCGAAGCGCTCCTGCGCGATGGCGCCGAGCTGCCAGTACCGGACAGCTTCGCCCGGCTTCAAGGTTTTCCGCATCCAGTTTGCTTCGGGATTCATGGTCGTCTTCACTTCAGTTCGCTGAGGGCCACGGGGGCCACGTCGTTATATTCCTGGTTTTCGCCGGTCATGCCCCAGACGAAGGCGTATTGTGCCGTACCGGCGCCCATATGGATCGACCAGGCGGGAGACAGAACGGCATCGAGGTTCTTGACCACGAGATGGCGCGTTTCTTCCGGGCGCCCCATCAGGTGGATAACGCGTTCTTCCTCCGGCAGGTCGAAATAGCAATAGGCTTCCATGCGCCGCTCATGCAGATGCGGAGGCATGGTGTTCCAGATGCTGCCGTCGGCCAGATCGGTGATGCCGAGCAGAAGCAGGCAGGACGGCGTGACCTCCGGATGGATGTACATGCGCAGATTGCGCAGGTTGGCACGCTTGGCATCACCGAAGGTCAGCATCTTGGATTCGGCGCGCTTGATGAGGCGGTGCGGGATATCGGCGCCGGCGGGAACCGAGTTCATGTAGAACCGGGCCGGCTTGTCCGCGGAGGCGCTGGCGACAGAGATTTCCCGGGCGCCGCGGCCGATATAAAGCACGTCACGGTTTTCCAGGGTGAAACTCTTGCCGTCGACCGAGACGACGCCGGTGCCGCCGAGATTGGCGATGCCCATTTCGCGCGCCGAGAGCAGGAAGGGCGTGCCGATGTCCTCGCCCGAACCAAAGGTCAGCGTCGACGATACCGGAACCGCGCCGCCGACGATCAGACGGTCGACATGGGTATAGGTGAAGGAGACCTTATCGGCCTGGAACAGGTCTTCCATCAGGAATTCGGCGCGCAGGCGCGCGGTGTCATAGGTCTTGATGTCGTTGGGGCCGGCCCCGTAGAGAACTTTCATCGTCATGCCGTCTCGCCTCCCGGTTCCACATGCCGGATGGCTTCGGAGAGGCAGAGGATCGAAAGCGCCTGTCCGTAGCCGGTCGGCTGGATGGGGATATCCCGATAGAATTGCAGGTCATGGCCCATGCGCGTGCCGTAGGAGACGTTGAGCACGGTGCCGGTTTCATCGATATTGGCGAGCACCGCCTCGACGGCCTTCAGGCCCGCGGTGCGCCATTCATGGGTGCCGAGGCCGAGGCGATAGCCCTTCAGAAGGCCATAACCGAAGCCGGCGGTCGCCGAAATTTCCTCGTAGGAGGACGGATCGTCCAGCAGGGTGCGCCAGGCGCCGGACGCGGTCTGCAGCGGCAGCAGCGCATTGACCTGCGCGGTCAGCACGCCGAGGAGATAGTCCTTCACCGGCTTGCCCATTTCGGCGAGATCGAAAAGATCGAGCATGCCGGCGGTGATCCAGGCATTGCCGCGCGCCCAGCGGGCCTCGGCGAAATTGTGATGGCCCTGGAAGGTCCAGCCGTGGAACCACAGGCCGGTCTTCTTGTCGGCGAGATAGCGGGTGTGGACGAGGAACTGCTTTGCCGCCTCGTCGACCAGCTCGCGGCGGCCGCTTGCTTCGCCGTAGGAAGCAAGGAAGAGGGCGACCATATAAAGCGTGTCGTCCCAGAGCTCGTCGTCGTTGACCTTGTCGGAGACGTGATGCTCGAAGGCGCCTTCCTCGGTGCGGCCCATCTCGCTCATGACGCGGGTCGCCCAGGCATCGAGCACCGGCTGCCAGCGCGGGTCGCGGGTTTCACGCCAGAGGACGGAGAGGCCGAGCATCGGTGCCGTGGTATTGACGTTGAGCGTCGGGAGGCCGGCTTCGATGCGGGACGCGTACCAGTTCTCGATCAGCGTCTTCAAATCTTCGCGACCAGTGAACAGCCACAGCCGGATCAGGCCGTAGAGGCCGACGCCCTGCGGCCATTCCCAGCTGTTGAAAGAGATATAGTCGCCGGCGGTTCCGTCGAGATTGGGTTCGTGGAAACGGCCGTCGTCGCGAAGCCCGGTTATGCCGGCTACGAGGCGGTCAAGCTTTTCACGGATGTCCCGGGCTGAAAGGCCCATGTCTCAATTCCTCCCTTTGCTGCAGCATCTGCCACGCAGCCTGTCGATCCGCTTCTCCCGAGCGATGATCTTATGAAAACATCTGAAAATTGATTGCGCAATCTGAAAATTTTTTGCAGTGTGCGCATCGGTGGATGGGAGGATGTCATGGCGGCCACGATCGTGCCGGGTAAACGCGGCAAGAAAAGCCGGCGGGTGCGGCTGGAGGATATTGCGGAAAAGGTCGGCGTATCGCTGAGCACGGTTTCGCGGGCGCTGGCCGGCGAAAAGGGCGTGCGCGCCGACATCCGCCAGCGGATCCTCGAAGCCGCCAAGGACGCCAATTACGCCATGCCCGCCCCCGTGGCGGGAAAGAAGGTGATCCTNGCCGCCTCGAGCGCGGCGATGATCGATTACGTGCGCAACCAGTTCACGCTCTATGTCCTTGAGGGTCTGCGGGACCGTGCCCAGGCGCTGGGGCTCGACATCGTCACCCGCGCGGTCGCCGACCAGTCGGAGGAAAAGGCGGTGCTGGAGGAGGCGCGGGTCGATCCCGACGTCGCGGGCCTGCTGTTCCTGACCGTCGATGACGAGGGCATGCTCGAAGCCACCCGCGGTTTCGGCAAGCCTGTGGTGATGATCAACGGCGACGATCCGATGATGCGGCTTTCCAGCGTGACGCCCTGCAATCGCTCGGCCGCGCACCTGGCGACGGATTATCTGATCCGGCTCGGGCACAAGCGCATCCTGTTCCTGATGCGCCCGGGCCGCCGGACGATCGACCGGCGCCGCGAAGGCTGGCAGGACGCCTTCCAGCATCACGGATTGCCTTGCCCGCCGGACCTCGTCGTGCCGGTCGACGACTGGCTGCCGGAGCTTGCCGCCCAGGCGATCAGCGACCGGATACGCAAGAACGGGCTCGATTTCTCGGCGGTGCTGACTGCCGGCGACAGCCTGGCCGTCGGCGCGATGATGGGCGTGCAGCAGATGGGCTGCACGGTGCCTGGCGACGTTTCGGTGATGGGCATGGACGACCTGCCGCAGGCTGCCTTCCTCAATCCGCCGCTGACGACCGTGCATATTCCGATGCGCGAACTCGGCGCCGTGGCACTCGATCTTCTGAGGGACGGGATGACGGGATTTGCAAACCCGGCGCGGCGGGTGGAACTCGCCTGCCACATCGCCGAACGGCAGTCGACCGGGCCTGCCAAAGGTTAACGCCTGCCAACGGCTTATTCATGCGTCATTCAGAGGCACACTGGAACAATGGGGATGTCTCGAACATTGATATCCGACGAAATCCGTTCGGAGGACGCTCAGCGCGGCTCGAACGCCATTCGGTTTCTCAGGAGGAAGCCCGTGAAGAAAATTCTGATGTCCGTTGCGGCACTTTGCGCCCTGTTCGTGGCGCCGTCGATTGCGGATGCGGCCGTGCGCGGGGTCGCCACGGCCAATGTCAACATGCGGTCCGGTCCGAGCACCGGCTATCCGGCCGTCGACGTCATTCCGGTCGGTGCGCCGGTGACGATCTATGGCTGCATGAGCAGCGTCAACTGGTGCGACGTGGCCTTTGTCGGCGGCCGCGGCTGGGTTTCGGGCAATTATGTCCAGGCCACCTACCGCTCCAACCGCGTCTATGTGGCGCCCGACTATTATGAGGGCCTCGGCATTCCGATGGTGACCTTCGATGTCGGCAGCTATTGGGGCCGCTACTATCGCGACCGCGACTTCTATCGGGATCGCGACCGGTGGAACCGCTACGACTGGAGACGTGATGCACGNATCGCGCCGCCCCCGCCCCCGCCGCCGCGCTGGGACCGTGATGGAGCTCCGCGCTGGGACCGCGACCGCAGCTGGAGCCCCGGCGACCGGCAGCCGCCGCGCCCGCCTGTCTGGCAGGGAGATCGCGATCGGTTCGACCGGGATCGTTTTGACCGGGATCGGGACCGGGTTGATCGGAGCCCGCCACCTCCGCCGCGTTTCGATCGCAGCGGCGATGACCGGCGCGCGATCCAGCGGGCTGAACGCAGCAACAACCTCCAACCGCCGCCGGACGCGAATGGCGTGGTGCCGCCGGACGAGGGCGGGCGCCCCTGCCGTCTCGGTCCGGGATGCAACCCGAACCGCTGATCCGCCGACGATCTCGAAAGGCCGCCTCCGGGCGGCCTTTTTCGTGCCCGGCATGTGCTTCCTTTATACGGAGCGTACCGTTCGCCTATGTTCTGACCATTGCGCCTTTTCAGCCTTTTCGATAAGAGACCCCGCAACTTGGATTTCCTGTCACAAATGGCGGGATTTCGAGGCGGTTTGAAAGCAGACGCCCCAGGCTCCGTGAGCCGTGCGGGCGAAACAGTGGTTTTGGTCGGTATGGCACGCATCGTCATGAAGTTCGGCGGCACTTCGGTCGCCAATCTCGAACGCATTCACAATGTCGCGCGCCATGTGAAACGCGAGGTCGAGGCCGGACACGAGGTCGCGGTGGTCGTCTCGGCGATGTCCGGCAAAACCAACGAGCTGGTCGGCTGGGTTCAGGACATGCCGAAAGCCTCCGGCGCCAATTCTCCTTTCTACGATGCACGCGAATATGATGCGGTCGTCGCATCCGGCGAGCAGGTGACATCCGGCATTCTGGCGATCGCCCTGCAGTCGATGGGCATCAACGCGCGGTCCTGGCAGGGCTGGCAGATCCCGATCCGTACCGACAGCGCCCATGGCGCGGCGCGTATCCTGGAGATCGACGGTGCCGAGATCGTCAAGCGGATGGGCGAGGGCCAGGTCGCCGTCGTCGCCGGCTTCCAGGGGCTTGGCCCCGACAACCGGATCGCGACGCTCGGCCGCGGCGGTTCCGATACGTCGGCTGTCGCGATCGCGGCCGCGGTCAAGGCCGACCGCTGCGACATCTATACGGATGTCGACGGCGTCTACACGACCGACCCGCGCATCGTGCCGCAGGCGCGGCGCATGAAGAAAGTCTCCTTCGAGGAAATGCTGGAAATGGCATCGCTCGGCTCGAAGGTTCTGCAGGTGCGCTCGGTCGAGCTCGCCATGGTCCACAAGGTTCGCACCTTCGTGCGCTCCAGTTTCGAGGATCCCGATGCACCGGGCATGGGCGACCTTCTGAACCCGCCCGGTACTTTGATTTGCGACGAGGAAGAAATCGTGGAACAGGAAGTCGTCACCGGCATCGCCTATGCCAAGGATGAAGCGCAGATCTCGCTCCGGCGTCTGGCCGACCGGCCGGGCGTGTCGGCGGCGATCTTCGGCCCGCTCGCCGAAGCGCATATCAATGTCGACATGATCGTGCAGAACACGTCGGAAGACGGCTCGCGCACCGACATGACCTTCACGGTCCCGTCCGGAGACGTGCAGAAGGCCATGAAGGTGCTCGAAGACAACAAGGAAAAGATCGGCTTCGACGTGGTGCAGACCGAATCAGGTCTCGCGAAAGTGTCGGTTATCGGCATCGGCATGCGCAGCCATGCGGGCGTTGCCGCGCATGCTTTCAAGGCACTTGCCGAAAAAAGCATCAACATCAAGGCGATCACCACCTCGGAAATCAAGATTTCGATCCTGATCGACGGTGCCTATTCGGAACTCGCTGTTCGGACTTTGCATTCCGCTTACGGTCTCGATAAGAGTTGATAATGAGCCGGTTCGGCGCGCCGGCAGTCGGGCGTGCCGTCTTCCGGTTGGGGTGACCTCGTTTCGGGAGAGCATATGCCGATGAGAGACCTGTCGGCAGGTCCGCGCGTTCTGTTGAAGCGGCTACGCGAGTTGATGGCGGAGCCGCTCGAGCCGCAGGAGCGCCTTGACCGGATCGTCCGCCAGATCGCGAGCAACATGGTGGCCGAGGTGTGCTCGGTCTACGTGCTCCGCTCCGACGGCGTCCTCGAACTTTATGCGACCGAAGGCCTCAAGAAGGAAGCGGTCCACACCTCGCAGCTGAAGATGGGCCAGGGTCTCGTCGGCACGATCGCCGCCTCCGCCCAACCGCTCAACCTTTCCGATGCGCAGGCGCATCCGGCTTTCCGTTATCTCCCGGAAACCGGCGAAGAGATCTACCATTCCTTCCTCGGCGTGCCGATCCTCCGGGCCGGCCGCACGCTCGGCGTTCTCGTCGTCCAGAACAAGGCGAGCCGCAACTATCGCGAGGACGAGGTCGAGGCGCTGGAAACCACGGCGATGGTGATCGCCGAGATGATCGCCACCGGCGAACTCAAAGAAGATCACGAGGCCTGGCCTCGAACTCGACCTCACTCGCGCCGTGACGATCGATGCGGACGCCTACAACGAGGGCATCGGTCTCGGCCATGTGGTGCTGCACGAGCCGCGCATCGTCGTTACCAACCTGCTCAACGAAGACGCCGAGAAGGAAGTCAAGCGGCTCGCGGAAGCGCTCGGCTCCTTGCGCATTTCCATTGACGACATGCTGTCGCGCCGCGAGGTCTCCCAGGAAGGCGAGCATCGCGAGGTGCTCGAAACCTACCGGATGTTCGCCCACGACCAGGGCTGGGTTCGCCGCATGGAAGAGGCGATCCATAACGGTCTGACGGCGGAAGCGGCGGTCGAGAAGGTCCAGAGCGACACCAAGGCGCGGATGATGCGCCTGACCGATCCCTATCTGCGCGAGCGGATGCACGATTTCGACGATCTCGCCAACCGGCTCCTGCGCCAGCTGACGGGGTTTTCCGGCCGCGCCTTCGATGAAGGTTTTCCGGCCGACGCGATCATTCTGGCGCGCGCCATGGGGGCGGCGGAACTGCTCGACTATCCGCGCGCCAGCCTGCGCGGCCTGGTGCTGGAAGACGGAGCCGTGACCAGCCATGTGGTGATCGTCGCGCGCGCCATGGGCATTCCGGTGGTTGGCCAGGCGGCGGGCGTGGTGGCGCTTGCCGAAAACGGCGACCCGATCATCATCGACGGCGACGACGGCCAGATTCATCTGCGGCCGGTTCTCGACCTGCAGAAGGCTTACGAGGAAAAGGTCCGCCTGCGGGCCCGCCGGCAGGAACAGTTCCGGGCGCTCAGGGATGTCGAGCCGCTGACCAAGGACGGCAAGCGCATCAGCCTGCAGATGAATGCCGGCCTGCTGGTGGATCTGCCGCAGCTTTCGGAATCCGGCGCCGACGGCATCGGCCTGTTCCGCACCGAGCTGCAGTTCATGATCGCCTCCACCATGCCGAAACTCGAGGAGCAGGAAAGCTTCTACCGCAACGTCATCAAGCAGGCGGCCGGCCGGCCGGTGACGTTCCGCACGCTCGATATCGGCGGCGACAAGGTCGTCTCCTATTTCCGCGCCCAGGAAGAGGAAAACCCGGCGCTCGGCTGGCGGGCGATCCGCCTGTCGCTGGACCGGCCCGGCCTTCTGCGCACCCAGCTTCGCGCGCTGCTGCGGGCTTCCGCCGGTGCCGAGCTCAAGATGATGTTGCCGATGGTGACCGAGGTTTCGGAAATCCATGCGGTGCGCGACCTGATGCAGAAGGAAGTGCAGCATCTTTCGAAATTCGGCCACAGCCTGCCGCGCAAGCTGCAGTTCGGGGCGATGCTGGAAGTGCCGGCCTTGATGTGGCAGCTCGACGAGCTGATGGCCGAAGTGGATTTCGTCTCGGTCGGTTCCAACGACCTGTTCCAGTTCACTATGGCGGCCGACCGCGGCAATGCCCGGGTTTCCGACCGTTTCGACAATCTCGGCAAGCCGTTCCTGCGCATCCTGCGCGACATTGCGCGGGCCGGGGAGCGCAACAAGACGGTGGTGACGCTGTGCGGCGAGATGGCGGGCAAGCCGCTCTCGGCCATGGCTCTGCTCGGCGTCGGTTTCCGCTCGGTTTCCATGTCCCCGACCTCGATCGGGCCGGTCAAGGCAATGCTGCTCGGGCTCGACATCGACCAGTTGTCGGCGGAATTGAACGCGGCGCTCGACGATAT
>Ga0055536_1001982_pt1 | contig 11738 bp, 7 predicted proteins | sample AraplaCvi_mLB_r2_FD_55037 | JGI IMG/M metagenome (GOLD analysis project Ga0055536, IMG submission 55037) | Arabidopsis root microbial communities from North Carolina, USA - plate scrape MF_Cvi_mLB_r2 | ecosystem: Host-associated > Plants > Roots > Endosphere | place: USA: North Carolina...
ACGGCGTCCGCATCGTCCGTGCCGGCCTTCTGGACCGCCTTCAGATATTGCGTGACCGCCGAATAGGTGCCGCTGTGGATCATGTTCGGCATCTTCTTGGTGCGGGCGAAGAACTTTTTCGCGAACTCGCGGCTCTTGTCGTCGAGGTTCCAGTAATAACCCTCGGTCAGGGTCAGACCCTGCGCCGCCTGCAGGCCGAGGCCGTGCACTTCGGCGAGCGTGAAGAGCAGCGCCGCCAGCCGCTGGCCGCCGGCGGTGATGCCGAACTCCGCCGCCTGCTTGATGGCGTTGGACGTGTCGAGGCCGGCATTGGCGAGGCCGATCACCTTGGCGCCGGAAGACTGGGCCTGCAGCAGGAAGGACGAGAAGTCGGTGGTCGCCAGCGGATGGCGGACCGCGCCGACGATCTTGCCGCCCGAGGACTTCACGAAATCGCCGGTCTGCTGCTCGAGCGAATAACCGAAAGCATAGTCGGCGGTGAGGAAGAACCAGCTGTCGCCGCCCTGCTTGACGAGCGCGCCGCCGGTACCGACCGCGAGCGCATGGGTGTCATAGGCCCAGTGGAAGCCGTAGGGGCTGCAGGCCTTGCCGGTCAGATCGGTGGTAGGGGCTGCAGGCCTTGCCGGTCAGATCGGTGGTCGCCGCACCGGTGACGATGTCGATCTTCTTCTTTTCCTTGCCGATTGCCTGCACCGCGAGCGCCACCGACGAGGTCGTCAGTTCCATGATCGCGTCGACCTGCTGGGTATCGTACCACTGGCGGGCGATATTGGAGGCGATGTCCGGCTTGTTCTGGTGGTCGGCATCGACGATCTCGATCGGCTGCCCCAGAACCTTGCCGCCGAAATCCTCGACCGCCATCTTGGCCGCCTCGACCGACGACTTGCCGCCGAAATCGGCATAGACGCCCGACTGGTCGTTCAGGATGCCGATTTTCACCTTGTTGTCGGATGCGCCCCCCGGCGCGCTCTGCGCGAATGCCGCGCTGCTCGCGAGAAGGACGGCCAAGGATGCCAGAATTGTCTTGCGCATGATTTCTCCTCCCAGAGAATGTGCCCAGAAAATTTGAAAGGTCTGTTCAAAATTGGTGAGCCGCTCTCCTCAAAGCGGCAGCTCCGGATTGCATGGTTCAGGAAAACCGCCGTTGACGCAAGCAGGCCGCTGTAATTAATTGCAAACAGCATCTGTGCATTTTTGAACAGACGGGAACACATTGAGCAACAACCAGAACTTCACCTGGGACGACCTGCAGTATTTCCTGGCTGTGGCCCGCAGCGGACAATTGTCCACCGCCGCCCGCCAGTTGCGCACCAGCCACGCGACCGTCTCCCGGCGCATCGACCGGCTGGAATTCGCGCTCAAGGTCAAGCTCTTCGAGCGCAATCCGCGCGGTTACGTCCTCACCGGCATGGGCCAGCGCTTTATCGAGACGGCAGAGCGGATCGAGGTCGAGGCGGACCGGCTGCAGGCGGATGTCGCCTCGGGCACCACCGCGCAGCGCGGCGTGGTGCGGCTGAGCACCCCGGAAGGGTTCGCGAACTTCTTCTTCGCCGACAAGATCCGCAGCTTCTGCGACAGCCATCCCAACATCTCGCTGGAGCTGGTGACGATCCAGCAGATCATGTCGCTGTCGCGCAAGGAGGCGGATATCGCCGTGTCGCTCGATCCGCCCAAGGACGGGCCCTATCTCACGGAAAAACTGACCGACTACAGTCTCAACGTCTACGGCACGAAGTCATACCTGGCGAAGGCAGGCCCGATCCGCAATCGGCAGGATCTGCTGTCACACCCGTTCATCGGTTATATCGAGGACATGATTTTCGCGCCCGGGCTCGATTATCTCGGCGACGTTCATCCGGGCATCCGCGCGCGCTTCCAGAGCTCCAGCATCTTCGCGCAATTGACCGCGACGCTGGATGGACTCGGCCTCTGTGTGCTGCCGCATTTCATCACCCGCAAGCAGCCCGATCTCGAAATCGTGCTGCCCGACGAGGTGGAACTCAGACGCAGCTACTGGCTGGTTTGCCATAGGGACCTGAGCCAGATCCCCCGTGTCAGAATGGTGAGGGACTACATCTTCCAGTCCGTCNGGGCCAATCAGGACGCCTTCCTCAAGAGTTACCAGGCTCCCGAGGAAGGCGCTCGCCGTCACTCCGCCGCCATCGGCAGGTCGTCACGGCTGTCGAAAAGGTCGCCCTGATTGGCGGGCGTCCGGTCGTCCTTGTCGTTCTTCTTCTTGGGCTCGCGGCCGAAGAACAGGGCATAGGCAGCCGGCAGGACGAGAACGGTCAGTACCGTCGCGACCAGGATGCCGCCCATCATCGCATAGGCCATCGGACCCCAGAACACGCCGCGCGAGATCGGGATCAGCGCCAGCACGGCGGTCAGCGCCGTCAGCATGATCGGCCGGAAACGACGCACGGCAGCACCGACGATCGCCTCCATCCGTTCCATGCCCGCCGCGATATCCTGGTCGATCTGGTCGACAAGGATGATCGAGTTGCGCATGATGATGCCGAGCAGCGCGATGACGCCGAGGATCGCCACGAAGCCGAACGGCGCGCCGGTCAGAAGCAGCGCCATGGCGGCGCCGATGATGCCGAGNGGACCGGTGGCCAGCACCAGCATCGCCTTGCCGAAATGCTGCAGCTGAACCATCAGCAGCACGAGGATGACCAGGAGCATGATCGGTGCCTTGGCGGCGATCGAGTTCTGGCTTTCCGCCGCGTCCTCCGCACCGCCCTGGATCTCGACCTTGTAGCCGGCCGGCAGGTTTGCGCGCAGGTCCGCCATGCTGTTGTAGAGGTTGAGCGACACCTGGGTCGGTTCGACGCCATCCGGCAGCGTTGCCTTGACGGTGATCGTCGGCAGGCGGTCGCGGCGCCATTCGATGCCCTGTTCGAGAACCGGCACGACCTTGGCAACCTGCGAGACCGGCACGAAGCCGCCGAAATCCGTCGGCACATAGACCGACTGGACCGCCGAAAGCAGGGTGCGGGTGGCATCCGGTTCGCGGACGACGATCGAGACGGTTTCTTCGCCGTCGCGGAAGTCGCTGATCGGAGCACCGGCGGTCGCGGCCTGCAGCATCTGGCGGATACGCTGCGAGGTGACGCCCAGCGCCCGGGCGCGGTCCTGGTCGATGACCAGCTTCATGCCGGTGACCGGTTCCATCCAGTCGTCATGGATCGCGCCGAACAGCGGCTGCTGCTGGTAACGTTCCTTGACCTGGTCGGCGATGCGGCGCACTTCCGAAGCGTCCGGGCCGGTAACGCGGATCTGGACCGGCCAACCGACCGGCGGACCGAGGAACAGGCGATCGACCTTGCCGCGCACGGTCGGGAAATCCTTGGCCAGGATATCCCTGAGCTTGATGATCAGCCGTTCGCGGGCCTCGACATTCTTGGACATGATCAGGAGCTGCGCATAGTTCGGGTTGCGGAGCTGCTGGTCGAGCGGCAGGAAGAAGCGCGGCGCGCCCTCGCCGATATAGGTGGCCACGAAGGTCTTGTCCTGATCGGGCAGGATCTTTTCCTCGAGAGCCTTCGCCTGGCGTTCGACTTCCTCGATCGCCGTGCCTTCCGGCAGCCACAGGTCGACCAGGATTTCCGGCCGCGACGACTGCGGGAAGAAGCTCTGCGGGATGAACTGGAACGACCAGAGGCTGCCGAAGAAGGCACCGAAGGTCAGGNCGAGCACGATCGCCTTGTGCCGCACCGACCAGGCGACGGCATGCCTGACGCCNCGGTACATGCGCGTGTCNTAGGCATCGTGATGGGTGCCTGCGTGCGCCCGCTGCTTGAGGATCATGTGGCCGAGCCAGGGGGTGAAATAGACGGCCACGAACCAGGACGTGACGAGCGCGATGCCCACCACGTAGAACAGCGAGCGCACGTATTCGCCGGCGGTGGAATCGGCGAACCCGACCGGAATGAAGCCGGCGGTGGTGATCAGCGTNCCGGTCAGCATCGGGAAGGCGGTGGACGAATAGGCGAAGCTCGCGGCATCGAGGCGTGCGAGCCCCTCCTCCAGCTTGCGTTCCATCATCTCGACGACGATCATCGCGTCGTCGACGAGCAGGCCGAGCGCAATGATCAGCGCGCCGAGCGAGATGCGCTGCAGCTCGATGCCCATGTAGAACATGATCGCNAACGTCGCAGCCAGCACCAGCGGGATGGTGATGGCGATGACGATGCCCGAACGCCAGCCGATCGAGATCAGCGAGACGATGAGGACGATGACCAGCGCTTCCAAAAGTGCCTGGGTGAACTCGCCGACCGCTTCGGTGACGACTTCCGGCTGGTTGGAGACCTGCTCGACGGACACGCCGACCGGCAGCGTCTCTTCGAACCGCTTGTAGGTAGCTTCGACCTCATGGCCGACATCGGTGACCTTGAAACCTGGCGCCATGACGACGCCGACCTGGACGCTGTCGTGGCCGTTGAAGCGGAACTTCCGCTGATAGGGATTTTCGAGGCCGGCGGTGACGGTGGCGATATCGCCGAGCCGGATCACCTGGTTGCCGGCTTTGAGGCGGAGTTCGCGGATGTCTTCGGGGGTCGTGACGCCGCCTTCGACCGAGATGCGCACCGAGCGATCGGCGGTCTGGACGCTGCCGGCGGGATCGATATTGTTCTGGCCGGACAAGGCATCGCGGATGCTGAGGGCGGTGAGGCCCCGTTCTGCGAGCGCCTTCGACGAGACGTCGATGAAGATCTTCTGCGGCTGGTCGCCGAGGATGACGGCCTTTTCGACGCCGGGCGTGGCGAGCAGCATGTCGCGGGCCTGGATCGCGAACTGCTTGAGCTCCGGATAGCTGTAGCCCTCGCCGCTGATCGAGTTGAGGGTGATGTAGGTGTCACCGAACTCGTCGTTGAAATAGGGACCGAGCAGGCCGGCCGGCAGATCCTGATTGATATCGCCGATCTTCTTGCGCACCTGATAGAAGGCGTCCTTGACCTGGGCGGTATTGGTGTCGCCCTTGATCTGCACCGTGGTGATCGCCACACCGGCGCGGGTATAGGACTTGACCCAGTCGAGATGCGGGGTTTCCTGCAGCTTGCGCTCGATCTTGTTGACCACCTGGTCCTGCATCTCCTGAATGGAGGCGCCGGGCCAGACGGTCTGCACGACCATGACGCGGAAGGTGAAGTCGGGGTCTTCCTTCTGGCCCATGTTCATGACGCCGAGCGCGCCCATGACGATGATGAGGCCGAACAGGAAGCGGGCGATGCTCGGATGGGCGATCGCCCAGCGGGACAGGTTGAACCGGGCCTTTTCCGGGGGATTGGCCTGATGAGAGGAGCTCATGGTCTTGGGTCCTTTGAAGCCGGCGATCAGGGCGCGAGCGATGCGGTGGTAAGGCCGCTGACGCTGCCGAAGCGCGAGGCGACGGTTTCCGGCAGCTTGACCTTCATATCTTCCTTCATGAACTGCGTGCCGGCCGAGACGACGAGATCGCCCTTGGCAAGCCCTTCGGCGACGCGAACGCCGTCATCAGAGAAATCGGCGACCTTGACGGCGCGCGAATTGACGGTGCCCTTGCTGCGGTCGACGATCCAGACGACCGACTGGCCGTCCTTCTTGGAAAGTGCCGCAAGCGGAATGGCGTAAGTGGCGACGGAATTGCTTTCGGCCGCCTCGATCGTCGCGGTCATGCCGAGCAGGACACGGCCGTCCTCGGGCAGGCTGACGCGGACCGCAAAGGTGCGCGACTGCGCATCGGCGCTGCCGGCAACTTCGCGAACCTTGCCGTCGAGCGCCAGACCGGTAGCGGACCAGAAGCTGGCCTTCACCGTCTTGCCCGGTGCGAACTGGGCGACATCCATTTCGGGAACGGCGATCTGCACTTCCTTGCTGCCCTCGACGGCAACCGAGAGAACCGGCGTGCCGGACGCGACCACCTGGCCGATGTCGGCGCTGACGGCAGTGACGATGCCATTCTGGTCGGACTTCAGTTCGGTATAGGCGACCTGGTTGCGGGCCTGATCGAGCGCCGACTGGGCCGATTCCTTCTGCGAAACGGCCTGGTCATTGGCGAGCTGCGCCTGTTCGAGCTGCGACTGGGAGGAGATGCTCTTCTCGACAAGCGTCTCGGCGCGGCGGCGGGCAAGCCCTGAGATTTCCACCTGCTTCTGGGCGGATGCGAGATCGGCCTCGGCGCGGCGCACGGCGAGCTGGTAATCGACGGAGTCGAGCCTTGCCAGCACGTCGCCGGGGCGGACCCGCTGGCCGACATCGACGAGCCGCTCGGTGATCTTGCCGGCGACGCGGAAGCCGAGGTTCATCTCGGTGCGCGCCTTGACGGAGCCGGAATAATCCATCTTGCGGCCGTGATCGGCGGCAGCGACCTCGGTCACCTTGACCGGGCGGACGATTTCCGGGGCTTCGGCTTTCTTCTCCTGGGAGCAGGCCGTCAGCGCACCGAGGGCGGTCGCGACCAAAAGGCCCTTGAAGAGAAACGAGACATCACGTCTGGTGTTTACGAAAAACATGGATCCGCACTCCTGATGGCGGGTTTTCGATCGAGACGCCCCCATAAACGGTGGGAGTGGGCGCCGGTGTTTACTTGAGAGCCCTGAGGGCGAATTCGACGAGATCGGCCGGCGTCATGCGCCGGTCCTCGATCAGGCATTCCGCGACGATCTGCGGATGGCAGAGCGTGACGGCGGTGGCACACATGCACTCCGATGCCAGAACGGCATCCTGCTCACGAAATTCGCCGGCAACGATACCCTCGCGGATGACGTCGGCGACGATCGCCTGCAACTGCTTGATGTGATCCTCGACAACGGACCACTGCTCTTCAATGGCAATGACCACCATCTCGTGGACCTTGTTTTCGTGCAGAAAGGTTTCCACGGTGATCCGATGCTGCTGCAGGAAATGGTCGCGCAGCCGCTCCGTCGCACTCACCGGACGGGCTGCATTGGCACGCGCTACGGCACGGCCTGCTTCCATCATCCGATGCGCGAGCGCCTTGTGGATGTCCGCCTTCGACGAGAAAAAGCGGTAGATATTGGCAGGCGACATGCCGAGATCACGAGCGATGTCGGCGACGTTGGTCTTGGTATAGCCGTAGTGCTTGAACAGCCGCTCAGCCGCATCGAGGATGCGGGTGACGTTGTCCTGTCGCGACGTTTCCAGGGTATTTTCGTTGGTATCCATACCGCTGCTGGCTTCCATTTTACGTGTGACGATTTTCATCTTTCGTCAGTCGTAAACTGAAAATCGTCATTAGTCAACCGGCACCCGGGTGTAGCCGTCGCCGCAAGATAAAAATTTTCCGGATGGGAACCAAAATGGGACTCAGACATTAAGTCGCGTTAGACCGATGGACTTATTATGGCTGGGAACGAGTAATGAGCCTGATGCAGGGCCGCAGCTTTCCGTCGTTGCGTCGCGTTAGGCTACGAACGTCGCGGGTTGGGGATAGTTGATGAGCGTGCCGCAAAGTTACGAAGTTTCGTTGCTTGATGAGGAACGTTATCGCCTGCTCGTCGATTCCATTACCGACTACGCGATCTACATGATCGACCCGAACGGCAAGATCGTCAGCTGGAACCCCGGCGCGCAGCGCTTCAAGGGGTACGAGGCCTGGGAAATCCTCGGCGAACACTTTTCCCGCTTCTATACGCCCGAAGACAGGTTGGCGCGTGCACCCGAACATGCGCTGCGCACCGCCGCAGCCGAAGGCCGCTTCGAAAAAGAGGGCTGGCGGGTCCGCAAGGACGGCACCCGCTTCTGGGCCNATGTCGTCATCGATCCGATCCGGAGCCGTTCCGGCGAACTTCTCGGCTTCGCCAAGGTGACCCGCGATCTGACCGAACGGAAGAAGGCCGAGACGGAACTGAGGGCAAGCGAGGAGAAGTTCCAGCTCCTCGTCCAGGGCGTCACCGACTACGCCCTCTACATGCTCGATCCGGATGGTTACGTGAGCAACTGGAACTCCGGCGCGATGCGCATCAAGGGCTATACGGCGGAGGAAATCGTCGGCAAGCATTTTTCGCAGTTCTATACGCCCGAAGACCGCGAACGCGGCGAACCAAAGCGCAGCCTGGAGACCGCGCTCCGGGAGGGCCGTTTCGAGAGGGAAGGCTGGCGGCAACGCAAGGATGGCACACGTTTCTGGGCACATGTGGTCGTCGACGCGATCCGCAACGAGGAAGGCGAACTTCTCGGCTTCGCCAAGATCACCCGCGATATCACCGAAAAGGTCGAGGCGCAGAAGGCCCTCACCCAGGCGCGCGAGGAGCTTTTCCAATCCCAGAAGATGGAGGCGATCGGCCAGCTGACCGGCGGTGTCGCCCATGATTTCAACAATCTGCTGATGGCCGTGCTGGGGAGCCTGGAAATTCTCAAGAAACGGCTGCCCGACGATCCGGCGCTGATGCCGTTGCTGGACAATGCCATCCAGGGCGCCGAACGGGGTGCTGCCCTGACCCAGCGCATGCTCGCCTTCTCGCGCCGCCAGGAACTGAACATGCAGGCGATCGACGTGCCGCTGCTGGTCGGCGGCATGATGGATTTCCTGCAGCGCTCGCTCAGCGCCGCCGCCTCCGTCGAGACCCGTTTTGCCGAAAACCTGCCGCCTGTCACCAGCGACCCGGTTCAGCTCGAAACCGCCATTCTCAACCTGGTGGTCAACGCCCGGGATGCCATGGCAGGGGGCGGCGCGATCGTCATCACCGCCGAGGAATATCTCGCCGACGAGAAAACGGAGCGGCTGAAGCCCGGCCTTTACGTGCGGCTGGCCGTCACCGACAGCGGCGAAGGCATGGACGAGGAAACGCTTATCCGCGCCACGACGCCCTTCTTCACCACCAAGGGCGTCGGCAAGGGAACCGGGCTCGGACTGTCCATGGTACAGGGCCTGACCGAACAGTCGGGCGGAAAACTCGAGATCGAAAGCCGCAAGGGCAAGGGCACGACGGTTTCGCTCTATCTGCCCGCGGCAGATGTAAACGACTGTCCGCAGTCTTCGGAGAAAACCATGCCTTCGCCCGCCGCCACTCCCAGAGGACGTCTCACCATTCTCGCCGTCGATGACGACGCACTGGTCCTGATGAATACGACGCTGATGCTTGAGGATCTCGGCCACACGGTGATCGAAGCCTATAGCGGCGCCGATGCCCTGAAGGAGCTGAGAAGCGGCGCACATGACATCGACATTGTCATCACCGACCATTCCATGCCGCGCATGACCGGTTCGGAACTGGCCGCCGTCATCCGCGAGGAAAGGCCGGGCCTGCCGGTGGTGCTGGCGACCGGTTATGCGGAATTGCCGACCGGCGGCGACAACCGGCTGCCGCGATTGCCCAAGCCTTTCTCGCAGAACCAGCTTGAGGAGACCATCGCCACGGTTCTTGCCGGCGGGCGCTGAACCAATCGGCCTCGCCGCGCGTTGTCGTGCCGTGTCAGAACGGAGAACGGCAATGGTCTTCAAGCATCAGCATTTTCACGAGACGCCCCCTGAGGTCGAGGCGGAGTTCCCCCCGAGCGCNACGCTTGAAGGAGCGGTCTCCGATGCACTGGCTTCGGCCGGCGGTGTCGATGCAAGCGACGTCACCGTCACCGCCAGCGGATCGGANATCACTCTGAGCGGNACCGTCCAATTGGAGACCGAAGTAGCGCGGGCCGAGGAAGTGGCGCGGAGCGTCGCAGGCGTCACCNACGTTCGCAACGAAATCAGCTTCAACGGCATCGCCTGACCCAGCCGAAGCCCGATGCAAGAAGGTCCGGGCGCACAACGCCCGGACCTTTTCCGTTGAGCCACGCCTATCGCGGCAGCGCATAGGCGATCACGTAATCGCCGGGCTTGGTGCCGACCGAGCCGTGGCCGCCGGCCACCATCACTACGAACTGGCGGCCGTCATCGACCGCGTAGGTCATCGGCGTCGCCTGGCCGCCGGCCGGCAGCCGCGCCTTCCACAGCTCCTTGCCATTGGTAAGGTCGTACGCACGAAGATAGTTGTCGACCGCGGCACCGAGGAACGCGAGACCGCCCTTGGTGATCATCGGTCCGCCGATGCCAGGCACCCCGACCTTGAAGGGCAGCGGCAGCGGCGTCATGTCGTAGACGGTACCGTTGCGGTGCTTGTAGGCGGTCTGGCCTGTCCTCAGGTCGACGCCCGAGACATAACCCCATGGCGGTGCCTGGCACGGGATCTGCAGCGGCCCGAGGAATGGCCCCATATAGACGCCGTAGGGCGCGCCTTCATTGCGGTTGAGGCCCTGTTCGCTGCCCTTCTGGTCCTGGCTCTTCGGCGGAATGTCCGCGCGCGGCACCAGCCTGGAGGTGAAAGCGAGATAGGTCGGCATGCCGAACATCACCTGCCGTTCCGGATCCACCGCGACGCTGCCCCAGTTGAACGTGCCGAAATTGCCCGGATAGACGATCGTGCCCTTGAGCGACGGCGGCGTGTAGCGGCCGAGATAATTGTATTCNTGATACCGGATGCGGCAGACCATCTGGTCGAACATGGTAATGCCCCACATGTCCCGTTCTTCGAGCGGCCTCGGCTTGAATGTCAGAGCCGAGGTGGGCTGCGTCGGCGCCGTGCGGTCTTCCGGGATCGCTCCCGCCGGTGCGGGCTCCTCGGTCACCGGAATGATCGGCTCGCCGGTGCGCCGGTCGAGCACGTAGATATCGCCCTGCTTGGTCGGGCCGACCAGCGCCGGCACGACGGAATTGTCCGGTCTGGTGATGTTGAGGAGGACCGGCTGGGCGGGGACGTCCATATCCCAGAGATCGTGATGCACCGTCTGGCGAACCCAACGGTCGGCGCCGGTATTGAGGTCGAGCGCGACGATCGACGAGGAATATTTCTCGACATTGTCGCTGCGGCCCATGCCGAGCTGGTCGGGCACCTGGTTGCCGAGCGGGATATAGACAAGCCCGAGTTCCTCGTCGACGCTGAATACCGACCAGCTGTTCGGCGAATTGGTCGTGTAGGTCTGGCCCGGCGGCAGCGGCTGGGTCTGGCTCGGATTGCCGGAATCCCAGTTCCAGATCAGTTTTCCCGTGTTGACGTCAAAGGCGCGGATGACGCCGGATTGCGACTGGGTGGAATAGTTGTCGTTGACCGCCCCGCCGATGATGATCTTGTTGCCGGCGATCGCCGGCGGCGAGGTCGAATAGTAGTAACCGGCCGGATTGTACTGCATGCCGCTGGTGAGCTGCAGGGTTCCGTTGTCGGCGAAGGAGGTGCAGACCTGTCCGTTCGCGGCATCGAGCGCGATCAGCCGCGCATCCGAGGTCGGAAGGTAAACGCGTTCCGCGCAAGGGCTGCCGGNGGCGGCCGCTTGATCCNTATAGTAACTGACGCCGCGGCAGGTCTGATGCTGGCGGTCCGGGTTCATGCCGGAATGCGGGTCGTATTTCCACTTCTCCTTGCCGGTCGTCGCATCGAGCGCGATGGCGAGATTGTGCGGCGTGCAGAGATAGAGCGAATTGCCGACCTTCAGCGGCGTCACCTGATAGGTCGTCTCGCCGACATCGTCCGGCCGCTTCACGTCGCCGGTCTGGTAACGCCAGACTTCGGTGAGCCTGGCGACGTTATCGACCTTGATCTGGTCGAGCGGCGAATAACGCTGACCGTAGGGCGTGCGGCCGTACTGGTGCCATTCGCCCGGCGGCACGTTGCCGCCCATCGGCGGAGCGGCGGCGACGGACTGTGTCGGAAGTTCGCCGCTCCGGTCGAGCGGATCGAGGAACATCGACACGATGGCAACGACGA
>Ga0055536_1001992_pt1 | contig 11718 bp, 9 predicted proteins | sample AraplaCvi_mLB_r2_FD_55037 | JGI IMG/M metagenome (GOLD analysis project Ga0055536, IMG submission 55037) | Arabidopsis root microbial communities from North Carolina, USA - plate scrape MF_Cvi_mLB_r2 | ecosystem: Host-associated > Plants > Roots > Endosphere | place: USA: North Carolina...
GCTTTTTTCGCCGCTGGCTTCTTGGCCGCTACCTTCTTGGCTGCTGGCTTTTTCGCTGGCGATTTTTTCGCAGCTGGCTTCTTGGCCGCTACTTTTTTCGCTGGAGCTTTCTTAGCCGGAGCTTTTTTCGCTGCTACTTTTTTAGCAGGAGCCTTCTTTGCTGCTGCCTTTTTAGCAGGAGCNTTCTTCGGAGCAGCTTTTTTAGCCGCAGTTTTTTTCGCAGTTGCCATAGTTTTCTCCTTGATCACGTTGCAAAGAGCACTTCACGGTTGGAGTACGTAAAGCGATTCACGGCGTTGGGCCCCGGATAAACCGGTCCCAGCGCCGCGAACACAGGAGCAAAGCCCAGCGCGCACTCTGCGGTGCTGTCGTTGGTCATTGCAATTCTAAAAATCATTGTCGTTTTTGTGTTGCGCGTCTTGTTCAATCAATCCCAGGAAAGGGCACCGCCGGACTGGTACTCGATCACACGGGTTTCAAAGAAATTGCGTTCTTTCTTCAGGTCGATCATTTCGCTCATCCACGGGAATGGATTTTCCTCGTTGGGGAAGAGAGTTTCAAGTCCGATCTGCGTGGCGCGGCGATTGGCGATGTAGCGCAGGTAGCCTTTGAACATGGAGGCGTTCAGGCCGAGCACGCCGCGCGGCATGGTGTCTTCGGCGTAGCGGTATTCCAGTTCGACGGCTTTCATGAACAGCGCCTTGATCTCAGCCTTGAACTCCGCGGTCCAGAGGTGAGGGTTCTCCAGCTTGAGCTGGTTGATCAGGTCGATGCCGAAATTGCAGTGCATGGATTCGTCGCGCAGGATGTACTGGTACTGCTCGGCGGCACCGGTCATCTTGTTCTGCCGGCCCAGGGCAAGAATCTGCGTGAAGCCGACGTAAAAGAACAGGCCTTCCATCAGGCAGGCGAACACGATCAGCGACTTGAGCAGGGTCTGGTCGGCTTCGGGCGTGCCGGTCTTGAAGTGCGGGTTGGAGATGACTTCAATGAAAGGGATCAGGAACTGGTCCTTGTCCTTGATGGACTGGACTTCGTTGTAGGCGTTGAAAATCTCGGCTTCGTCCAGACCCAGCGACTCGGTGATGTACTGGTAGGCGTGGGTGTGGATGGCTTCCTCGAAAGCCTGGCGCAGCAGGAACTGGCGGCATTCGGGCGCCGTGATGTGGCGGTAGGTGCCCAGCACGATGTTGTTGGCGGCCAGCGAGTCGGCCGTCACGAAGAAACCGAGGTTGCGCTTGACCACGCGGCGTTCGTCCTCGGTCAGGCCGTTCGGGTCTTTCCAGAGCGCGATGTCGCGCGTCATGTTCACTTCCTGCGGCATCCAGTGATTGGCGCAGGTAGCGAGGTATTTTTCCCAGGCCCATTTGTATTTGAAAGGCACCAGCTGGTTGACGTCGGTCTGGCCGTTGATGATGCGTTTGTCGGAGGCCTTGACGCGCTGTGTCTTGGCGGGTGCGGCGGCAGGGGCTGCAGTTTGCGCTGCCGGAAAAGCGCCGTCGTTGAGCATGCGCACTTGCGGCTGGGCTTGCTCGGCGGTATTCAAAGAAAGAGGCGGAAGTTCCATCGAGCGGCTTTCGTGCGAGCCGCTGTTCTGAGGTGTTTGCAACGATGGTTTGACTTCTTCGTCCCAGGTCAACATAGAGGTTTCCAATACTGTGGGATTATGAAAGCAGCGATACAAAATGAAAAGTGTTCATTCACATCGCTACAAAATTGTGTTGCTCATATACATCGAATCGCGCGGCCACTCGACCGCGCGATCCGGTGTTTTTATTGGCAGGCCTCGCATCCCGGATCATCGATCGCGCAGAACTTGATGTCGGTTGCCGGCGTCGCGTTCATCTGTGCCTGCGCCGCGGCGGCTGCAGCTTCAAGTGCGCTCATGCCACCGCTTGCGGGCGCGGTGCCGGAGGACACCGAGTTCAGCTTGCCCGCGGTCACGGTTGATTTCTCGGCGTGNGTCGCGCTCTGGGTGCGCAGGTAGTAGGTGGTCTTGAGGCCGCGCAGCCAGGCCAGCTTGTAGGTGTCGTCCAGCTTCTTGCCGGAAGCGCCCGCCATATAGATATTGAGCGACTGCGCCTGGTCTATCCACTTCTGGCGACGTGCCGCGGCTTCGACGATCCAGGAGGTCTCGATTTCAAAGGCTGTGGCGTACAGCGCCTTGACGTCCTGCGGCACGCGGTCGATGGGGCGCAGCGATCCGTCAAAGTGCTTGAGATCCACCACCATCACGTCGTCCCAGAGGTTCAGGCGCTTGAGGTCGCGAACCAGGTAGTGGTTGATGACGGTGAATTCGCCCGACAGGTTGGACTTGACCGAGAGGTTGCCGAAGCAGGGCTCGATGCAGGCGTCCACGCCGATGATGTTGGAGATGGTGGCGGTCGGTGCGATGGCGACGCAGTTGGAGTTGCGCATGCCGTCCCGGGCAATCTTGGCGCGCAGGGCTTCCCAGTCCAGCGTGGTGGAACGGTCGATCTCGACGTAGCCGCCGCGCTGTTCAGCCAGCATGTCCAGCGTGTCCAGCGGCAGGATGCCCTTGTCCCAGAGCGAGCCCTTGTAGCTGGTGTATTTGCCGCGCTCTTTGGCCAGCTCGGTGGAGGCCCAGTAGGCGTGGTAGCAGACGGCTTCCATGGATTTGTCGGCGAATTCGACGGCTTCCTGGGAAGCGTAGGGCACGCGCAACTCATACAGGCAGTCCTGGAAGCCCATGATGCCCAGGCCAACCGGGCGGTGGCGCATGTTGGAGTCGCGTGCCTTCTTGACGGCGTAGTAATTGATGTCGATCACGTTGTCCAGCATGCGCATGGCCGTGGTGATGGTCTTCTTGAGCTTTTCCTGGTCGATTGCGCCGTCTTTCAGGTGCTGGACGAGGTTGACCGAGCCGAGGTTGCAGACGGCGGTTTCGGTGTCGCTGGTGTTCAGCGTGATCTCGGTGCACAGGTTGGAGGAGTGCACCACACCGGTGTGCTGCTGCGGTGAGCGCACGTTGCAGGCATCCTTGAAGGTGATCCAGGGATGGCCGGTCTCAAACAGCATGGACAGCATCTTGCGCCACATGTCGGTGGCCTGTACCTTGCGGGACGGCTTGATCTCGCCGCGCTCGGCCTTGGCTTCGTAGGCGGTGTAAATCTTCTCGAATTCCTTGCCGAACTTGTCGTGCAGGTCGGGCGTGTCGGACGGAGAGAACAGTGTCCAGGTGCCCTTTTCCATCACGCGGCGCATGAAGAGGTCGGGAATCCAGTTGGCGGTGTTCATGTCGTGCGTACGGCGGCGGTCGTCGCCGGTGTTCTTGCGCAGTTCCAGGAACTCTTCAATATCCAGGTGCCAGCTTTCCAGGTAAGCACAGACGGCGCCCTTGCGNTTGCCGCCCTGGTTGACCGCAACCGCGGTGTCGTTGACGACTTTCAGGAAAGGCACAACGCCTTGCGATTCGCCGTTGGTGCCCTTGATGTGGGCGCCCAGAGCACGCACGGGGGTCCAGTCGTTGCCCAGGCCGCCGGCGAATTTGGACAGCAGCGCGTTTTCCTTGATGGCGTCGTAGATGCCGCCCAGGTCATCGGCGACCGTGGTCAGGTAGCAGGACGACAGCTGCGAGCGCAGGGTGCCGGCATTGAACAGGGTGGGCGTGCTCGACATGAAGTCGAAGGACGAGAGGATCTCGTAGAACTCGATGGCGCGCGCTTCGCGGTCGATCTCATTGAGCGACAGGCCCATGGCCACGCGCATGAAGAAGGCTTGGGGCAGCTCGATGCGCTGCTTGCGCACGTGCAGGAAATAGCGGTCGAACAGGGTCTGCAGGCCGAGGTAATCAAATTTGAGGTCACGCTCGGGCTTGAGCGCGGCGCCCAGGCGGGCCAGGTCGAATTGCTGCAGCTTTTCGTCGAGCAGCTCGTTTTCCACGCCTTTGGCGATGAATTGCGGGAAGTATTCGGCATAGCGGACGGCCATGTCGGCCTGGGTGACTTCCTCGCCCAGCACTTCGCGGCGGATGGTGTGCATCAGCAGGCGCGCGGTGGCGTAGGTGTAGTCGGGGTCTTTTTCAATCAGGGTGCGTGCCGCCAGGATGGACGCCTTGTAGACCTCGTCGATGGGAACGCCGTCGTAGAGGTTGCGCATGGTTTCCGCAACGATGGGGTCGGGTTTGACGTCGGCGCCCAGGTCGGCGCAGGACGCTTCAATCAGCGCCTGCAGTTTGCCCACGTCGAGCGCGACGCGGTTGCCTCGGTCGGTCACGTGGATCAGAGGGGCGGCGGGCGTCTGGACCTGCGGCTGGCGGGCACGCTCCTGGGTGCGCTTTTCGCGGTACAGCACATAGGCGCGGGCAATCTCGTGGTGGCCGCCGCGCATCAGGCCGAGCTCGACCTGGTCCTGGACGTCTTCTATATGAAAGGTGCCGCCACCGGGGCGCGAGCGCATCAGGGCGCGGATGACCGCCTGGGTCAGGCCGTCAACCGTTTCGCGAACGCTGGCCGATGCCGCGCCCTGCGTACCGTGAACGGCCAGGAAGGCCTTCATCATGGCCACGGCGATCTTGTTGGGCTCGAACGGCACCACGCTGCCGTTGCGGCGGATGATCTGGTAGTGGGCAAGGGGATTGGGCTGGGTATGGGGAGCGCTGGCTGCCGGGTTGCTGGCGGCAACGGCTGGTGTTGCGGGCACTGCGTGTTGTGCTGTTTGCATGACTTCCTCTTTGCTTTGTTTTATTGACTGGCTTGATGTGCGGTTCGGGCAATCCGTTCTGGCGGAGGGGGTTCAAAAATATGAACCTATTTCTCACCGCCGGGGCCCGAATTACATCAATCTTGAATTAGGGCTTAGGCACTATACATAGGGTATTGGGGGAATACAAGCCACTACAGGTAGTGTACCGCCGAGTTTATGGACCGTTACGTTTTGTGGCTTTTTTCCTTCCGCTGCAGACCCCTCGCATAAGGCCTTCGTATTNGTGTCACCTATCTTGCGCAGAGCCTGATTCCATCAGGCTCGCGAGGTTTGCATGACGCTGTGGCGCGCCTTGCGGAGGGCTTTGATCCGCCAACACAAGCCCATGCTAGCGCGGTAAAAATACCGGGAAATTTCTGGCTTGAAAGCGCACCACACTGGTGTGGTTATGCGCCGCGAGTGCTCAAACGGTTTCGGGAAAGTACCTAGCCGGCAAGGCCAGCGAATCTTGCAGCAGAGGCCAGTCAAAACCCGGGCCCGGGTCCCGCTTGCGGCCNGGTGCGATGTGTTCATGCCCCGCGATGTGGGCGATGGGATAAGCCTGAACCAGGGATGCGCAAAGCCCGGCCAGGGTCTCGTATTGCGGTGCCTCAAAAACGCCGCCCTCCAGGCCCTCGAGCTCAATGCCTATGGAGTCGTCATTGCAGTTGCCACGCCCGCGGTAGTTTGATTCGCCGGCATGCCAGGCCCGGTCTCCGCAGCCGACAAATTGCCACAAGGCGCCGGTGCGGGTGATAAAGAAATGCGACGACACCTGCAGGCCGCGTATGGCCTGGAAGTAGGCGTGGGCTTCCCAGTCGAGCTGGTTGGTGAAGAGGCGCTGTACATTGCCGTTGCCGAATTCACCGGGCGGCAGGCTGATGGAATGAATGACGACAAGGTCGATCCGAGCACCTTCGGGGCGGGGGCCGAAATTGGGCGATGCCAGTGCGCGCGCGTAACGGTACCAGCCATCCCGCCACAGGGGTTGCAAAGTACTTGCGTCCGGGTTCTCAGGCGGGGTCATCGGCGGCATCGAGCCCATCGGCAGGGTCTTCGCTGCCCGGCGTCACGATGTTGAGGCGGGCAATGCGGTAGCGGATCTGGCGCAGGCTCAGGCCCAGCCTGGCGGCGGCGGCAGTGCGATTGAAGCCGTTTTCCAGCAGCACCTGGGTCAGGATGCTGCGCTCCTGCCTGTCCAGGTAATCCTGCAGGTTTTCCGGAATGGCGACCTGTTCCTCGGCCGGCGCGTCGAAATGCAGTTCGCTGCCGTCACCGAGCGCTACCGCCCGGTGTAGCGTGTTTTCAAGTTCCCGGACGTTGCCGTTGAAAGGCAGGGCACGCAGTTGTGCCATCACGGCGTCAGTCAGCTCCGGGACTGGAAAGCCCGATTCCTGGCAAATTCGGGCCAGCAAGGCTTTGCACAAGGCCGGCAAATCTTCGCGCCGCTCGCGCAAGGCCGGCACGTGAATCTCGATCACGTTGAGCCGGTAATAAAGATCCTGGCGGAAAGTGCCCGCCTGGACTTCGGCCACCAGGTCCTTGTGGGTGGCGCTGACGATGCGCACATCCACCGGGTCTTCCTGTGCGGAGCCCAGCGGCCGCACGGTACGTTCCTGGATGGCACGCAAGAGCTTGGACTGCATGGCCAGGGGCAGNTCGCCGATTTCGTCGAGAAACAGGGTTCCACCCTTGGCCGCCTGAAAATAACCCTGGCGGTCTTGGGCCGAGCCGGTATAGGCGCCCTTGCGCGCGCCGAAAAATTCCGCCTCCAGGAGGTTCTCAGGGATGGCGCTGCAATTCACGGCCACAAACGGGCCCGCCGCGCGATGGCTGCAGCCGTGCACCGCGCGCGCGACCAGNTCCTTGCCGGTGCCCGATTCACCCTGGATCAGCACCGGTGCCATGCTGCCGGCGACCTTGAGGATGCGCGATTTGACGGCTCGCATGACGGCCGATTCACCGACCAGCTTCTGCAATATCAGCGGGGCCTCGGCGGCCACCGGCAAGGGTATCGCAAGAGGCGCGATGCCGGAGTCGGACGTGCCCCGTTCAGTTTTGTCGGCAGCCGGCGCCGACTGCTTGGCACCTTGCACGGCCGATGCCACCACACTGCGGAACTGCTTGAGATCGACCGGCTTGGTGAGGTAGTCGAAAGCGCCGGCCTTGAGAGCCTCGACCGCGTTTTCGGCGGAACCATGCGCCGTGATGACGACGCAGCGCTCGCTGCGTTGCTGGNTGACGATATCGCGCAGCAACTCCAGGCCCAGGCCGTCGGGCAGGCGCATGTCGGTGATGACCGCGTCAAACCGGTTCTCGCTGAGCTGCTGGCGGGCCTGCTGCAAATCGCCGGCGGCTTCCACACGGTAACCCTCCCTGAGCAAGGTCAGTTCATACAAGGTACGCAGGTCCGGCTCATCGTCGATGACGAGGATGCGGGCCTGCTGGGGCGCTGGGTTTTGCATGCTCATGATGTTAGAACCTGTTCAATGTCTTTTTGGAGATCGCATTGGCGTGCAATCGGGATGAATGGATGCTTCGGATGCGCCGCATGGGCTGATGCCCATGCAAGCAACCGGGGCGTCCCAATCGCCCGATTTCACGCCAACCCTTCGGGCAAGTGCCTTTTCGGGCGGTCTGCGGCGTTGCGGCGCTTGCCCATAGCCGGGCTATGGGCTGCACACCGCGCCTTGCATCCCATCCCGAAAAGGTACTTGTGCGACTCCAAAAAGGCATTCAACAGGTTCTTAGGTGGGCATTGTGGCAAAAGAAGAGGAGGGCGTGTTCGGGGATTGCGAGGAAGGCCTGAACATGACGAAAAATTCATTACCTTCGACGCCTTCGCGCTGCACGCGCTGATAGCCGATCATGGCGCCGTAGCGCTCGCACAATTCGCGGCAGATATACAGGCCCAGCCCGCTGGAGCGGCTTTCCGACGAGAAAAACGGTTCGAACAAGTGGGTCTGCACAGTCTGCTCCAGTGGCTGACCATCGCTCCAGACAGACAGCCGTGCCTGACCCGGCGCAACACTATGGGTTGCGACTTCGATCGCTCCGGGAGAATCGCTGGCATAACGCAAGGCGTTGTCCAGCAGGTTGATCATCAGCCGCCGCAAATGCTCGGGCTCAAAAATCACGACCATGTTGTCCGAGCCCGCCGCGATACGCGTGCGCTCTGCGGCCGCTGTCTGTCCGGCCCAGTCGGAAGTGATTTTCTGGACGGTATCGTCCAGCGGCAGCGTGGTGGTTTCGGGTGAAGGCAGTTGCGCNTGGGCGCGCGAAATATTCAANACCTCTTCGACAATGCGGGCCAGGCGCTGTGCGTTTTGCCTGACCATGGCGGTCAGCTGGCGCTGCCCCGGATCCTGCAGATCTTCCTCGAGTAGTGCGTTGGCTTGTGAAATGGCGGCCAGCGGATTGCGTATTTCGTGGGCAACCGCAGCCGACATGCGGCCCATGGCGGCCATCTTTTCGGTTCGCACGCGCGCTTCCATCTGCCGCAGGTCTTCCAGGAACATCACGCACAGGCTCTCGTGCGCACCGTTGGGCGACGCGGCCAGCCGCGTGCGNACATGCAGGCGCCGGGCGTGGCCGTCCGCATTGTCCAGGTTGACTTCCGCTTCCTGCGGTGCTTGCGCTACAAAAGTGCGATGCGTGAGTTCGGCAAGAGGTTGCCAGCCGGCTTCCGTGGCCAGGATGAAGGGTGCGCTGCGCACGCTGTCGCCGGCAGCCAGCAGGCTCCGGGAAGCCGGATTGGCCGAACGCACAATGCCGTTGATGTCAATCACCAGCACGCCGTCGGCCAGGGCTTCAATCACCAGTTCGTTCACCTGCGTTTGCATGCGTGCGGCGGACTGGCTGCGCTTGGCCAATTGCTCTTCCCTGGCCAGGCGCAGGGCCAGGTGGTTGGCGAGCAGGGCGACAAGAAAGAAGCCGGAGCCGCTCAGGCCCGATTGCAGGAAGCGCGCGTTGGAGTCGCCCAGCGCCTGAAGTGAACTCCACCAGGCGTCGGCCAGCAGCAGCAGCGTCACGCTGGCGGCAGTCCCGAAGGCGAGCAAAATCGGGCCGAGGATCGAGGACAGCAGCACCGGCAGCGCGAACAATGGGGTGTAATTGATGCCGCTGGACTGCAGGAAGTTCAGCGCCGAAAAAGCCATGACATCCACACCGATGGTCAGCAGCCATTGCGCATCAAAAGTGCTGCCGGGTGGCCGCGGCTTCGACCAGATCCGCACGGCCAAGGTGGCGCACAGGTAGGCGAGGCAGGTTGCAATGGACCAATGGTTGGTGACATTGCCCAGCGCATAGATGAATGCCTGCAAGATCACCAGCACGGAGGCGATGGCGACACGCGCCGTCATGAATACATGCCACAGGCGGCCGAAGGAGCCGGTCTCAGGGGTGGTTTCCCAGTTGCCCGAGTCCTTCTCGCTACCTGTCTCGAACCAATGGGACGGCGTGCTCATCTCGCTTGGCGCCGGTGCGCGTCGCTGCAGTAAATGCCGCGGTCGCCGATCAGGGCTTCCGACCTGGGCAGGTGCACATGGCAGACATCGCAGGCCACCATTTCCGTGACGGTGGGTTCGCGTTGCGGCACTGGCGGACGCGGCGACCCGGCACTTTTCCCGGTTTCACGGTTATTCCGCCAGATCCAGAACGCCACCAGCACCAGGGCCATGACCAGCAGGTACTTCATGCACGCCTCAGGATGACTTCAAGCACAAAGCGGGAACCGGCATAGCCCAGCAGCAGCAGCCCGGAGCCGAGGTACAGCACATTGACCGCCTTGCGGCCGCGCCAGCCCAGGCGCGCCCGGCCAATCAGCAGGCTGGCAAAGGTCAGCCAGGCCAGGACAGAGAACACGGTCTTGTGGTTCCATTTCCAGGCCAGGCCCGGCCCGTACAGCGTTTCAGCGAACAGCCAGCCCACGAGCAGCGTCGCCGACAGCAACACAAAACCGGCCTCGACGAAGCGAAAGGTCAGGCGTTCCAGCGTCATCAGCGGCACGCCGGCGTCGGTCTGCGCGGCCAGCCGGATGGCGCGCTCGGAGCGCGTCATGAGCCAGCCGTGCACCACCGCGGCGGCAAACAATCCGTAGGATGCGATGCCCAGCGCCCAGTGCAGCGGCAGCCACGGAGAGGCGATGACATGGTAAGTGGTGCCGGGAAAAACAAGTGACAGTANGACCGCCACGCTGCCCAGGCCCGCCAGGGCCCAATGGGCCTGCATTTGCGGGAAAAGGCGGCTTTCGATGGCGTAAACGGTCAGCACCAGCCAGACCGTCATGGACAACGCGGGCGCGAAACCAAAACGCGGGGGCTCGCCCAGCAGGCCGTCAGCCAGTGCCAGCGCGTGCAACAGCCAGGCTGCCAGCAGAAGGCCGCGTATGGTGCCGGTGCCCAGGCGCGGCGCGGCCAGGGCGAGGACGGCATAGGCGGCAGCGGCGCCGGTTGCCGCGGCAAGACCCCACCAGTCGCTCAAAGCTAAAATCATGGCTAGAGTTTAGCCTTTACTTCTTTCCCGACAGTCACCTCTGCGGCTCCTCCCGCCGCTTCTTTCTCCACTTAACTGCCGCACACCCGTGGCGCCTTCCCATGGCTTCAGCCCTTACCGACAAGTTATCCCGCCTCGTCAAGGAAATGCGGGGCCAGGCCCGCATCACCGAATCCAATGTGCAGGACATGCTGCGCGAGGTGCGCATGGCGCTGCTGGAGGCCGACGTGGCCCTGCCGGTGGTGCGCGACTTCATCGCCCGTGTCAAGGAAAAGGCGTTGGGCCAGGAGGTGATGGGCTCGCTGTCCCCGGGCCAGGCACTGGTCGGCATCGTCAACAAGGAACTCGCCGCCACCATGGGCGAGGGCGTGAGCGACATCAACCTGGCGGCGCAGCCGCCGGCGGTCATCCTGATGGCCGGCCTGCAGGGCGCGGGTAAAACGACCACGACCGCCAAGCTGGCCAAGCACCTGATCGAAAAGCGCAAGAAAAAAGTGCTGACGGTCTCGGGCGACGTTTACCGCCCTGCCGCCATCGAGCAGCTCAAGACGGTTACCAAACAGGCCGGTGCCGAATGGTTCCCCAGCACGCCCGACCAGAAGCCTGCCGACATTGCCCGCGCCGCTATCGACCACGCCCGCAGGCACTTCTTCGACGTGTTGCTGGTCGACACGGCCGGCCGGTTGGCCATTGACGAAGCCCTGATGGCCGAGATCAAGCAGCTGCACGCTATCCTGAACCCGGTTGAGACCCTTTTCGTGGTCGATGCCATGCAGGGCCAGGATGCGGTCAATACTGCCAAGGCCTTCAAGGAGGCGCTGCCGCTGACCGGCATCATCCTGACCAAGACCGACGGCGACTCACGNGGGGGTGCGGCGCTCAGCGTGCGGCAGATTACCGGAGCGCCCATCAAGTTTTCGGGCACCAGCGAAAAGATCGACGGCCTGGAGGTGTTCGACGCCGAGCGCCATGCGGGCCGCATCCTGGGCATGGGCGACATCGTGGCGCTGGTCGAACAGGTGGCAGCCGGTGTCGACGTGGCCGCGGCGCAAAAGCTCGCCGCCAAGATCAAGTCGGGCGACGGTTTTGACCTCAACGATTTCCTGGGCCAGCTGCAGCAGATGAAGAACATGGGCGGCCTGTCCAGTCTGCTCGATAAACTGCCGGCGCAGATGGCCGCCAAGGCAGGCCAGGTCGACATGGACAAGGCCGAGAAGGACATCAAGCGCAAGGAAGGCATCATCCAGAGCATGACGCCGCTGGAGCGCCGCAAGCCTGAGCTTATCAAGGCCACACGCAAGCGCCGCATCGCGGCCGGCTCGGGCGTGCACGTTCAGGAAGTCAACCGGCTGCTCAATGAGTTCGAGCAGATGCAGGGCATGATGAAGAAGATGAAGGGCAGCGGCATGATGAAAATGATGAAGCGCATGGGCGGCCTGAAAGGCATGCCCAAGTTCTGAACAGGCCTGCCCCCGACGCAACCTCGTCAATAAAAAAAGCCGCTTCAAGCGGCTTTTTTTT
>Ga0055536_1002002_pt1 | contig 11680 bp, 11 predicted proteins | sample AraplaCvi_mLB_r2_FD_55037 | JGI IMG/M metagenome (GOLD analysis project Ga0055536, IMG submission 55037) | Arabidopsis root microbial communities from North Carolina, USA - plate scrape MF_Cvi_mLB_r2 | ecosystem: Host-associated > Plants > Roots > Endosphere | place: USA: North Carolina...
CCGACATAATCGACCTTTAGCTTTGTGCCGCCGCTGCAATCATAGCTCGTGCCGGTATTGCGCGGCACCGACGAACAGGCGGCCAACGCGAGGGTCGCGGTGCCGATCGCGACAAGAATTGTCGTCTTTTTCATATCATCTCTCCCCCTCAATAGCCCGAACGCACGCACAACACGTCGGCGAGGTAGACCCGCCCGCTGATCGTTTCCATATGCTCGCGCGCCGACCCGTTCCAACCGATCGAACGACACCAGGTGTCTGCGGACTGCGCTGCGCAGGCGGCCGTTGCCGAACCGCGGGTGCAGGCGAGGACGCGATAGTTCCGTTCCGCGGGTTGGGTGTGGAATTCGGCGAAATTGCCGCGCGCGACCTGATCGTTGGCGGGTGGGGCCGGGTTCCAGCCACCGCCGCCACCGCCGCCGACCGGGCGGATCGACTGGATGGTGAGGCCGCGCAGAACATTATTCAGCATCGGTGTGTCGCGATCGACGGTGCGGCAATTGCCGCGATAACGCGTCTTTTCGCACAGCTCCCAGCGGCCGTTCGGGACGCGGATCGAATTGACCGGCCAGGCAAGGCCGAGGTTCGGCTTTTCCTCGCCGACGAACACCGCGGGTCCGCGATAACCGGCGTCGCGATAGATCGTCGCTTCTGGCGGGCGATCAGGGCGGTAGCGTTCGGTCTCGACGGTCTGGGCATATGAAGTGGCGAGGAAACCCGCCCCTATCGACGCTGCGGCCGCAGCTAGGATCGACAAACGATATGCGGTTTTCATGACAGCCTCCCATTTTGCGAACGCGACCCGGGATTTGTTATATCCCGAAGTTTACGTCATTCGCAGGCGGCTTGCAAATTCTCCCAATCGCCCGTTGAGCTTAGGCCGGACAAGATCATCAATCAGGGCGCCTTGGCGGGTTCCGCCGTCGGTGCGGTTGCGGGTGCGGGTGCGGGCGCTGCGACGGCTGGAGCGGCCGGCGGCGGTGCGGCGAGCGGCGGTGCGACGCCGAGCATCAGGCCGGCGAGCGCCGCCGACATCAGGTTCGAGAGGCTGCCCGCGAGAAGCGCCTTCAGGCCGAGCTTCGCGATCATCGGGCGTTGGTTCGGGGCAAGCCCACCGGTCACCGCCATCTGGATCGCGATCGAGCTGAAATTGGCGAAACCACAGAGTGCGAAGGTCGCGATCGCGACCGCTGCCGCCGACATGTCGCCCTGTGCCCGGCCAAGATCGATGAAGGCGACGAATTCGTTGAGCACCACCTTGCTGCCGAACAGCCCGCCGACCGTCGCGCTTTCTTCCCAAGGCACGCCCATCAGCCACATGACCGGACGGAAGATCGTGCCGATGATCGCCTGGAACGACAGGCCCTCGAACCCGAACCAGCCGCCGATCCCTGCGAGGATGCCGTTGGCGAGCGCGACGAGCGCGACGAACGCCATCACCATCGCACCGACCGCGACCGCCAGCTTGACCCCGGTCTGCGCGCCCTGCGCCGCGGCCATGATGATGTTTGCAGGCTTTTCCTCGTCGTGGCTTGCCTCCGGCATCACGATCGGTTCGATGCCGATATCCTTCGGATCGTCGGGCATCATGATCTTGGCCATAAGGATGCCGCCGGGCGCCGACATGAAGCTGGCGGCGAGAAGATAGGGAAGGAGGTGCGGGCCGATCATCCCCGCATAGGCGCCGAGGATCGTTCCCGCGACACCCGCCATGCCGACAGTCATTACGGTAAAGAGCTGCGGCGGGGTCAGGCCCGCGAGATAGGGTCGGATGACAAGCGGCGATTCGGACTGGCCGACGAAGATGTTCGCCGCCGCGCCGAGGCTTTCGACCTTTGTAATTCCAGTAACCTTCTGGATCGCGCCGCCGACCCATTTGATGATCAACTGCATGACCCCGAGATAATAGAGGACCGAAATCAGCGACGCGAAGAAGATGATCACGGGCAGCGCGCCGATTGCGAAAACGGCCTTGCCATAGGGGGCCTGCGTCAACACTTCGCCGAACAGGAACTTCGTGCCCTCGTCCGCATAGCTCAGAAGGTTTGACACACCGTTCGACATCGCCTGGATCACCGCGCGCCCCCACGGCGTACCGATGACGAGCACTGCAAAGCCCGCCTGCAACAGAAAGGCGGGGATGACGATACGCGGGCGAATCCAGCGACGGTTAGACGAAAAAAGCACGGCAATCGCGAGCAATGCGACAATGCCGAGCAGACCGATCAGGCGTTCCATAATTTCTGTGCGTCCCCCGCAAATTGATACCCGTGTCTAGCGGGCTTTGGCGGTGGAGCAAGTCTGTGCCGATGCGGTACCTTTCCACCCGCCGCAAAAGCGATTAAGCGGCCTCGATGGAAAATAGCCCTTCGCGCGTGATCGCGCCTTCGTTGCTGCTGTTCGCAATCCTCTACGGCGGCATGGTTCCGCTTGGCGGTTTCCTGGGTGCGAAACAGGTCGCGCTTGGTCCGCTAGCGGTCGAGGCNGGTATTTTCCCNTTCCTGACACTGATTGCGATCTCTAGCGGCATCGCCGAACTTCACGGGCGCGTCGTTGCCGACAAGCTTGTGCGGCTGGGNTTCATTCCGCTTATCCTGGCGATCATCCTGACCNTATTCGTGCTGCAACTGCCGACCGACGAGGGGATGTATGAGCCCGCCAAGGANGCTTTCCCGATCATCGTGGGACAGGGNTGGCGCATGATGGCGGCGGGAATCCTGGCATATGGCGTGTCNGTCAGCCTCAANGTCTGGCTTTTTTCGCGGATGACCGCGAACAACGGCCGGCTGCTGCCGGTGCGCGGTTTTGTCGCCGCGGCGCTCAGCCAGATCATCGATACGTTGATCTTCATCACCGTCAGCTTCTATGGGGTCCGCCCGATCGGCGACCTGATGCTTGGCCAGATGATCGCCAAGGTCGTTTTGTCGGCGGTGATGGTGCCGCTGCTGGTGATGGCGGTGGTCGCGCTCGGCCGCCACCTGGATGCGAAGAACGCCGGATGATGTCGATGACCGATCCTTCGAAAATGCCCGATCTGCTTGCCAAGGCCGAAACGCTTGTCGAGGCGCTACCCTATCTGCAGCGCTACGCTGGCGAGACCTTCGTGATCAAATATGGCGGTCACGCGATGGGTGACCCAGAGGCGCAGCGCGATTTCGCCGAAGATGTCGTGCTGTTGAAGGCGGTCGGGATCAACCCCGTCGTGGTCCATGGCGGCGGGCCGCAGATCGGCGCNATGCTGAAGCAGCTTGGCATCGAATCGACCTTTGTCGGAGGGCTGCGCGTCACCGATGCCGCGACCGCCGAGGTCGCCGAAATGGTATTGGCGGGCAAGATCAACAAGGAGATCGTAAGCTGGATCGCGGCGCTTGGTGGCCGCGCGGTCGGCATTTCGGGCAAGGACGCCAATCTCGTCCTCGCCGAGAAGGTCAGTCGTACCGAGCCCGACCCCAATTCGGGGATCGAGCGCCACGTCGACTTGGGCTTCGTTGGCGAACCCGTCGCGGTCGACCCGACGATCCTCGTCAATCTGACCAACGACAATTTTATCCCGATCGTCGCCCCCGTGGCCCTGGGCGCCGATGGCGCTACCTATAACATCAACGCCGACACGATGGCGGGCGCGATTGCGGGTGCGCTAGGCGCCAAGCGCTTCTTCCTGCTCACCGACGTTGCCGGGGTGCTCGACAAATCGGGGGCATTGCTCACCGATCTCGACCGCCCGGCGATCGATGAACTGAAGCGCGACGGGACGATCACCGGCGGCATGATCCCCAAGGTCGAAACCTGCGTCGCCGCGGTCGATGCCGGGGTCGAGGCGGCGGTCATCCTCGACGGGCGTATCCCGCACGCGATGCTGCTTGAAATTTTCACCGCGAGGGGTGCGGGGACGCTCATTCACCGCTAAGAGACGCGGCAATACCCTTTTTCGGAGAAATCGCCTTGCTTCTCATGCTCCTCCAGATCGTGCATATCATCCTGACGGTCCTGTGGTGGTTCATCATCGCGCAGGCGGTGATGTCGTGGCTGATCGCGTTCAACGTCATCAACACGCACAACCAGTTCGTCGGCCAGCTCTGGACCGTTCTCGACCGGATTACCGAGCCACTCTACCGCCCGTTTCGCCGCATCATGCCCGATTTCGGCGGGCTCGACCTGACCCCGATGCTGGTACTGATTCTGATCATCATCATCGACGGGCCGGTACTGAGCTATCTCGCACGGCTTGCCTACGCCAACGGAATGGCGTGATGACCGCCGCGCAGGTCATCGACGGCAAGGCTTTCGCCGCCGGCCTGCGGGCGCGGATTGCCGATGCCGTTCCGGCTTTCAAGGCTGCGGCCGGCCGCGCGCCCGGTCTTGCGGTCGTGCTCGTCGGNGANGATCCGGCNAGCGCGGTCTATGTCGGGTCGAAAGGCAAGGCGACAGTCGCGGCNGGGATGGAAAGCTTTGAGCATCATCTGCCCGCAACNGCGACGCAGGCCGAGGTAGAGGCGTTGCTGGCGCGGCTTAACGCCGACGAGGCGGTTGACGGCATCCTGCTGCAATTNCCGCTCCCCGGCCACCTCGACGAGCAGGCGGCGGTTGCGACGATCGATCCNGACAAGGATGTCGATGGGCTGACCCCTGTCAGTGCCGGGCGCCTTGCGCTGGGCATCGCGGGCATGGTGCCTTGCACGCCCTATGGCTGCCTGTTGCTATTGCAGGACCGGCTNGGCGATCTGTCNGGCAAGGACGCGATCGTCCTCGGNCGCTCGATCCTGGTCGGTAAGCCGATGGCGGCGCTGCTGCTCGGCGCGAATGCCACCGTCACCATGGCGCACAGCCGGACGAAGGATCTGCCCGATCTGGTACGCCGTGCCGATATCGTCGTCGCTGCGGTCGGACGGCCCGAAATGGTGAAGGGCGATTGGATCAAGCCCGGCGCGATCGTGATCGACGTCGGCATCAACCGCCTGCCGCCGGCCGAGGGCGCGGCGAAGGGGCGGCTGGTCGGTGACGTCGACTATGGCGAGGCGGCCGAGGTTGCCGAGGCGATCACGCCCGTGCCCGGCGGCGTCGGCCCGATGACGATCGCCTGCCTGCTCCGCAACACGCTCGTGGCCGCGCACCGCCGCGCCGGGCTCGCCGATCCGGAGGGTTTTTGATGCGCCGTCTGGCCGTCGCGGCTATTTCCCTTGCGGTGATCGCAGGCGGCGCTGCGNCGGCACGCCAGCGCGATCCGCTCGCAGCGAACCCCAGCGCCTTCATCGCTGCCGAGATCGGTTTTTCGCGGCTTGCTCAGGAAAAGGGCCAATGGACGGCGTTTCGCGAAACCGCGGCGCCCGAAGCGGTGATGTTCGTGCCGCAGCGCGTCAAGGCGCGCGACTGGCTGAAATCGCAAAAAGACCCCGCCGAGGCGGTGAAGTGGCAGCCGCATGCGGTCTATACCAGTTGCGACGGCAATGTNGGGGTNACCACTGGTGCCTGGCAGAAGGGGCCGGCGAACGGATATTTTACGACGGTCTGGCTGCGCGATCCCAAGAAGGGCAAGCTCACCTGGACCCTCGACCATGGCGATGCGCTGGCGACGCCGCGCGAAGCTCCCGATTTCATTGCGTCGAAGCAGGCGGTGTGCGACTCGCGTCCTGCGGTGCCGATTACGGCGGGCGGCGAGGGTGACGATATGGCGGTCGGCCTGTCGCCCGACCAGACGCTGAGCTGGACGTCCACCGTCCGCGCCGACAAGTCGCGCCGGGTGACGATCCGCCTGTGGGACGGCAAGGAGATGACGNCCGTCATCGACGATCAGGTCGCGGCGCCNAAGCAGCCATGATCGATCTTTTCATTTCCGCNTTTGTCACGCTGTTCGTGGTCATCGATCCGCCAGGCTGCGCACCGATCTATGCGAGCCTGACGACGGGAGCGAGTGCCGCGCAGCGCCGNTCGATGGCGATCCGAGCGACGGTGATCGCGGGGCTGATCCTCGTTTTCTTTGCGATGTTCGGCGAGGCTTTGCTAAGCTTCCTCCACATCGACCTCGACAGTTTCCGCATTGCGGGCGGGATCATGCTGTTCATCATCGCGATCGATATGGTGTTNGAAAAACGCACCGAACGGCGCGAACAGCGCGCCGAAAAGGTGATGGCGACCCCCGAGATCGANGATGTGTCGGTGTTCCCGATGGCGATGCCGATGCTTGCGGGGCCGGGGTCGATCGCATCGGTGATGNTGCTCGTGTCGCAGAACAATGGGCTCGACCGCGCCTTTGTGATCTTTGGCGCGCTGCTGCTCGTGCTGCTGTTGACGCTCGCTGCGCTGCTTTCGGCTGGACCGTTGATGCGGCTGATCGGAAACAAAGGCGAGGCCGTTATCACGCGGCTGCTGGGCGTGCTGCTCGCGGCGCTCGCGGCGCAGTTCGTTATCGACGGGCTGAAGGCGAGCTTCCCGAGCCTGGGATNAAAAGGGGCGCCGCCTTTCGGCGACGCCCTCTCTTTTCCATGGGAATGGAACCTCTTAGCGCGCCGCGTTGACGTCGGCCTGCGTGACCGGCGCGATACGGATTTCGACGCGGCGGTTGCACTGATAGTCGGCCTCGCTGCGTTCGGGCGAGCATTTGAGCTGCGATTCGCCATAGCCGAGCGTCGCCATGCGCGCGCGCTGGATGCCGCGGCCGGCGAGATAGTCGGCGACCGACGCGGCGCGGCGTTCGGACANGCCCTGGTTATAGGTGTCGCTGCCNGTCGAATCGGTGTGGCCGTACACGTCGATATAGGTGCTCGGATATTCGGCGAGCGTCGAGGCGACATTGTCGAGCGCGCTGCGGAACTGCGATTTCACCATCGCGCTGTTGAGGTCGAAGGTCACGTCGCCGGGCATGTTGAGCACNAGCTGATCGCCCTGNCGCTCGACGTCGATGCCGGTGCCNGCNGTGCGTTCGCGAAGCTTCTTTTCCTGCTGATCCATATAATAGCCGACGCCCGCGCCCGCGACCGCGCCGATGCCCGCGCCGACGATTTCCTCGGTGCGGCTGTTACGCCCGCCGATGAGGTCGCCGAGCAGATAACCGCCGAGGGCGCCGCCGACGCCGCCGATCGCGGCCTTCGAAATCTTGCGTTCGCCGGTCACCGGGTCGGTAACGCAGCCCGTCAGCGCGATGGCGCCGATGCTGGTCAAAATGGTGAGCTTGATCGTCTTGCTGTTCATCTTTTTCGCTCCCTTTATCCGGCGGATGCGTCTGATCCTCGCACGCCGCCCTTCCTTGCCGATAACATATGGCCGGCGATCTGGTTCCAAAAATCGCCTGAACGCCGACTGAGCAGAGCATTCAGGTGAGTGCCATTGTGCAATGCCGCGCCTTTCGCTTATAGGGTGGACATGACCGACACTGACAGGGGCCGGGCGCCGATGCGCCGTACGACCGCCCAATGACCCCTTTTCCCTGGTCGGATGTTGTGATCATCCTGATCCTCATCCTGCTCAACGGCGTTTTCGCCATGTCCGAACTCGCCATTGTNTCGTCGCGCGACCCGCGGCTGCAGGCGGCCGAGAAGCGCGGGAGCCGNGGCGCCAAGATTGCGCGCCTGCTCGCCTCCGACCCCGGGCGCTTCCTGTCGACTGTGCAGGTCGGCATCACGCTGATCGGCGTGCTGACTGGCGCTTATTCGGGCGCGAGCCTGGGCCAGCCNGTCGCTGACCGGCTTTCGGCCTGGCTTGGTCTCGATCCCGAAACCGCCGAGGCAGCGGGCTTTGCNACGGTCATCGCGCTNACCACCTATGCCTCGTTGATCGCGGGCGAGCTTGTGCCGAAACAATTCGCGCTGCGCGCGCCCGAGCGGATCGCGATCATCGTCGCGCCGATGATGTATTGGCTGTCGCGCATTGCCGCGCCGCTTGTCTGGCTGCTCGACAATAGTTCCGCGCTCGTCTTTCGCCTGCTCGGCCTCAACCGCGAATCGGAAGACCGGGTGACCGCCGAGGAATTGCACCTGATCGTCGCCGAAGCGTCGAAGTCGGGGGTGATCGAGGAAAGCGAACGCGCGATCATCTCGGGCGTCGTGCGTCTGGCCGACCGGCCGGTGCGCGAGGTGATGACGCCGCGTAAGGATGTCGACTGGGTCGATGTCTCGCTCGACACGCGCGGTGTGCGCGACAAATTGCTTGAAACGCCGCACAGCCGTTTGCCGGTCGCGCGCGGTTCGGTCGACGACATCGTCGGGGTNGTGCAGGCGCGCGATATCGCCGCGGCNCTGTTTCAGGGCGAGGTACTCGACCTGGAGCANNTGATGCGCCCGGCAAAGGTCATCCACGACCAGATCGACGCGATGGACGCACTCGAAGCGCTGCGCGCCGCCGATGTGCCGATGCTGTTCGTTCACGACGAATATGGCCATTTCGAAGGGCTGGTGACTCCTGCCGACCTGCTCGCAGCAATCGCCGGCGAATTCGCGTCGGATCAGGATATCGGCAGCGAGCCGTTCGTTGTCGAGCGCGAAGACGGCAGCCTGCTGATCGCGGGCTCGATGCCCGCCGACCAGATGGCCGAACGGCTGGGGATCGAACTCGGCGACGACCGTGACTATGCCACCGCGGCCGGCCATGCGCTCGCGATCCTGAAGCATCTGCCCAAGGAAGGCGAACGTTTCACCGACAAGGGTTGGCGTTTCGAGATTGTCGACATGGACGGGCGCAAGATCGACAAGCTGCTCGTCACCGAGCTGTCGAAGCCGAAAGACGACGAGGGCGAGTGACGCCCGGCCGTTTCCGGTCTTGAGGCGACAAAAGATACGGACGTTCGCCGTCATTCTGTCTCCTTTGCCGCGTTAAGCCGGTGCGGTGGCATGGCGTCGTCGCGCAGCGCGGCATGGACGACCGCCATGTCGGGGCCGCCGCTGACATCGATGGCGCCGCCCTTCAGGACGCGGACGATTGTCACCCCGTTGAGCGCGCGGTCCATCGCGACGCTATATTGGTGAATGCGCCCCGCCGAAATCGCGCGGTCCCACGCCGCGGCAAAGCTCGACGCCCCGGCCCGTTCGCGCAGCCGGTACGCGGACGCGCGGCCCATTCCGACGGCGCGTGCCGCCTTGCCGACCGAACCCATCGCTTCGAGCGCGCGGATGAAATTCGCCTGTGTTTCGGGCGTCCACCCGTCGGCGCGGAGACGCTGCTGTTCGACAGCGGTGAAGGCGAGGCAGGTGTCGGCGAGGAGGCGGGTGGGGGCGGTGCTATGTTCCATCCGCCAGTGTGGAGCATGGCGCGATAATGTAGGAAAGCATTATTCGAACGGCGTTCTTTTTGGGTGGGGCTGCCGTTCAGCCGCCCACTTCCGTCATCCCGGGCTTGACCCGGGATCCCGCTTTTCGAATTTACCCGCCCGCTTCACAAGATAGCGGGACCCCGGATCAAGTCCGGGGTGACGAGGTCAGAAGCGGGGCAGCAACCGGTCGCTTTGGAGTTCCCTCAGAGCTCCCCGCCGAGTGCTCCATATTTCGCTTCGAAACCGGCCTTGTCGCCGCGGGCGAGATAGCCCGCCTGATCGACGATATTGTCGCGTGCGATACGGCCCTGGAAGGTACCGAGCTGCGGGTCGATCCGCGCGATGTCGGCGTCGGTCCAATCGGCGATCTGTTGGAAGCTGGTTACGCCAAGGCCTCCCAACAGGACGGCAAGCTTGGGNCCCACGCCTTTCAGCAATTGCAGATTGTCGGCCTTCGCCGCTGCCGGTTTGGCGGCGGGCTTTGCCGCGGGCGGCGGAGGAACGGTCGGTTCCGCGGGGATGGCCACCTTTTCGACCGNTGCCGGCTTGGCGGGGGCCTTTTTCGCCGCGGGTTTGGCTGCCGCCTTCGGTGCAGCCTTTGTGGCGGGCTTTGTCGCGGCTTTCGCCACCGGTTCCTTGGCCANGGTCTTTTTCGCGGCAGGCTTTGCGGCGGCTTTGGGCTTTGACGCGGGCTTCGGCGCCGCGGGTTTGGGGGCCGGGGTCTTGGCAGCCGGTTCGACCACGGGTGCCGGTTCCGGAGCGGGGGTGGGTGCGGGCGGCGGTGCCTTGGCGGCCGGTTCGGGCGGCGGTGCTGCGGGCGTGACGGGCGCGGCGACCGGGGCNTTTGGTTCCAGCGGTTTGAAGCGTGCCGGTTCAGCCGCAATGATTTCGGGCTTTGCCGGTTCGAGCGGCTTGGCGGGTTTCGCCGGTTCGACGGTCGGCTCTGCGATGTCCGCGGGCTTCGAGCGACCGAACAGCCACCAGAGCAGCACGACGGCCACGACGAGTCCGACAACCGCGATAATCCAGTTTTCCTGAAGCCAGGTCATGATCTTCTCCGCTTGTGATTTTCGGCCAGCCTATGCGGGCTTGTTTGTCGGGTCTACCTTAACGAACGGGCCACCATTAATTTCCTTGCGGCGGAATTTTTACTCCGCCTCTCGCGCGACTTCGCGCCACCCGATGTCGCGGCGGCAGAAACCGCTCGGGAAATCGAGCTTGTCGACCGCGGCATAGGCGCGTGCCTGTGCTTCGGTCACGCTCTTGCCCGTCGCGGTGACGTTGAGCACGCGGCCGCCGGCGGCGACGATCACACGATCCTCGCGTGCGGTGCCGGCGTGGAAAACGCGCACGCCTCCCGCCTCGGCATCGGCGATGCGGTGGATTGCGCCGCCCTTTTCAGGTGTGCCCGGATAGCCCTTTGCGGCCATCACGACGGTGAGCGCATAGTCGTGCGAAAAGGCCGGCGCCTCGGCNGCGGCGATGGTTTCGCTCGCGGCGGCGTATAGGAGCGCGGCAAAATCGCCCCTGAAGCGCATCATCAGCACCTGGCATTCGGGATCGCCGAAGCGGCAATTATATTCGATCAGCTTCGGCCCCTCGTCGGTGAGCATCAGTCCCGCGAACAGCACGCCCACATATGGCGTGCCCTCCGCGGCGAGCGTCGCCACCGTCGGGCGGATGATACGGTCCATCACCGCGGCTTCGAGATCGGCGGTGAGCACGGGGGCGGGGCTATAGGCGCCCATGCCGCCGGTGTTCGGGCCGACATCGCCGTCGCCAACGCGCTTGTGGTCCTGCGCGCTGCCGAAGGCGATCACATCAGTGCCGTCGGAAAGCGCAAAGAAGCTCGCTTCCTCGCCGGTCATGAATTCCTCGATCACCACTTCGGCGCCCGCGCTGCCGAAGGCGCCATCGAACATGTCGTCGATCGCGGCCTCTGCCTCTTCGCGCGTTTCGGCGATNATCACGCCCTTGCCNGCGGCGAGGCCGTCGGCCTTNATCACGACGGGGATCGAAAAGCCTTCGAGAACCGCNAGCGCTTCCTCTGCCGACGTGCAGCGGACATAGGCGGCGGTCGGGATCGATGCGCGCGCGCAGAGATCCTTGGTAAAGCCCTTCGAACCTTCGAGCCGCGCGGCGGCGGCCGANGGGCCGAAGGCGGGAATGCCGATTTCGCGGAGGCGGTCGGCAAGGCCGGCGACCAGCGGGGCTTCGGGTCCGACGACGACGAAATCGATCGCGTGCGCCTTTACGAAGGCGATCAGGCCATCGATGTCATCGGCGGCGATCGCGACACATTCGGCGTGCGCCTCGATCCCCGGGTTGCCCGGAGCGGCATAGAGCTTGGCGCAGCTTGGCGATTGTGCCAACTGCCAGCTGAGCGCATGTTCGCGGCCCCCCGATCCGACCAGCAGGATATTCATGTCAGTCCCTTTTCCC
>Ga0055536_1002007_pt1 | contig 11675 bp, 13 predicted proteins | sample AraplaCvi_mLB_r2_FD_55037 | JGI IMG/M metagenome (GOLD analysis project Ga0055536, IMG submission 55037) | Arabidopsis root microbial communities from North Carolina, USA - plate scrape MF_Cvi_mLB_r2 | ecosystem: Host-associated > Plants > Roots > Endosphere | place: USA: North Carolina...
CCCGCTCCAGCGCCACAGTTGTCGTTCACCGGCAGTTCGATTCGAATTGCATTCGGAGAACTTTCACCGAGCGCGCCAATTTTCGACTTCAGCACGGACGGCGGGAAGGCAGTCTTCGCTTACAACGACGTCCCGGGCGCCGTCCCGGAGCCCAGCACATGGGCTATGATGCTGCTCGGCTTCGGAGCGCTCAGTTTCGCTATGCGCCGCCGTCGGAAACATACTGCGCGCGTTCACTTCGCCGCGTGATACCGCATTCGGCGTCAGCCGGCAAAAGCCGCTAATTGAGAGATCGGCGGCTTTTGCTGTCGGATTGACAGATGACTGTTCCGATCCCGGATCGACCTTTCGCTGTCGATTGGCGCGGCAATGACCGAAAACGACCGATTGCGGACACAAGATTTTTTATGCAGTATCGGCTGATGCCAAATTTCTTCCTGTCTGACGCAAGCTTGCGGACTAAAGTGTTGGTGGCCGCTTATCTGTGCTCCGGAGTGGTCGGACTGCTCTACTTGACGCTCATCATAGCGACACTCTTCCTTTCGCTCGCTTTCGGTATACATGCGCAGCTAGGATTTCTCATTTGGCCGTGGTTTCCCATTTCTGTCACCATATGCATCTTGGCCAAAATTATGATGGCCTGGTCCCATCGTAAGGATGCGGGAGGATCGAAAGTTTAACGTCCGCTTCCCACCCCCCATAGCAGCCATTCAACGCTGATCCGGATACGGTGGTGGCAATCGACCAGTTGCAGTCATTCGCTACGCAGGTCAGGATGGGATGAAGGCCCGGTGTCATTTACCTTTCGCAATTTCCTCGTTGTTGGCAGGCGACACGGGTATTCCGGCTGCCCGTGATTCCGGGCCGCGCTCTGTTATCCGCCGCGACATCACGCGCCCCACGGCGAGCAGAGGTTGCTCGATCAGGAAATAGGACGCGATGGCGAATGGGATGAACGCCGCAGCCCAAGCAATATCGCCGAAGCGATAAAGCACGTCGGCGCCTGTGAGCGCCCCGCCCCAAATGGCCGGTGCCAGCGACAATTGCTGCCACAGATATAGGCTATACGAGACCAACCCGATCTTGTTCAGCCACGCGTTGCGCAGGATCGCTGGCAGGACGTCAGATGGCTTACCCAGCACAGTTCCGAACATGACCACGGCCGCGATCACGGGTTGCATCGCCTCCATCACCACTGTGATGATTCGAGGCGCGGCGGGCAGCACAATCAGCGTCGCGAGGCACAGCCAGACTAATCTCGGATCGATCGCGGCAAGACGCTCGCGAAGCCCCACGAAGAGGGCAACGACCACGCCGACCATGATGTAAATGAAGCTGGCGAGCGGGGCGAAAAACAGCGAACCAAAGAACAACCCGGCCAGCAGGGCAATGGCGATGCTGCGGCGCGCGCCGGCGGCGAAGGCGAAGAGCATCGGCCAGACGAGATAGAACTGCTCTTCGACGGCCAAGCTCCATGTGTGGGCGAGCCACCACGAGCACGAGAAGCCGGAGAAGTTGCAGACGTAGAGCGAGCTTCGCAACACCGCCTCGTCACCGACCTGCAACAGTCCAGCACTGCCGAGGAGGTAGACCGCGAGCACATAGACGTAGAAGGCCGGCATGATCCGAAAGACGCGCCGCACGTAGAAAGCTTTCAGGCTGACCCGGTCACGCTTTCGCTCTTCGGCGACGAGAAGCGTCGTGATCAAATAGCCGCTGATCATGAAGAAGAAGCAGACGCCCAGCGTGCCGAGCGACGAGATGATGGCGAAACTTCTGCTGCCGAGCGACAGGCCCAAGGCATTCAGGGCATCGATCGGGTATAGACCCTTGGCCCGATAGGCGAAAAGATGCCCGACGATGACCATCAGCACGCTGATGCCGCGCCAGCCGTCGATTACGGCATCGCGCCCTGTGGATTGGTCCCGCCCCATGGGCTTCGGCTATCATCCGCGATGGTCGGGCGCAACTAAGCGGCGACATTGTTGCGATGAAGTAACAGCAACTGTTTCCAGATCCGAGCCAAACCCACGGTTTCGTTCGATCACGAAATGGCTATTTCCGCCACTATCGCGCACCACTGCCCCCTGAACGTCGCTTCGGAGGGTATGGTCGAGCGCCCGGCCAGCGGGTATGCTCACCCTCATGGCGGCATGGATCGATTACCTCATCGGCAGCGACAACCCCGCGGACTCAGCTTTGCTCGGCGAGCACCGGGGACGATCGTGGGCGTACGCCCAAACAATGCAATGGGTCGTAGGTTGCGACCGCCTTGAGGCGGACGCGTTCGAGAGGCTTCAGCAAGAAAACGATCTCGCGAACGAGCTACAGGGTCGCATTCATGCCCGCGGTGTCGAGTTGAAGGAGGCCGGTGCTGATCCTGCCTCTGCTGAAGAGATCGCCGCCTGGAATGCGACTTGGGTGCCTCTGGTGTCGAACTTGCAGGATGACGAGACGGCGCGGTATTGGGCTTGATCGCGGCGCGCCGGATGAAGTGCTGTCCCAAAATGGCCAGCACTACCCGTCGGGTTAATTGACGATGCCGCCATTTTGGATATGATTACTGCAACTTTGGCGACTCTACCCGACTGAGAGTTGCCAAGGGGGCTGCATGAAAATGCCGGAAGGCCGCGTCCCACTGGCGCGGCCTTTTTGCCACCGGCGCGAGATTGCAAACTGAAGGCGTTTCGTTCTTTCGGAGTTTTCTTGCGGTCCGCTCGTGCAAGCTGCTCGAAAAGATGGCGTCGCGCCGAATTTCCATGAGCCGCTGATAGCCAAGGGCAAATCACCAAATCACTAAAGTGCCTCGAAAATGGGTCACTTCGACGGCACGCGTCAGATTGGCCCTCTCATTCCGCTCGGCCTCCGTTCGGCCGTTCGCGACCGATCACGGCAATGAAGGAATGGCGGATCTTGGGCATTCAAAATGACAGCTTGCGATACTAATAGCAGTCGCTGGTCAAAGGGCGTAAGTGAGCATGGATGACAGGGGTGGCTAAGTGTTTAGATGGCTGAGAAGGAAACATATTGAGGAAGTTGAGCGGCCGGAGACGGCCGTTTTTCGCTTTCATAGAGTTGACCCGGTTGAACCATCACCGCAGTTTGGGAACACTGGTCCTCAGGGATGGCGCTTCATTCTATGGGGATCGCCCGATGGCGAGGAGTTCATGTACCGTCATCTGCTTGAGACTTTTGCTAAGCAAAACCCGGATGCGCGCCTCGAATTGCCCGAATGGTTCGACGGCGACGACCTTATCCAAGGCGAACTTATCTGGCATTCCCAATATGTGTGGGTTTGGTATGAAACCGTGCTTTCTCACATTTGGCTCTGGTCCGCCAAAAAAGACGTGATCGAAAGTTTGCGAAGTGCGCTGTTGCCTTTAGCGAAGCCACACTGACCGGTACTCGCTACCGGCTTTGAGTTGCAGGCTTCTGATATTGGACTGCCTATCTCCCACCCATCTCGGTCTTCCTTTCCGCGCCCGGAGCGAAAGCCTTTTATACCTCTGGACCTGGCCGGTTCCAGACTGACAGCTTCTAGCCACGCATCTGAGGTAGCGGACATTTTCCGCCTCCCCTAGCTTGAACAGGTGTAACCATTCCACTTGCGCGCGACGCCCGACGGCCAGCGGAAGGTGGCTGGATCGTTTATCTGTTTGGAAACGCTGACCGAGCCGTTCGTGTCGACTTCGCTGACACGGTTGGCACCCTCCAGCCAGCTACGGACCGTGGCGCGCGAAACGATGGCCCCGACTAGCGTCTCGTTGGTTTGCGACAATCGATCCGCGCCGAGCCTGATACGCATCGTGAAACCGTCGCCCTTCCGAAGCGTACCTGTGTGCGTGACCTCGGCGCCTTGCTCGCTCCAGCATGATCGGGAGACACCATGCGTCGTTGCGAACTCATAGCCCACGCCTATGGCCATGATCGATTGCTGAAGGGTCGGCGCCACGACGGACGTCCGCAGCACCGCTTCGATCGGCGCGCCCGGTCGGATGACGGCGATGACATAGGTTTCGGCGTAGGAGGGTATGAAGTCGAATGACCGTCCAGCGCTCGCGCTCCGCACCATCAAAAGCGTTCCAGCGGCGTCATAGACTTCGATGATGACTTTCCCGGCGAGACTGACATCGATGCTTCGCGTTTCCCCGGGCACGCCGGCGAAATAGAAATAGCGCACTGCATTGCGCTCACCAGCCGCAAGCGTGAGCGGCTGGCCAACCGGCAAAGGCTGTGCGCTTTCGATCTGCGCCATCGCTGGACCGCCAATCATTGCGACCGCGATCGCCAGTACGAAGAGCTTCAGATGATGTTTCATTGCGCGCGCCCCCGCTTGCGCATAGCGTCTAGAAACGCCGTGAGCGCCGCCTCCGATTCCGCCCTCGCCTTGGCACTGGCGGCGATGTTGCGGGCTAGCTCCGCGGCCGCCTGACGCTGTTGTTGCTGCTGCGCCTCGCTCCACTCCGGAGCCGCGGGGGCTGGCGGTGACGAGACGGTAAGATGGCTACCCGATGCCGCGACTGGACCAGAAGATGCGCCGGGCGCGGGCCATGCTCCCCGCCAGTTGGTCCGAATGACTTCTCCGACGCTCATCGAATAGCGCCTGTTGCCTTCTTCGGCATCGCTCAGTCGTTTGGAGGAATGGCAGTCGGGCTCGCGAACGATTGTCTCGAACTGTGCAACATAGCTCTGGAACGCGCGGCCAAACTGGCGCGTCAGCACTTCCTGATGGACATTCGATCCGTCGCCGATGTCGACGACCGCTGAAAGATATGTGTCGTAAGACCCGTCCTTCTGTATCGTGCACCAGCCATATTCCGCGCTGGCAGGGGTCATGACGGCGATCGACAGCACCATCCCCCAAAAAAACCGATGCATCCAAGCCCCCTCGTTTGCACGTGTGAGAATCTATCCCGAATATCCGCAGACATTGGCGAGCCGTTCCTGCCAAATCAAGGCTCGCGGAGAAGCGTCTCAAGACAGACGAAAATGCCGCTCCGCATTGCGGTGAAAAATGCTGGCGCGCTGATCCCCTGTCGGGTCTGCGCCCTCGATGAAGGCTACGGTGCCGCGCGAACTTTCAGAGGGATCACGGTTTTGGTCTGGCCGATTTTCACAGTGGCTCGCCCCCGACATTTTCCGTTAAATGCCTACTATGCTCAGTAGCCGCCAAATTATCACCGCTATGGCGTCCCGCCAGCGGCCATTTTCAGACAACTTTTTCAGGCAGAAGTTTGCAAGAGCGGGCTTTGGCATTGCGCAAATTCGCTAGCTAACTGTGGCGCTGCAGAGGGCGCCGGCGCCAGGCCGAATCTGCGCTAGTCTGCCGACGCGGATAAGAGGCACATGTACCGGATTAGCGTCGCACGAGGCATATGGGTGTTCGCAGATGCCGGCGCCCAGTCAGCGGAAAGATCGGCGATCGTCCATATCTGAGCGGTTAGGCGCCGCGGGAGCGGTTAAACGTTATAAGTAAAACCGGCCGCTCTTTTCAAAGAGAGAGAAGACGGTGCGAGCGCCATTGATCGCATCGGTTCGCTCCGCGTCCGTATCGACGATCTTACCCAGCCGGATTAGGAATAAACTCCAGGATCCAAAATGTTCCGCAGCGAGAAAATTCGTCGGAAAATCTGCAGGTACCGAGCGGAGGAGCAGCTTGCCGCCGAGTCGCGAGCCTTCAACGACGTACAGCGCGCCTAGCATTTCGGACGGGCCCGACCAGATTGGTCGTCCAATGGGTTCCGGCCCCGTTATGCCCAGTTCCGCCATATCCCTGATCAACAACCTCCCCCGATTTCGTTCTGCCCAGTCTTCGACCAAATCCGCTATCCCTGATTGGTCGAGAGCTGCTTCGACGGGCAAGAGTGCAGCAGCCTGCGCACGCAGGAAATTACCATAGCACAAGCGATTGTTAAGCCGCGCTGCGGAGTAGATTTCGTCGACGCGCTGATGGCAGTCGATGGTCGCGGCGCGGAGTGCCTCGTGAGCAGGAGTTCTTGGCATCAAAGTCCGGCGAGACGTCGTGTCGCTTCGGCTAGCTGAGCCGCGACGCTGGTCATGCTTGCAGGCTTGCGAACGACGGGCACGCTTCGAAGATGATCGGGGATCATGATGCTGTCGCCATAACCTGTCGCGAAGACGAACGGCACGCCTATCGCCACAAGATGATCGGCAACTGCTTCTGACGTCCCCTCTCCCAGGTTGAAATCGAGTATCGCCGCATCGGGCTTGAAGCTGCCCAACGTCAGAACGGCATGGGCTGCATCGGGCGAGAGACGAACGTCGTTCGCACCTAGACGGCGCAGGAGATCCTCGGTGTCGAGGGCGATGAGCGACTGATCCTCGACCAGCAGGATCGACATCCCCGCGAGGCTGTCATGGTCGCGCCGTTCCGGCGCAGTCTCGCCCTTCGGATCGCCCTCATCGACAAGCGAGACGTGCCTCGCGGGGATCAGGAGGCTCGCGGTCATCCCGCTCGGCGGATAGGAGATGTCGGCGCGGCCTCCAAGATCGTAGACCATCGTCGTCTGGATCAGTTTTGAGCCAAATCCCTCACGCGTCGGGACTGTGACCGCCGGTCCGCCGGTCTCGGTCCAGGTGACGCGGCAGCCCTCGGTTTCGCTGCACGACCATTTGATCTCGAGCCGTCCCTCCGGCACGGAAAGCGCGCCATATTTAGCGGCATTAGTCATCAGTTCGTGGATCACGAGCGCCATCACCCCGAAAGCGCGGTCGTTCATGCGGACCTTGTCTCCACCCGCGATCACCCGTTCCGCATCGGGGCCGTGGCGGTGAAGCCCAGCTTCCGCCTCGATGAGCGTTGCGAGATCCCCTCCGACCGTCGCACTCAGCGATTGGTCATGCGCGAACGCAAGAGCCCGCAGCCGTCCCTCGAGCGAGGCGGAATAGCCTGCGACGGTTTCCGCATGCGCCCCCGTCTGCACCGCGATCGACTTGATGAGCGTGATGATATTCTTGACGCGGTGATTGAGCTCGTCGTTGAGCACCCTTCGGCGACGGTCAAGCCGCCCCCGCTCTTCGGCTGTAATCTCGTTCTGCTTCAGGAACACGTCGCGCAAATAGGTCCGGACCGTATCGGCTGCCGAGAGGTCGGTCTCCGTCCACGGCTTGCACTGACCCCGCACATCCTCGCGCCAGGTCTCGAAGCTGCCGCGCGGCGTCAGCCTGTCGCCATTGGGCGTTGACAGGATTTTCTTCGCGGGCTCGCCCGCCCATTCGATCCGGTGTGCTTCCTCACTGCGAAAGATCAACAGATAATCGCGCGGCGTCGAGGTGAGCGGGATGGCGAGAGCTCCCGCAACCTCATCGCCAAACCCGCCGAGCCCTGTCGTCTGCCGCAGATCCTGCGTATGCCACAATCCAAGCTTGGAAGGCTCGGATCGCGGATCATCGCGCCCCTCGCCCGCGAGGAATCGTACGAGCGACAGCGCCTCGTCTGCGGACGGCGCAAGCCCGCTCGACGCCCAACGCTCTTCCGCCCAGATACCGACGCCGTCGCAATCGAAAAGAGCGGTGAAATCGTCGAGGTGATCGCGCAGGCCCTCAAGCAATGTTTCATCGACCGAGAGGCCGGACAGGATCTTGTCCAGCCGCTCGCGCGCGACCCCCGATGCCACGATGTGGGCCCGCCGCTCGGCGACCGAGACCTGAAGCGAGAAGTAATGGCCAAAGAGCTCGGCGCCGATCCGTAGCGGGACGGGTATGATCCGCGGGCTGTCGTGATGACACGAGATCAGGCCCCACAGCGCGCCGTCCACGAGGATCGATATCGACATCGATGCGTGCACCCCCATGTTCTGGAGATATTCGCAATGGATGGGCGACACCGACCGGAGCTGCGCGAACGACATGTCGACAGGCTGCTCGCCCGGCACGACCGCGGGTTGCAGGGGCACTGGCGCATAGGCTGAATCGCCGATCATCCGAATGGCATTCAGCTCGTAAAGACGCCGTGCCTGATAGGGGATATCCGAAGCCGGGAAATGCTGGCCGAGGAAACTCTGCAGGCCGGACTTCTTCGCCTCCGCGATGACGTGCCCGGCGCCATTGTGCAGGAACCGATAGATCATGACCCGGTCGTAACCAAGCATCGTGCGAACAAGCCGTGCCCCGGCATTTGCAAGGCTCGCGAGCTCGGTCTCCACACCCAGGCGGCGAACGAGGGCATGGGTGAGATCGAGTGCGTTTTTCGCGCTCTGTCCTCCGTCGAGCGAAGGCTCGAGCTCGATCAGCACGCGGTCCTTATATCGGTGCGCGATGACGTCGACGGGCTCGCTCGCGTGCCCGAGCCGGAGGCCGAGCTCGACGCCCGCGATTTCCCCGCCGCCCGACTTGGCGCACGCGTTGCGGATATCATGGACAGCCGCCTCCCCAAGGATCGAGGCCAACGGCGTGCCGCGATCGATCGGACCGTCGAACCCGGTCAAGGCGCCCGAATTTTCGGACGCATAGAGTATGGCGAAGCGATCGGGATCGACGACAAGCATCGCTCCGTGCGGCTGGATGCTTCCCGGGATCTGGATAGGTTCGCGGTCGCAGTTGGTCAGATCGACCTTGCCGAAGCTGGCTCCAGTCATCTCAAATCTCCTGTGCGCCGCCTCGACAAGGGAACCAGCGCGCCCCCTTATCGATAGTGGGAAACGGAGTAATTACCGGACAAAACATCAGGGAACGCGAACCAGTGGTCGGGCGCAATGAGACACCTATTGTTCGAAGGCCAGCGACGTGAAGCGCTGGCGTGAGGGGGGTGGACAGACGACCCTCGGGCGGCGTCGCTGGCATGTTATGTTCGCGAGTAACATAAGGGCGGCAGCCTGTCGGTCCACTAGTGGACACAGGGGCAACCCCGGATTCATTTGCAACGGGAGAAATCATGTCGACGCCAACCGAGGAAGATCTTGCCGGCAATGCCCTGCTCGCGACGTTGAACGATGTCGATCGCAGGCGTCTCGCCCCGCACATCATGGTGTTCGACCTCAACGCCCATGACACGCTTCAAGAGGCCGGCGACGAGGTAGTACATACCTGGTTCCCGTGCGGGTCCGCGATGGCGTCCTTCTGCATTGGCGTGGACGATACGGTTGCGGTCGAGGTCGCGCTTGTCGGCAGCGAAGGTGCGATCGGCGGTATCGTGTCCAACGGACATGTGCCCGCGTTCGCGACCGCGCAGGTTCGGTTTTCAGGCCGATTTCTGCGGATCAAGACTGCGGCGCTCGAACATGCCAAGCTTGATTCGATCAGTCTGCGACACTGGTTTTCGCGCTATTCGGACTGCCTTCTCGCGCAGGTTTTCCAGACCGCAGCCTGCAACGCCACGCATACTATCACGCAGCGCGCCGCAAAGTGGCTGCTGGCGGCAGCGAGCCGGACGCAAAGAACCGAGATTGAACTCACCCACGAGCAATTGGCCGAGATGCTTGGCGTCGGCCGGACGTTCGTGACGCGCGTCGTGAGCCGGCTCCGCGAAGAGGAACTGATCGCGACGCGCCGCGGTATGTTCATCATCAAGGATGAAGCCGCACTGCGCGAACGGTCATGCAGCTGCACGACCAGCATCGAAAATCATTTCGATGCGGTGCTCCACGGCATTTATCCTCTCGCGTAGAAGCTGGATCCTTTCCGCGTCGGTGGTGATGCCAGCCAAGGCAACCGTATTGCGGCTGGACTTGGCCGCTGGTCGTCCGTCAGCTTTCAGACCGAGATAGTGCGAAGCAGAATTTAGCCACAGCGACCAAAGGCGTGATGCCGGCTCGCGTCGAATAATGGAATGGAGACATCGCCGTTACCCCGATGCTATCGAAGTGCTCATGATCCGATACGACACCAGCTTTCAAAGACTGGCATTCTGCCTCGCTGCACTTGCGGGCTTTGTCGATGCGATAGGGTTCCTAGGCTCTGGCGGACTTTTCGTATCGTTCATGAGCGGCAACTCGACCAGACTGGCCATAGGTATAACGGAAGCGAAGACGCTCGCCTTCGCGGCTGCAGCGCTGATCGGCCTCTTCGTTGCCGGCGTGTTCCTCAATATCATCGTGACGGAAAAGGTGACCGTCGCCCATCGCAAGGTCGTGGCAATATCGGGCGTCGCCGCGCTTCTCCTCTGCGCCGCATGCTGCAAATGGACCGGATCCGATGTCGCTTCCACAGGATTTCTCTGCGTTGCAATGGGCGCCTCCAACACGATCTTCCGCCGCGACGGAGAGGTAAGTGTCGGCGTCACTTACATGACCGGCACCCTTGTCAAACTCGGGCACCGGCTTGCTGACGCAGCACTGGGGGGCAGCCGGACGGCTTGGATTCCCTATCTGCTACTTTGGCTCGCCCTTGTTTTCGGCGGAATTCTGGGTGCTGCCAGTTATTCCTGGTCCCAAGATGCAAGTCTCGGGTTCGCAGCGGCCTTCGCTCTCGCCCTCATTCCCGTAACGCAACGTATCACCGCCACCTTGAAGTCGTAACTGGCCGGAAGGGGCTGGTCGCCTTGCGGGCGCGAATGGTGTGAAGCGGATATGGCTGTTCCGCACCGCTCACAGCAGCCGTTGCCACCAGCCGACATCGTGCCAAGCATCGAATTTCCGTCCGACCTCACGGTAGATTCCTACCGGTTCGAAACCCATAGCCTCGTGCAGCCCGACACTTGCGTCGTTTGGCAATGCGATCCCGGCAAAAGCAGCGTGATAGCCCAAGCTTGCTGCGGCCGGGAGCAGACGAGAATATAGACAACGCGCCACGCCGCGCCGTTGTGCGCCTGGCGCCACATAGACCGTTACATCAATAGATGTCCGGTAGGCCGAGCGGGTCCGATGCTCGGAGGCATAGGCGTAGCCAACAACCCGCCCATCCTCTTCGGCTACCAGATAGGGATATTTTGGCAGTATGGCGGCGATCCGCCTTTCGACCTCCACAATGTCAGGCGGCACGTCCTCGAAGGAGATGATGGTGTCGGTTACATAGGGAGCGTAAATGGCCTGAACGGCTGATGCGTCACCCATGACTATTTGACGTACATCCATGTTTGCTCCGCTTCTGAATCGGACTTTGGCCAGACTGGCCTCCCATTTCCGGGCAATCAAGGCACTTCGCCTGGCGCGACATATGGCGCCACCACTCATATGCATCGTATTTTTCCGATGGTTCTTGACGCCAGTTTATAGATCGGATAATCCCGATGGATGGACACCGATACAGCTCTCTCCGCACTCGCTGCGCTGGCGCACCCCACCCGCCTGGAAGCCTTCCGCCTGCTGGTCCGACATGAGCCCGAAGGGCTGTCGACCGGCCAGCTGGTCGATGCCTCGGGGCAAACGCAAAGCACTTTTTCGACGCATCTCGCTGTCTTGGCCAAGGCCGGCCTCGTCAAATCCGAAAAGCGGGGACGCCAGTTTATCCAGCGCGCCGAGATCGATGCACTCAAAGGCCTGATGCTCTTTCTCGCCAAGGACTGTTGCCAAGGGCGACCCGAGCTATGCGAGCCGCTGCTCGCCGAACTCGCCTGCTGCTGACGGGAACGCAATCATGGCCGACATTATCATCTATCATAATCCCGATTGCGGAACGTCGCGAAATGCGCTGGCCATGATCCGCAACGCGGGCATTGAGCCCCACGTCGTAGAGTATCGGAAGACGCCGCCATCGCGCGAGTTGCTCGAACAAATGAT
>Ga0055536_1002016_pt1 | contig 11649 bp, 13 predicted proteins | sample AraplaCvi_mLB_r2_FD_55037 | JGI IMG/M metagenome (GOLD analysis project Ga0055536, IMG submission 55037) | Arabidopsis root microbial communities from North Carolina, USA - plate scrape MF_Cvi_mLB_r2 | ecosystem: Host-associated > Plants > Roots > Endosphere | place: USA: North Carolina...
ACTATGACGGCCTTGCAATCCGTTCGGCGACGAAAGTCACCGCCGACGTGCTCGCCGCCGCGACCAATTTGAAGGTCGTCGGCCGCGCCGGCATCGGCGTCGACAATGTCGACATTCCCGAGGCGTCGAAGAAGGGCGTCATCGTGATGAACACGCCGTTCGGCAACAGCATCACGACCGCCGAACATGCGATCGCGATGATGTTCGCCCTCGCGCGCCAGATCCCGGAAGCCAACGCCGGAACCCAGGCGGGCAAATGGCCGAAGAATGACTTCATGGGCGTCGAGCTGACTTCGAAGACGCTCGGTCTGATCGGCTGCGGCAATATCGGCAGCATCGTCGCCGAACGCGCCCTCGGCCTCCGCATGAAAGTCGTCGCCTTCGACCCCTTCCTGACGCCCGAACGCGCGATCGAACTCGGCGTCGAAAAGGCCGATCTCGACACGCTGCTCGCCAAGGCCGATTTCATCACGCTGCACACGCCGCTGACCGACCAGACGCGCAATATCCTGTCGAAGGAAAATATCGCCAAGGCGAAAAAGGGCGTNCGGATCATCAACTGCGCGCGCGGCGGGCTGATCGATGAAGCGGCGCTCAAGGACGCACTCGATAGCGGCCATGTCGCGGGCGCCGCACTCGACGTGTTCCAGACCGAGCCCCCGGCCGCCGACCATCCGCTGTTCGGCGCGCCGAACTTCATCTGCACGCCGCACCTGGGCGCGTCGACCGACGAAGCACAGGTAAATGTCGCGATTCAGGTCGCCGAGCAGCTTTCGGATTATCTGCTGACCGGCGGGATCACCAATGCGCTTAACGTGCCCAGCCTGTCGGCCGAAGAAGCGCCGAAGCTGCGGCCCTATATGAGCCTCGCCGAAAAGCTCGGCAGCCTCGTCGGCCAGCTTGCGCACGACAANCTCACGACCATCTCGGTCGAGGTCGAAGGTGCCGCCGCCGAACTGAACCTCAAGCCGATCACCGCCGCCGTGCTCACCGGCCTGATGCGCCGCTATTCGGACAGCGTGAACATGGTCAACGCCCCGCATCTCGCACGCGAGCGCGGGCTTGATGTCCGGGAAGTTCGTCACGACCGCGACGGCGACTACCACACGCTCGTCCGCGTTACGGTGGCCACGGAACAAGGCGATCGCTCGGTCGCCGGCACCTTGTTCAGCAACGGCGACCCGCGCCTGGTCGAGATGTTCGGCATCAAGGTCGAGGCCGATCTCGACGGCCACATGCTCTACATCGTCAACGAGGACGCGCCGGGCTTCATCGGCCGCATCGGCACCGCGCTGGGCGAGGCCGGGCTCAACATCGGCACCTTCCACCTCGGCCGCCGCGCCGCAGGCGGCGAAGCGGTGCTGCTTTTGAGCCTCGACTCGCCGATGCCCGAACCGCTTCTGTGGCAACTTTGCCAACTTCCGGGCGTGAAGACCGTGAAAGGTCTGAAGTTCTGACCATTCGGCGGGAGCGGTTGAAACGCTCCCGCCACCCGCCTAAGGCCACCTCCATGACCAAGGCCCCTGCCCTGCTGCCCGAAGGGCTGCGCGATCGCCTTCCGCAACAGGCGGAGGCCGCGTCGCGCGTCACCCGCGCGCTCGTCGATGCGATGCGCGCGCATGGCTATGGCCGCGTCTCCCCGCCACTGGCCGAATTCCGCGAAACACTCGGCGGCGAAGATGATCGCACAACGCGCGACCTGCTCCGTTTCACCGACCCGGTGTCACAGCGCACGCTGGCGTTGCGCCCCGACATCACGCGGCAGGTCGGTCGCATCGCGACCTCGTTGCTCGCCAAGGCCCCACGCCCGCTGCGCCTCTGCTACGCCGGGCAGGTCGTCAAACTGCGCGCAAGCCAGCTCCGGCCCGCGCGCGAGATGCTGCAGGTCGGCGCCGAACTGATCGGCAGCGACAGCGTCGCTGCGGCGCGCGAGATCGTCACCGTCGCGATCGACGCGCTCGAAGCCGCTGGGATCGGCCCGGTCACGATCGACTTCACCCTGCCCGATGTCGTNGACCTGCTCGCGGGTGGCCCGCTGCCGGTCGATGCCGATATCCAGCAGCTGCGCGACGAACTNGATGCCAAGGATGCCGGCGCGCTTACGCGGCTTGGCGCCGAAGCCTATCTGCCTTTGCTCCGCGCAACCGGCCCGTTCGATCAGGCGGTTGCCGATCTACGCGCGTTCGATACGTCCGGCGTGCTCACCGCGCGGATCGATGCGCTCGAAGCCATCGCGGCGCCGATCCGCGACCGCGTCACGCTGACGCTCGATCCGACCGAACGCCACGGCTTTGCCTATCAAAGCTGGTTCGGTTTCCAGATTTTCGTGCCGGGACAGGGCGACGCGGTCGGCCGCGGCGGCGGTTATTCGATCCCGGTCGGTGAACAGGAAGAATCGGCAGTCGGCTTNTCGCTTTATCCCGATCCGCTGATCGACGCGGGCCTCGGCGCCGAAAATGATGCNGAGCGCCGCATTTTTCTGCCGCTCGGCCATGACCCCGCGCTCGCGGCCAGCCTGCGCGCCGACGACTGGCAGACGGTCGCGGCGCTGTCCGAAAACGACGATGCAAGGGCACTCGGCTGCGGGTTCATCCTCGGTCCCGACGGACCGGTCGAAGCCTAAAAGTCCGAAACACCGAAACGCGGGATGCCCTGGTTGACCCCGGGCGGGTCGAGCACTGTCACATCGAGTTCGACGGGTTCGCCNATCCANNGCGCCAGCGTCGTATGATCGGCAAGATCGTCGTCGGTCAGCGGATGCACCAGCGCGCGTAGCCCCGTCGCCTCGATCGCCGCGACCACGGCGTCCTGCGACCGGGCAAGGAAATGAACCTCATATTGCGCGATCGGATGCGGCCCTGCCGCACCGTCGGTCANNGCGCCGACGAACAGGATCGCGCGGTCTTCACTGAAGGCATCGCGTAACGCGACCGCGGCGGACCGCTCCGCAGGGTCGTAATAGATATGGGCGTGATAAGGCGCGTCGAGGTTCGTCATGACGTAACCCTATCGCAGCGATCAGCGCGCGAACAGCCGTTTCAGCCAGTCGTCGACCGCTGCCGTCGGCGCATAGGATGGATCGCCCAGCCGCCGGTTGATTTCGGCATGACCCTGCAGACCCTCACCAGGAAAACTGCCATGTTCGACAAGGCTGCCGCCCGCCGTCAGTGCATCGCCGAATGCTTTCGCCTGCCGCACGCCGTCGGGACGCTGAACATAGAGAAGCATGAATTGCGGCGCATTGGGCGCCGCCGCCTGCAAGGTCGGCGACAACGCTTTCTGTCGGACCGGATCAGTCCCGAATGCCTGTTTGTAGGTTGCCTGCATGATCGGTGGCCCGTCCCTCGTCTGCGCTGGCACATCATAGGCGGCGCCATCGATCGGGACGACACCGGCGATATTGGCGAACGACAGTCCGGCGCCTTTCAGATAGCGCTCGTCGGTGCCGACCAAGGCGGCAAGATGTGCGCCAGCGCTATGTCCCATCAGCACGATCCGCCGCCTGTCGATGCCGAGNGTATCCGNTCGATCCACCAGNGCCCTGACCGCCGACGCGACGTCCGCCGCCTGCTGTTCGACCGTTGCGCCCGGGACAAGGCGATAATCGATCGACGCAAAAGCATAGCCCTTTTCGGGATAATGCAGGGCTTTGAAGCGTCCCGTCGCATTGTCCTTGCTGCCGCGTTTCCAGCCGCCGCCATGGACAAAGACAATCAGCGGTGCGNGGGTGTCCGCCGCCTTCGCCCGCCAGACATCAAGGCGTTGGAGCGGATNGCGGCCATAAGCTATTGTCTCGCTCTCCGGCGCCTTCGGTCCCTCGTCGGCGCCCATCCGGCTGGCGAGCCGTTCGCGCAACCGGTCGCGCATCGTCTCGCGCGCATCGGCGAAGGGCGCGGGCACATTGACGCTCGCGACCACAAATGCCGCCAGCGCGGCATATCCAAACCAGCTTTGTTTCGTCATCGCGCGTCTCCACAGGGCCCGGCGCAAGCAATCTTGCCCGCAAATGTCGCAAAATCATCCCGCTTTGGGTTGCCTCTGCGGCCAAATCCGCTAAGGCCGCGCCGGGCCGGCGCTGGTCGTTTTGTGGCCCAGTTCAGCAGGACAGCATCATGGCAAATGTTACCGTCATCGGGTCGCAATGGGGCGACGAGGGCAAGGGCAAGATCGTCGACTGGCTCGCCAGCCGCGCCGACGCCGTGGTCCGCTTCCAGGGCGGTCACAATGCCGGCCATACGCTCGTCGTCGGTGAACAGGTCTACAAGCTGTCTTTGCTCCCCTCGGGAATCGTCACCGGTACGTTGTCGATCATCGGCAACGGCGTCGTGCTCGACCCCTGGGCGCTGCGTGACGAGATCACCAAGCTGCGCGGCCAGGGCGTTGCGATCAACCCCGAGAATTTCGCGATCGCCGACAATTGCGCGCTGATCCTTCCCTTCCACCGCGACCTAGATGCGCTGCGCGAAACGGCTGCGGGCGCGGGCAAGATCGGCACCACCGGCCGCGGTATCGGTCCCGCCTATGAAGATAAGGTCGGCCGCCGCGCGATCCGCGTTTGCGACCTTGCGCATCTCGACAAGCTCGAACCGCAACTCGATCGTCTGACCGCACATCATGATGCGCTGCGTGCCGGTTCGGCGAGCCGCCGATCGACCGCGAGCGCCTGATCGCCGACCTCACCGAAATTGCCGACTATGTGCTCGAATATGCGCAGCCCGTCTGGAAGCGCCTGAAAAAGGTCCGCAAGGCCGGCGCACGCATCCTGTTCGAAGGCGCGCAGGGCGTGCTGCTCGACGTCGATCACGGCACCTATCCCTTCGTCACCAGCTCGAACACGGTCAGCGGCACCGCCGCCAGCGGCTCGGGCCTCGGCCCCGGTGCTGTCGGCTTCGTGCTCGGCATCGCCAAGGCTTATACGACGCGCGTCGGCAGCGGCCCCTTCCCGACCGAGCTTGAGGACGAGATCGGCCAGCGGCTCGGGGAGCGCGGGCATGAATTCGGCACCGTCACGGGCCGCAAGCGCCGCTGCGGCTGGTTCGACGCGGTACTCGTGCGCCAGAGCTGCGCTGTGTCAGGCGTCACGGGCATCGCGCTTACCAAGCTCGACGTCCTCGACGGCTTCGACACGATCCGCATCTGCACCGGTTACCGGCTACGTGGAAAGATCCTCGACTATTTCCCGGCGCACGCCGCCGACCAGGCCGAAGTCGAGCCGATCTATGAGGAAATGGACGGCTGGCACGAATCGACCGCGGGCGCGCGGAGCTATGCGGACCTGCCCGCTCAGGCGATCAAATATATCCAGCGCGTGCAGGAACTGATCGAGACCCCGATCGCGCTCGTGTCCACGAGCCCCGAGCGCGAGGACACAATCCTGATCCGCGACCCGTTCAGCGATTGACGCCGGCAGCGGCGACGTCGCGGATCGCCGCGACGAAGCCCGCCGGATCATCCTCCTGAATGAAGTGGCCGCCCGTCAGCGTGCGGTGCGACATGCCCTGCGTTCCGGGTACACGTCCCGGTGAACAGCGCATCGCCGCCGCGCGTGATCGGATCGCCATCGGAGAAGCAGCAGAGGAACGGCTTGTCGAACGCCTCAAGCGCCGCCCACTGCACGTTTCTGATCGGGGACCGCGACATTGTCGCCGAGCGGAACGAATGAGGGATAGATGCGCGCCGCTACCTTTGATGCCCGCGTGGGGAATGGCGCATCATAGGCCGCGATTTCCGCATCGCTCAATTCGCGCTTGGCCCCCGCCTTGACGATCTTGCCGATCGGGAAGACCGGACTGTAGCGCGAGAAGGCGCGCCAGATCGCGAACGCGCGAGGTGCTGGCTGGCCTTCGGGAAGGCCGCCGTTCGAAAGCGCGACTCCGGCGAAGCGCTCGGGCATTTCGGCCACAAGGCGCAGCCCTATCAGCGAACCCCAGTCCTGGCATGCGAGCACGATATTTCGAAGGTCGAGCGCCTCGATCCATTGCCGCATCCACGCGACCTGCGCGGCATAGCTATAGGCATCGCGGTCCAGTGGCTTGTCCGAACGGCCGAAACCGATCAGGTCGGGCGCAACGACGCGGAAGCCCGACGCGGTCGCGGGGCCGATCATATGGCGCCAAAGATAGGACCAGGTCGGCTCGCCATGCAGCATCAGCACCGGCTGCGCATCGGTCGCGCCCTCATCGACATAATGGACGCGAAGACCGCCCTCGATCTCGAGATATTTCGGTGCATAGGGCCAGTCGGGCAGCCCTTCGAAGCGCGCGTCCGGCGTACGATATATGGTCATGATGTCGATCCCCCCAAAACCCACCTTAGCCCGCGGCGACGCACTGGCAACCACTTGCCGGACGCCCCCAAAGTCTTAGGGTTATACGATGCGTTTGACCGCCCTTTCCGCCTGCCTGTTCCTCGCCGCCTGCGGCGCCGCGAGTTCGCAGCCTGCGCTGCCCGCGGGCACCAAGGCCGACCGGCTGCTCGTCGACAAGAGCGATCGCGTGCTGATCGCCTATGCCGGGAACCGCGAGATCGTCCGTTACAAGAATATCCGCGTCGGTGACGCGCCGACTGGGCACAAGCAATTCGAAGGCGACGAGCGCACGCCCGAGGGGCGCTATACGATCAGCGGTCGCAACCCCGGGAGCGCCTATNATCTGTCGCTGCGCATATCCTACCCCAACNCCGCCGACNGCGCCTATGCAAAGTCGAAGGGGCGCTCGCCCGGCGGCGATATCTTCATCCACGGCCAGCCCAATGCCTGGCCCGGCCCGCCGATCGCGCGCGACTGGACCGATGGCTGTATCGCGCTGTCGAACGCNGAGATAAAGCAGCTATGGGATATCGTCCCCGACGGCATCCCGATCACCATCCGACCCTAGGAACCCACAATGTCCCGCCACATCCTCGTTTTTTATGGCAGCTATCGCCGCGACCGGCAGGGGCTGAAGCTCGTGAACTGGCTGGTCGATGCGATCAATACGCGCGGCGACCGCGCCGAACTGATCGACGCCAAGGCGGTCGACCTGCCGATGCTCGACCGCATGTACAAAGAATATCCGAAGGGCGAGGCACCGGCGGCGATGGAGGAACTCGCGGGCAAGATCCGCGCCGCCGACGGCTTCCTGTTCGTCACCGGCGAATATAATTGGGGCCCTCAGCCGGGCCTCAAGAACCTCACCGACCATTATCTGGAGGAATGGTTCTGGCGACCCGCGGCGATCGCCTGTTATTCCGCCGGCTCCTTTTCCGGGGTGCGCGCTATGATGGGGTGGCGCGACATTTTGGGCGAGATGGGAATGGCGGTGATCTCGTCGATCCTGCCTGTGGCGCGCATCGGCAAGCTTTTCGACGCCGACGGCCAGCCCACCGGCGACGATGCGAAGCAGCTCGAACGGCTGTTCCCGCGCTTCGCCGACGACCTTAATTGGTGGATCGACGCCGCCAAGGTCCAGCGCGCAAAGGTCGACCCGCCCTATTAACCGGACTTGAGTTCGGCATTGAGACGCAGGCTCGCGCGCCAAAAGAAGAAGGCGGGGATGAGACCGAGCCACGCCGCGCCATAAAGGACATAGCGCACACTCTCGACCCCGACCGAGGGCTTGAGCATTTCCGACGCAATGCCGAACAGCAGCGGCCCGAGCCCGAGCCCGATCAGATTCTGCAGGAACAGCATCACCGCACTTGCCATCGCGCGCGCCTGCGGCCGGACGAGGCCGTGGACGCATGCAAAGGTAGGCCCGTAATAAGCGGCATTGAGCACCGTCGGAATGAACAGCAGTGCGATGGCAATGTGCCATTCGTCGACCCAGTATCCGAGGAACAGGATCGGCGCGGCGATCGCCATGCCGACCGCAGGCGTCGTCAGCATATGCCGCCGGTCGACCTTGCCGAAACGGTCGGCAAGATAGCCGCCGAGCCAGGTACCAAAAATGCCCGCGATCCCGAGCGCGACGCCAAGCAACAGCCCCGTCTCGCCCGGACTGAGGCCATGCGAGCGCTGAAACAGGATCAGCGCCCACACACCCTTGCCATAACCAAGAAAGGCGGTGATCGAAGAGGCGATCGCGATGTAGAGAAAGGCGCGCGTGCCGAAGACTTCCTTGAGCGCGCCCGCGACGCTGAATTCCGTTGCCGGCGCGGGCGCGTCGGCCGGCGCCTTGTGACGGACTTCCTTGATCATCATCGGCAGAACCAGCGCCAGCAGGATTCCGGGAACGCCGACGACCATGAAAGCGACGCGCCAGCCCCATTCGTCGGCAATCAGGCCGCCGACGATCAGCCCGAGCAGACTGCCGATCGGAATGCCAAGACCGTAAAAGGCAATCGCTGACGCGCGCTTGGCGGGATCGACGCGGTCGGTGATCAGCGAATGCGCCGCGGGCGTGCAACCCGCCTCGCCCACCCCGACGCCGATCCGCGCGAGAAGCAATTGCACGAAATTTTGGGCCATGCCGCACAGCACGGTCATCCCCGACCATATCGCGAGCGAGACCGAGATCAGTCCGATGCGGTTCGTCGACGGCTTGTCGGCGTAACGCGCGATCGGAATGCCAAGAAAAGTATAAAAGAGCGCGAAGGCCAATCCGGTGAGAAGCCCGATATCGGCGTCCGAAAGCGACAGGTCACGCGCGATCGGTTCGGCGAGAATGTTGACGATCTGACGATCGAGAAAGTTCAGGATATAGACCGCGAGCAGCACCCACAGCATCCGCCGGACTGGTGTCGCCGCACTTCCCGCAGGCGCCGTCGCTGCGGCCGCCATCGCGTCATTCTGGCTCATCATTTTCTCCCGTACCGCCATGGGAGCAGACGCGCGCCCTTCATGTCAACGCCATTGCGCGGCCCTGCCATTCGCTGTTTGCAATTGCCGCTACGGCTGGCGGCGTGCAGCGCATGCAAAAAATTTCGCTGCTTGCCGCCGCCGCTTCCCGAGGNCGAGGGCAAGGACGCGGCGACGCTGCAGGCTGAAATGGAAAGCGGCATGCTGTNCGACGGGCGCCGACCTATCGGGCCAGCACCGCGCCCTGATGCTCAAGCCGGCTTTTTGAACCGCATCATGAAGCGGTCGGTCTTACCGCGGATCGCGGGGTCGAACACATTCTTGCTGTGATCGTCGGCCGTGATGCGCAGCGCTCCACTGTCGCCGTCAAAGACGAAACCCGCGCGCTCCATGTCGGCGCGCACTTTCGCGGGGTCGATCCGGTGCAATTTCTCGACCAGCTCGCGCGTGTCGCCCGCCGGGCCGACATGGTCGACGACGATTATCGATCCGCCAGGCCGCACCGCGCTGAACCAGTTGACGAGCATCGCATCGACCTCGACGCGCGGGAATTTGAACTTTTCGCTCTGCCAGTAGAGGTCATGATAGGCGAGGTGGGTAAAAATCATGTCGACGCTCTTTGGCGCCAGCACGATCGTGTTCACCGGGCGCACCATCGGCGCGATGTTGGGATAGGCCTTTGTGATCGTGGCCCAGGTTTCCGGCTCATGGAAACCCGACGGGTTCATCGGGATGACGGTNCCCTTGGGCCCGACGAGATCGGCCAGCATTTCGCTGTAATAGCCATTTCCGGCGAGCAGGTCGGCGACGGTCGAGCCGCGCTTGACCTGAGCGAAGGCGAGCACGTCGGCGGGGTGACGACCGTCGTCCAGCTTGCGATTTTCGGCGAGGCGGCTCTTGTCGGCGACCGCCGCGGCCACGGCCTTGTCGGGTGCGGCGGCGACGACGGGCACGGCTACCAGCATTGCAGCCCCGACGAGCGGCGTCAAAAGTCGATAGTTTCGCATGACATCTCTCCCCTGTCTCACCCCAAGGTGGCGGAGAAATGCGGCGCTGGCGAGCAAGCTTCGACCAGCCGCCGCCCTGTGTCTATCAGCGCCGGTCGCGCCGCTTCTTCCAGCCTTCTTCAAGCTCGAGCAATTCCATGGGCACGTGTATCGCGCGCACCGCCAGCCGGACCTCGACAAGGAAGAGGATCAGCGAAACGAGCAACAGCACCATCGCCAACGCAAAGGCCCACGACGCCGCGACACCAAGGTTGATGCCCGTAAAGGCCTGCGTGAACAGCAACGCGACGAGCAGACACACGACGATCCCGCACGCCACGGCGGAGAGAATCGAATTGTTGATGATCCCCATGCGCCGGTCGGCGATGCGCAGTTCGGCAACGATGCGCTCATGCTCAAGGCCCTCGGTCTCTGCCCAGCGCTCTATCAGATTGCGCGAACGGTCGACGACACGCGCCAACCGCCCGGCAATGACNTTGAGCAGGCTGCCGGTCGCCACCAGCAGAAACACCGGCGTGACCGAAAGCTGGATCGTCTGCGCAATCGCGCCGGCGTCGAGATCCATCATCCCCCGGCGGCAACCGACGGCGTGTTCACGCCATGCATCGCGAGGAATTTCCGGACATTGCGCGCCGCCTGCCGGATGCGCTGTTCATTCTCGACCATCGCGATACGAACATAGCCTTCGCCATCCTCGCCATAACCGACGCCCGGCGCGACCGCGACCTTGGCATGGGTGAGCAATTGCTTCGAAAATTCGAGGCTGCCCATTTCCTTGAGCGCCGGCGGCAGCGGCGCCCAAGCGAACATCGACGCCTTCGGGCTGGGAATGTCCCAGCCGGCGCGACCAAAGCTTTCGACCATCACATCGCGGCGCTTCTGGTAAAGATCGCGGTTCTTCTGGACGATATCCTGCGGGCCATTGAGCGCCGCGCAGGCGGCCGCCTGAATCGGGGTGAAGGCACCATAGTCGAGGTAGGATTTGACGCGCGTCATCGCTGCGATCAGCCGCTTGTTGCCGACCGCAAAACCCATGCGCCAGCCCGCCATCGAGTAGGTTTTCGACATCGAGGTGAATTCGATCGCGACGTCCTTCGCCCCCGGCACCTGCAGGATCGAGGGGGTCGGATTGCCATCGTAATAAAGCTCCGAATAGGCAAGGTCGCTGAGAACCCAGACCTTATTCTCCTTCGCCCAGGCGACCAGGCGCTCGTAGAAAGCAAGGTCGACGGCTTCGGCGGTCGGGTTCGACGGATAGTTGACGACAAGGATCGACGGCCGCGGCACGGTGAAGGCCATCGCGCGGTCGAGGGCACGCCAGTAATTCTCGTCGGGCGTCGTCGGGACACTGCGGATCGTCGCACCGGCGATAATGAAACCGAACGTGTGGATCGGATAGCTCGGGTTCGGTGCGAGCACGACGTCGCCGGGGCCGGTGATCGCGGTCGCCAGACTCGCGAGCCCTTCCTTCGACCCCATCGTCACGACGACTTCGGTTTCCGGATCAAGGTCGACGTTGAAGCGGCGGCCGTAATAATTGGCCTGCGCGCGGCGAAGGCCCGGAATGCCTTTTGACTGCGAATATCCGTGCGCGTCGGGCTTCATCGCCACTTCGCACAGCTTTTCGATCACATGCGCCGGCGGCGGCAGGTCGGGATTGCCCATCCCCAGGTCGATAATGTCCTCTCCCGCGGCGCGGGCGGCCGCACGCATCGCATTCACTTCAGCGATGACATAGGGCGGCAGGCGCTTGATGCGGTAGAATTCATCTTCGGACATGGGAAACTAGAACAACTCCTTTGCGTTACTTGTGGGTTGACGCGAGCGGCAGCCTCGCCAGCCGCATCGCGGCTTGTTATAGGCATA
>Ga0055536_1002028_pt1 | contig 11610 bp, 13 predicted proteins | sample AraplaCvi_mLB_r2_FD_55037 | JGI IMG/M metagenome (GOLD analysis project Ga0055536, IMG submission 55037) | Arabidopsis root microbial communities from North Carolina, USA - plate scrape MF_Cvi_mLB_r2 | ecosystem: Host-associated > Plants > Roots > Endosphere | place: USA: North Carolina...
GCTGTCGGTATGCTCGTCGGCGATATCTTCGGGCAGCTCGATATGGACTGCGCCGGGCTTTTCTTCCTCGGCGAGGCGAAAGGCTTCGCGAACGCGGCTCGGAATATTGTCCGACGACGCCATCTGGTGGGTGAATTTGGTAATGGGCCCCATCATCGCGACGACGTCGAGGATCTGGAAACGGCCCTGCTTTGATTTCTTGATCGGCTTTTGCCCGGTGATCATCATCATCGGCATGCCGCCGAGCTGGGCATAAGCCGCAGCGGTGACGAAGTTCGTCGCGCCGGGCCCCAAGGTCGCAAGGCAGACCCCGGTCTTGCCGGTGTGGCGCCCATAGGTGGCGGCCATGAAGCCCGCGCCCTGTTCGTGCCGCGTCAGGATAAGCTTGATCTTGGTCGAGCGCGACAGGCTGTCGAGAAAGTCGAGATTCTCTTCGCCCGGAACGCCGAAAATATATTCGACGCCTTCTTCTTCCAGGCACTCGATGAACAGGTCGGATGCTTTTTTCATGCTACAGTCGCCCCCTCAGCAGCGCACCCCATGGTGCGGCTCCAAGTCATGCCGGCGACCCCTCAGCATAATATTAATGCACCGGCTCCCGTCGTAAGGTCGCGAGTCCCTGCTGCACCGGGAAGGGTTTGTAACGAGGGGGGAAGGGGTTGTCATCCGGCGATACGGTAATCCCATTTCCAGCGGTAAGTCGGTCGGTCGATGTTTTGCAAAAGGATTGCAAAGTATAAAACCGACCCTATCCAATCGTTCNAGGGGAGTTTGAATTTCAAAGGGGGCGCAATGCACAAATTGACGATAGCGATGTTCGGCGTAGCGATNATGATCGCGCCTGTCTCGGCATCAGCGAAAGAAAAAGAACCCAAGCCCGTTGAACTGAGTGCAGTTGAACTCGCGGCACTGCAAAAACGAGAAATTCCGGCGGGAGTTGATATAGTCTTCCGTTCGTCCATCTCCGCTTTGCAGGAGATGGGTTATGTCAATATCAACGCGAGCAAGGATGCGGGGACGATNACGGCAGAGACCGATGCGAAATCGAAGGCTTGTCTACAATATATTTTGGGGTTTCGGTAAAAAGAAGCTGACCCAACTTGCTTCGGTTTTCGTCGAGCCTATTTCGCCGACCCTGACGCGCATGTCGATAAAATTGCAAACGGTCGAGGCTAAGGCGCGTATGGGTTCATCCTATTCCGACGGCAAGCCGGTTGCATTTGCCGAACCCTATAATGCCTTTTACGCCGACTTCGAAAAGGCGCTGTCGGTGCGGACCGCCGAAGCTGCCGCGCCGGTGGCGGAACCTGCTGCGACGCCAGCTGCGATTCCGGCGGGATCGACGCAATAGATGCCAATTGAATCCGGGTGCGGCGTCGCGTTGGCGCCGCGTCCGGATTGCTCTCAATCGATGTCGAACAGCCCCGCGAGCTGTTCGACCATCGTGCCGCCGAGTTGCTCGGCATCCATGATCGTCACCGCACGGCTGTAATAGCGCGTCACATCATGCCCGATGCCGATCGCGCAGAGTTCAACGGGCGAGCGATTTTCGATCCATTCGATGACCTGGCGCAGATGCTGGTCCAGATAGGCGCCATGGTTCACCGACAGCGTGCTGTCGTCGACCGGCGCGCCGTCGGAGATCACCATCAGGATCTTGCGTTCCTCGGGGCGGCCGATGATCCGGCTGTGCGCCCATGTCANCGCCTCGCCGTCGATATTTTCCTTGAGCAGCCCTTCGCGCATCATCAGCCCAAGCGACTTGCGCGCGCGGCGATAGGGCTCGTCGGCGGGCTTGTAGATGATGTGGCGCAGGTCGTTCAGGCGACCGGGATGNGCCGGACGTCCCGCGGCAAGCCAATCCTCACGGCTCTGTCCGCCTTTCCACGTCCGCGTCGTAAAGCCGAGGATTTCGGTCTTCACACCGCAGCGTTCGAGCGTGCGCGCGAGGATGTCGGCGCTGATCGCCGCGATGCTGATCGGTCGTCCGCGCATCGACCCCGAATTGTCGATCAGCAATGTGACGACGGTGTCGCGGAAGTCGGTGTCGCGCTCGATCTTGTACGACAGCGACTGGCCGGGCGAAACGATCACGCGCGCCAGCCGCGCCGCGTCGAGCTGGCCTTCTTCCTGATCGAAGTCCCACGCGCGGTTCTGCTGCGCCATCAGCCGGCGCTGGAGTCGGTTCGCGAGCTTGGTCACCGCGCCCTGCAGATGTGTCATCTGCTGGTCGAGATAGGCGCGCAGACGCGTCAGCTCGTCGGCGTCGCAAAGCTCGGTCGCGGCAATGATTTCGTCATGCTTTTCGGTGAAGCGGACATAGTTGAAATCGGGAATGTCGCTCGGCAGGCGGTTGGGGCGTACGGGCAGCATGCCCTCGTCGCCTTCGCCGCCCATTTCGGGCTCGCCGTCGGCTTCCATTTCCTGNGCGTCGGGGTCGCTGTCGCCGTCGTCGGCTTGATCGCCCGCCATTTCGGCGCGCGCGTCGACCTGGCTTTCGCCGGCGCCGCCGTCTTCGCTTTCCTGCTCTTCCTGGCTTTCTTCGGCCTCGCTCTCGTCCTGCTCGCCGCCGTCCTCGCTGCCTTCTTCGAGCGGCTCGTCGCTGTGGATCAGGTCGAGGTGACGCAGCGCCAGCTTGGCGGTCTCGGCAAAAGCGGCCTGATCGTCGAGCAGCATCGACAGCGCGGTCAGGTCGCCGCCCGCTTCGTTGGTGATCCACTCGCGCACTAGCGACAGGCCGGTTTCGGTCCCCTGNGGCGCCTGTTCGCCGGTCAGGGCCTCGCGCAGCATNAGTTCGAGCGCGCTGGATACCGGGACATCTTCGCGGCTCTGCGCGCGGCTGATCGGATCGCTACGCATCCGCATCGCGAGGCTTGCGGACAGGTTGCTGCGCATGCCGTCCATATGGCGCGCACCCAGCGCCTCGATCCGCGCGCGCTCCATCGCGTCGAACGCCGCNGCGGCGAGCGGCTCGGCNGGGCGCGCCGACGCGTGCAATTTCTCGCTGTGNTGCTTCATGCGCAAAGCATAGGAATCGGCAAAGCCGCGCGCTTCGGCGACCTGATCGGCGGGCAGCGTNCGCGACGGGGTCGGCACCTTGATCGCCTTGCCGATCTGGGCTGGCGCGTCGGCGGTAAANCCGACCTCGACCTCGGCATCGCGCGTCACTGCACGGGCGACACTCGACAGCGCGGCCTTGAAATCGTCGAGAGGAGATTGGGCAGTCATTTCGAGTCGGCTCTAACCAGCTTTGGCGCGGGAAGGAAGAGGATGAGGGCACGCATAGGGGCACACGCATATTAGAATCGTCACCCCGGGCTTGATCTGGGCGAGGAAGGCGGATTGAGTGCGGTCATAGCTAAGCTCGCTTGACCTCTCGCAGCCGGGAGAGCATCCGCACCCTCATGTCCTCCCCCGCACTCTCCCCGATGAAAAAGCCCTGGATCGTCATCCTCTGCGCCGCATTCATCGTCACGCTCGCCATGGGCGTGCGCCAGTCGTTCGGCCTCTTCCTGCCGCAGATGAGCGTCGATATCGGCATCAGCCGCTCCGACTTCGGGCTCGCGATGGCGCTGCAGAACCTGCTCTTCGGTCTCGTCCAGCCCTTCGTCGGCGCGCTCGCCGACAAGCATGGCGCGGGGCGCGTCGTGCTCGGCGGGGCGCTGCTTTATGCGCTCGGGCTGATCGGCGCGGCGCTTGCGACCGACGCGATCGGGCTGCACATAAGTTTCGGCCTGCTGATCGGCATGGCGCAATCGGCGACGACCTTCGTCGTCGTGCTCGGCGCGGTCGGGCGCGTCGTCAGCCCCGAAAAGCGCAGCAGCGCGTTCGGTATCGTCACCGCGGGCGGATCGCTCGGGCAATTTCTCGTCGTGCCGCTGGCGTCGATGCTGCTTGGCGATATCGGCTATCATCAGACCTTGTGGATCATGGCGGGGCTCGTCGCGCTCTGTGGTTTGCTCGCGATCGGTGTCTCCGGCCGTACCGATACGCCCGGGACGCTGCAGGCGGAAGAACAGACCGCCCGCGAGGCTTTGCGCGAGGCGGCCGTTCATCGCGGATACTGGCTGCTNAATGCNGGCTTTTTCGTCTGCGGCTTTCATATCGCCTTCATCGCGACGCATCTGCCCGCCTATCTCGACGACAAGGGGCTNGGCATNGAAATCGGTGCGCAGGTGCTCGCTCTCGTCGGCCTGTTCAACATCCTGGGCTCCTATGTGTTCGGCCGCGCCGGCGACTTCATGCGCCAGAAATATGTGCTTTCGGCNCTCTACACCGCGCGCTCGGCAGTTATTGCGCTGTTCCTCTTCCTGCCGCTCAGCCATGCGAGCGCGCTCGTCTTCGCTGCCGCAATGGGCTTCCTCTGGCTCGGCACCGTGCCGCTGACCAGNGGCATCGTTGGGCGCATCTTCGGCATCCGCTATCTCTCGATGCTCTACGGCATCGTCTTCCTCAGCCACCAACTCGGCAGCTTCTTCGGCGCGTACACCGCTGGGCTGATATTCGACGCCACCGGCAGCTATAATATCGCGTGGGGCTTTTCGATCGCGCTCGGACTCTTCGCCGGGCTCGTCCATCTGCCGATTGCCGACGCACCGGTCAAACGGCTGCGACCGGCGTGAGGCTCGCGCGGCAGGACTGGATCGCGCTCGCACTCTTTCTGGCTGTCGCGGCGGGCGGTTTGTGGCTGTGGACGGGCGAGGGGCCGGTCGTCTGGTTGACCAACTTCGCCATCATGTGCGGCTTTTAGGGCCTCACTGCGGCTCTTCGACCTCGGGCGTCCGCTGACAGATCGCGTCGTCGCCATTCTTGGGTATCACNGGATCGGGAAGCAGGCGNAACACATGCGCCCATTGCGTCGCGACCCGTTCGGGCCGCGTACGCTTGTTTGCGACGACGTCGATGAAGTCCCAGCATACCACTCCGCTGCGCAGAAAATTGCTGTGCCCGGTCGATCCGCGCGACACATCGGTCGTGTCGATTACGGTCAGGCCGGGGCGCGATACGGGGTAGCAGCGCTCGGGCAATCCCTTGGCCTTGAGCTCGGCCGCCTCGAACGGATCGAAACAATAGGGTGAGCCAAGTCGCGGATAGCCGTGAATCGCACGCGACGCGGCGAGCGCCTTGTCGGCGCGCGAGGTATAGACGGTGATCCGGCGGTTATTGGCGACCCGCCGCGCCGACAGGACCTCCTCCTCGATATCGCGTTCGAAAGTCTCGCGGTCGATATCGGGCGAGGCGAGGATGATGTTCGAAATATTGCTGCTGTCGGCGCTGCTCGATGTGCGATCCACATAGGAAATCGCCGGGATCACCAATCGCGCGCCGAGCGAGTGCGAGACGACGACGATCTCCTTCACCCATGTCTGTTCGGCGAGCGACTTCAGGAAATCGCGGAAATTGCGGACGTCGTGATACATGTTCGTCTCGTCGACGACATAACTCAATATCTTGCCCTGCGACGGCCAGCTATATTCGATGATCGGCCCGTCAAAGCCCGTCATGCGCGCGATCTGCGCCGCGTCCTTGGATGTCGTCGAGAAATTTTCGCGGTAGCCGTGGATGTAGAGCAGGACGCGCCCCTGCTTGCGGTCAGTCTCCGCCTGCAGCGCGCGCCACCATTCGGCCGAGGTCTGGAAGGCGAGCGGCGCGAGCAGCTTTTTCTTCTTGCCGACAATCACTTCGCGCGGGGCGTTGAAGCGGCCGTAGCGCATATGGTCGCCGCGATGGCGGAGCAGTTCGATCTCGGGCGTGCGGCAGTCCGGGAGGCGGCTCGTCGCGAAGAAATAGGGCAAGGCTTCGCCATCGATTGCGGCGCCCGGTTGCGCGGTGCAGCGCGGGTCGGCGACATAGTCCGTGTGGCGGATTTTGCCATAATCGACCGCCGCGATGCTGCATCCGCTGAGCGGGGCAAGCGCGAGTGCGGCAAGCAGGGATTTCGATCGCATGGAGCGCTTCATATTTGAAAAACCTGACACATCGCGCGACGCTGGCAGAGGGGAGGGGGCATGGGAAGTCGGAAAATCGATCCGGCAAAGAGTGTTGATCGAATAATACACTTCGCCTATCCCTGTCCAGCGCCGTTCGTTCGGTGGGTTCACAGGGGAGGATTACGTGACGGCTTTCACCGCCTTGCTGCTGACGATGGCCGCGCCCGCAGCTTACACCCCGCCGTTCGACCCACGCCAGCTTAGGGATAATGTCGCGGGAACGCCGGGCGAACTGCTCGTGCTCGGCACGCCGCATCTGTCGGAACTGCCCGACAGCTTCAAACCCGAAAGCCTCGATCCGCTGCTGGCGCGCCTAGCTGAATGGAAGCCGGCGATCATCACGATCGAGGGGCTTTCGGGCACCGACTGCGAACTGCTGATCCGCTACAAGCCGCTCTATCCTGGCGCGGCAGATTATTGCTGGGACCCGAGCTCGGCGCAAAAGATCGTCGGGCTCGATATGGTGGCGGCGACGGTCGAGGCCGACAGGTTGCTCGGCGCCTGGCCCGCAAACCCGACACCCGCCGATCGCCGCCGCCTCGCCGCCCTGTTTCTCGCGGGGGGCGAGCGGCCATCGGCGCTCGTCCAGTGGCTCCGGCTTTCGCCGAGCGAACGGCGCGCCGGCGACGGNCTCGACGCCACGCTTGTCGCGGTGCTCGACAAGGCAATCACCGGGCGTAACGAGAATTTCCTGATCGGCGCCGCGCTCGCCGCGCGGCTGGGGCTCGAACGCGTTTATGCGACCGACGATCATAGCGCCGACGGCGTCACCGCCTCGCTCGACAAGGATCCGGGTTATGGCGCGGCGCTCCAGCGGATCTGGGACAATCCGGCGGTGAAGGAGCGTATCGCCGCCGACAAGGCGATGGCGGCAAAATTGGACGGCGCCGGCGTGCTTGCGCTCTATCGCGACTATAACGACCCTGCGACGATGCGGCTGGCGTTCGATAGCGATTTTGGCGCCGCGCTCACCGATACCAGTCCTCAGAAATATGGACGCCGCTACACCGGATGGTGGGAGACGCGAAATTTGCGCATGGTCGCGAACATCCGCGCCGCGATGGCGGTTCGGCCCGGAGAGCGCACGCTCGCGATCGTCGGCGCGTCGCACAAGGGCTATTTCGAAGCCTATCTCAATATGATGCACGACGTCCGGCTGGTGGACGCCGCGACCATATTGAAATGACCGCTTAGCGGGCGACGACGCTTTCGGGCAGGTCTTCGCCGAACACGCGCTGATAATATTCGGCGACGATCATCCGCTCGGCCTCATCGCATTTGTTGAGGAAGCTCAGGCGGAAGGCGAAGCCGATATTGTTGAAGATCGCGGTGTTCTGCGCCCAGCTGATCACCGTACGCGGCGACATGACGGTCGAGATATCGCCGTTGATGAAGCCCTGGCGCGTCAGATCCGCAACCTTCACCATATTGGCGACGGTCGTCTCGTCGGTGTTCGGAACCTTGGCGAGGATGATCGCGCTTTCGGTCGCGGCCGGCAGATAGTTCAGCGTGACGACGATGTTCCAGCGGTCCATCTGGCCCTGGTTGATCTGNTGCGTGCCATGATACAGCCCGCTCGTGTCGCCNAGGCCGACAGTGTTTGCGGTCGAGAACAGGCGGAAATGCGGGTTCGGCCGGATCACGCGATTCTGGTCGAGCAGGGTCAGCTTGCCCTCGGTTTCCAGCACGCGCTGGATCACGAACATCACGTCGGGACGCCCCGCATCATATTCGTCGAACACCAGCGCGGTCGGGGTTTGCAGCGCCCAGGGGAGCAGGCCTTCGCGGAATTCGGTGACCTGCTGCCCGTCGCGCAGCACGATCGCGTCGCGGCCGACAAGGTCGATGCGGCTGATATGCGCGTCGAGGTTGACGCGGATACACGGCCATTTGAGGCGCGCTGCCACCTGTTCGATATGCGTCGACTTGCCGGTTCCGTGATAGCCCTGCACCATCACGCGGCGGTTGTATTTGAAGCCCGCAAGGATCGCGAGCGTCGTGTCGCCGTCAAAGACATAGGCGGGGTCGAGGTCCGGAACGCGCTCGTCCGCTTCGCTGAACGCCGGCACTTTCATGTCGATATCGACGCCGAAAACCTCGCGTGCATCGACCTCGACATCGGGCGCNGCAAGCAGCGTCGAGCCATGGTGGTCGGGAAGGCTGTTCGGGATATCGGTCATTTTGTCTGTCCAGCGATAAGTCAGGGAGAGTCGCCGCGCGGCGGCGCTTCGCCGTCGCGGTATCGTCATGGGTTGCGCCTTGCAACGCCTTTTCAGAGGAGGCCGAGCGCCTTCATCACCGCTGACTGGTCATAATAGGGACGTTCGCAGACGATCTTGTCGCTGCCGGAGGCGAATTCGAAACTTGCGGCCATGCGAATGCGGAATGCCTTGCCCGTGGGCTCGATCGTGCGCACGCCGAGCTTCAGCGGGCCGAGATGCGTGCCGGTCAGCCAGAATTCGACGAGCACCGTGTTCGTGCCCTCGTCGGCAGCGATCGCGATGACCTCGTTTGCCTGATCGGGGAAGGGTTCGCGCGATGTAGCGAAATAGGATCGCACTGCCGCTTCGCCGTCGAAGATCGTGCCGGGACCCATTAATTCATAGCGTGGATGGTCGAAGGTCGCGAGGACGCCGTCCCAATCATGCGTGATCTCCAGCGCCATATGGCGGCGCACCACTTCGATCCGTGCTTCGTTCAGGTCGGTCATTGTACCTCTCCTATGCGAAAGCCTTGCTCTTTCTCAGCAACTGATAGGCTTCGACTACCGCACCCAGCCGCGCTTCGAAACTGCGATCGCCGCCATTTCGGTCGGGATGATATTTGCGGACAAGCTCGCTATAGCGCCGCCGCAGGGCTGCACGGTCGGCGTCGGCGGGCAGGGCCATCAATTGCATCGCGTCATGTTCTTCGCGTGACAGGCCCGGATTTCGGGCCTCGCGCCGCGCCTCGTCCATTCGCTGGCGAAAGCGCGCGCCGAGCGCGTCCATCGGGTCTTTGAAGTCGGCCCAGCGCGGCGGCAGGTCGGCGCTGCCGGCGGGNCGAAAGGCGCGGCTTTCNGTTTCCCANCCGGCGGTCGGCGACTGCGCCGCCATGATCTGGTCGGCGCTCATGCCTTCGAAGAAATTATAGCCCGCGTTGAATTCGCGCACATGGTCGAGGCACAGCCAGCGATAGGGCGGCGGCCCGTCGGGCGAGCGGTGCGACGATACGGGNGCGCGAAACTCCCCCGCCTCACGGCATCCGGGGGCGGCGCAGCGCTCTTGGCGCGGAACNCGGCCATGAAAACGGGTGGGGCGAGCGGAAGACGGCACGATATGCTTTCGGAATCGAGAGNGAGGATCTGATCTTTGGGAGGCCTTATAATTTGGCGATGGAGCGCTTATGGTCAACCCCATGAGCAACAAAGGCCCCGTGCAGCAAGAGATGGAAAGCCTGCTTGGCGCAGCCTTTCCCGACGCAAATTTCATCCTCAGCAACGACAGCGCCAGCCATCACGGCCATATGGGCGACGACGGTAGCGGCGAATCGCATTTCAGCCTGACGATCGAGTGGGCGGGCTTCGCGGGGCAAAACCGCGTTGCGCGCCAACGTGCGGTGAACAAGGCGCTCGGCGACCTGCCGGGCCAGCGCGTCCACGCGCTCGCGATCAAGGCGACTGCACCGGGAGAATGACGATGGTGGGCAAGGTCAATCTGGCGGATGCCTTTGCGAAAATTCCCGACGCGTGGAACCCGCGCGTCGCCGGCGACATCAATGACTTTCAGGTCAAGCTGGTCAAGCTCGACGGCAAGTTCGACTGGCATCATCACACGCAAGAGGACGAACTCTTCCTCGTCGTCGCCGGCCGGATGAAGATGGCGTTTCGCGACCATGAGGTGATCGTCGAGCCCGGCGAGTTCATCATCGTCCCGCACGGCATCGAACATTGCCCGGAGGCGCTGGACGGCGAATGTCATGTCGTCCTGCTCGAACCCGGCACGACGCGCAACACCGGCAATGTCAAAACCGAAAAGACCCGAAAGACGCTGGAAAGGCTCGACTGATGTTTACCGTCATCACCCCCTCGACCCACGATATCGGCGCCTTTGACGTGCGCCGTACCTTGCCGAACAAGGCGCGGACGATGGTCGGCCCCTTCATTTTCGTCGACCAGTTCGGCCCCGCGCATTTCGATATCGGGCAGGGGATGGACGTGCGCCCGCATCCGCATATCAACCTGTCGACTTTGACCTATCTGTTCGAGGGCGCGATCGATCATCGCGACAGCCTGGGCACTTACGCCACAATCCGTCCGGGTGCGTGCAACCTGATGACTGCCGGGCGCGGCATCGTCCATTCGGAGCGGACGCCGCCGGCCGAACGCGCGAGCGGTTCGGGGATTTCGGGTATGCAGACCTGGCTCGCGCTTCCCGACGGCAAGGAAGAGATCGACCCGGCATTCGAACATGTGCCCGCCGACAAATTGCCGCTGGTCGAGGATGGCAGCGTGTCGGCGCGTGTCATCATGGGCAGCCTGTGGGGCGTTACGGCGCCGACGACGCAGCATAGCGCGACCATCTATGCCGACATATTGATGAACGCGGGCGCGAGCCTGCCGATCGATGCGGAGGCCGACGAACGCGCCGTGCTCGTCGCGATCGGCGACGCGAGCCTCGATGGCGAGCGGCTAGAACGCTACAGCCTTTATATCCTCAAGCCCGGTCAGGCGATGACGCTCCGCGCCGAAACCGACGCGCGCGTGATGCTGCTTGGCGGGGAGGCATTCAAAACGCCGCGCCACGTCTGGTGGAATTTCGTCAGCTCGTCGCGCGACCGGATCAACGAGGCGAAAGCGGAGTGGAAGGATCGCAAATTCCCGCTGGTCCCTGGCGACAGCGAGGAATTCATCCCGATCCCCGAGGTGCCGAAGACGGTGAGCTATCCTTAGAGGCCGGCTTTTCGACCGATTGCGGACCTCCCCACCCTCGTCACCCCGGACTTGATCCGGGGTCCCGCTTGAGACGGATACGGAACGCGCGCAAAAAAGCGGGATCCCGGGTCGAGCCCGGGATGACGAGAGCGAAGAACGACCGGAAACTAACGACGGTAATGTGTGCCCCGGCGAAGGCCGGGGTCCAGAGCGCGACGAGCAGAGGTCGGCTCTCTGAATCCCTGGGCCCCGGCCTTCGCCGGGGTGCGCAAATGGGAAACGAACCGGTTGCTGACCAATCCTTTTTCGTCACCCCGGGCTTGGCCCGGGGTCCCGCTTGAGGTCGAAGCCAGTGAGTGCGTCAAAAAGCGGGATCCCGGGTCAAGCCCGGGATGACGGACGTGGGGGACGGGATGTCAGCTCACCACCCCAAAACCGCCGCGCCGGGTTTCCCCGTCTCCTCCGCCCAATCGCCCCGCCGTTTGTTGCAGCTTGCCAGGCTCCCCAATCCCCGCCAGATTGGTTTTGAAAAGAAACCAAAGGAGCGGAATGGATGATCGGCGATTTCGAGCAGCAGCGGGTGAAGCTTTCGACCGGGGTCGAACTCGACGTCGTCGATATGGGCCCGAAAGATGCGCCGGCGCTGATCTTTCTCCATGGCTTTCCCGAATCGCATCGCACCTGGCGCCACCAACTGCCGCACTTCGC
>Ga0055536_1002034_pt1 | contig 11593 bp, 7 predicted proteins | sample AraplaCvi_mLB_r2_FD_55037 | JGI IMG/M metagenome (GOLD analysis project Ga0055536, IMG submission 55037) | Arabidopsis root microbial communities from North Carolina, USA - plate scrape MF_Cvi_mLB_r2 | ecosystem: Host-associated > Plants > Roots > Endosphere | place: USA: North Carolina...
CTTCCTTCGCCTGGATGGTGATCTTGTTGGCGGTCTGCGTGATGTTGAGCTTGGCCAGCACGTTGACGCTGTCCTTCAGCGCCTTGATGTCGATGTCCGCGCCCGCAGCCACGAGCCGCATGCCGGCCTTGGCGGCGAACATGCGGATCGCGCTCTGCACGCTGACCAGCATGCTCTTGCCCGCGCTCACGCTCGTATGNCCGCCGCTGGTGAGCGCGGTGTGCTCGTTGCTCACGACGTGCGTCGAGCCCTGCGCCACGGTCTGCAGGCCCTTGGCGCTGGCCAGCGTCAGGTGCGACTCCTGGAACTCGGGGAAATCGCCCTGCTCGCGGTTGCCGCCCTGGCCCTTGATGGCGTCGTTCTGTTCCTTGATGCTCGTGGTGACTTCGTCCTGGTCGCCGGCTTCATGGGCCTGCGCGCCCTGGGCCAGGCCGCTCAGGCCTTCGTGCAGATCGCGCGCCTGCGTGAGGCGGCCCACCGTCTCGCCCATGTCGGTGGCATGCGCCTGCGCATTCGGCCGGGCCTCGGTGGTCACGAGCAGGCCCTTGCCCGAACGCAGCACGCCATGCCCGTCGGTGCGCAGCTCGAAGCCCTGCCCGCGCGGCTCCTTGCGCCCTGCCGTGTCTTCGATGCGGCCGATGTGCCCCACGCTCAGCTGGCTGGACTGATGGTCGCTGCGCAGCTGCGCCTGGATCTTGCCCTGCGTGTCGTCCAGCACGAGGTGGTTGCCGCGTCCGCCTCCGAGCTCCCGGCTGCGGATGCCCGACAGGTGCTTCTGCCCCGGCAGCTCCCACGACGGCATGGTGTCGGCGTTGTGCACGCAGCCAGTGACGATGGGGTAGTCGGGGTCGCCGTTGAGGAAGTCGACGATCACCTCCATGCCGACGCGCGGCACGCTGGTCATGCCGAAGGTGGCGCCGGCCCACGCGGTTGAAACGCGCACCCAGCAGCTGGAGTTCTCGTTGTCCTGTCCGAGGCGATCCCAGTGGAACTGCACCTTGATGCGCCCGTACTGGTCGGTCCAGATCTCCTCGCCCGCCGGGCCCACGACCATGGCGGTCTGCGGGCCCCGCGTACGCGGCTTGGGCGTGGTGCGCGGCGCCCGCCATGCATAGCTGGTGGGCTGGGCCTCGAAGGCGAAGCGCTGCACGGAGCCTTCGGTCTCTTCCACGCCTTCGCTGGCCTGCAGGTTCTCCTGCAGGTGGTAGCTCACGCCCACGAGCAGGTACTGCTGGTTCTGGTCGGCCTTGGGGTGGCCGGTCAGGCGCAGGGTNTGGCCGGTGGCCAGCTCGCGCAGATTGGCNCGGCCCGTGACGCGGCTNCGCTGGCTGAGCTGCTCCTCGTTGCGGATGCGCGCGTAGGTCTCGCCGTCGCCGTGCTGCACGAAACCGCCGGGCCATTCGTAGTTCTCGAAGGCGTCGTGGTCATGCCCCGGGGGCATCTGGCGCAGGTGCGAGAGCTCGGCCTTGGGCTTCTCGAAGTCGTAGTCGTCGTTGTAGTGATGGCCCGAGCGCACCTCCTCGGCGATCTCCCACGCGTAGATGCGCTCGCGCTGGCCCATGCCGGACTTCTCGAGCGGGTGGTAGCGCACCTCCTCGCCGCCGGGCAGCGGGCTGTGGGAATTGGCGATGTCGTCGGCGAAAACGAGCACGTGCTGGCTGGCCTCGTGCCGGAAGTGGTAGTAGATGCCTTCGAGTTCGCACAGGCGCGAGACGAAGTCGAAGTCGCTCTCGTGGTACTGCACGCAGTAATCCCAGCGCCGGTAGTCGCCGCGGCTGAGCTTCTGCTCGATGGGATGGCCATAACGCCCGAGCACTTCCATGACGATCTCGGGAACGCTCTTGCCCTGGAAGATGCGGAAGTCGCTGCGCCGCGTGGCCAGCCACAGCCAGGGGCGAAGGCGCAGGCGGTAGAAGGAGTGGCGCGCATCCTCCTGCTGCAGTCCGAAGCGGGTGGCGATACCGCCCAGGTACCTCACCCCGCCTTCGGTCTCCACCGACACGTTGCAGGCCTTGCCCAGCAGGCTCTTGGGGTCGATGGCGTTGCTGTTGCCCAGCAGTTCGACGTCGAAGGCGTACAGCTGGCTCAGCGCTTCGCGGCCTACCAGCTGGCGGAATTGCAGTGCCTCGCCCGCGGGCGTCTCGATATTGACGCGCCGGGTCATTGAGCCTCGGTTTGCAGATAAGACAAACCGCCTAATTGAAATTCAATTGATAAGAATATTGTTTGCAAATTGAGCGGCATGCTCACCTCCCTGATGCATATTTTCACAATTATTCTAAGTGTTGATTTACCGCGAGAACCAATGCGAAAAATAGACGGTTCTTCGAATCAGCATAAAGTTCGCGATCCATGGCTGCCTGTGTCCGCAGTCACGCTGGTGAGATTCGAATGAATTACGGCGCCCTCCGAATCAGCCACCGGCCAATTGAGGCCGCGCTCCGCCTGCAAGCACATTCCGGGCAAGGGATCTGATTCGTGATTGGCGGTCTGGTCGAAATACCCGGAAACCAGTTCGAAATTGCGCTATTCCTCGTGCTCGCCATTGGCTATGCAGTGGGCAGATCCGCTTCGGCCCCATTCAGCTCGGCGGCATCTGCGGCATATTGATTGCCGCCCTCGTCATCGGCGCCGCAAGGAGGCGCTGTACCGTGAGCTCGGCCGCCGCCGGAAGTGGACCCCGATTCGGTCAGCCGCATCGCCGAGGAAAAACCGGCATCGTGCTGCTGCCGGGCGGGTGTCGCTGGCGAAGCTCGACGAATACGACTACGCGAACACCGGGCGATCGCTGCGGAAGCTGGCTTCGGAGTACTTTGCGATGTTCGAGAAGGAGAACGGCAAGGGTGCCGCGAAGGCGAAGAAGACAGCGAAGATGGGAAAGACCGGCGGGAAGAAATAGGAGAAAGCGGCCTCCCCGCATCACTCACTGATCGCGGGAAGGCCGGAGCCTCTGCTCAGGCCGGCTTGCGTGCCGTGAGCCACTGGGCAGGGGTCAGCGCTGCTGCCACGACGCGGACTTCGCCGATGTTGCCGAAGAAGCCATCACCCCTCTTGAGATTCCAGGAGCCGCCGCCCACGACCCACTGCGAAGTGGCCGAGAGTGTCGCCAGTCCCTTGGCCGCTGTGACGTTGCGCAGCACCGGTGCGCCCTCTACATACATCGTCGTATCGTGCGACGCCGGATCGTTGACAACCGCAATGTGAATCCAGCGGTCGGCAAGCACCTCGCCCGACCAATTGGTTTTCGCGTTGGGTCCGGCCGGGCTGGGAACCACTTCCCACTGCACTTCACGCAGGTTGGAAATGGCAAACAACATCGGCGGCGCATCTCCGTCACCCGCGTAGCCAGGCAAATCACCGCTGCGGCCATCGCGCGTCATGATGTTCATCCACTCGTTGTTGGCAATAGTCCAACTCTTGTCGATCTTGATGAATGCTTCGATGGTGTAGCCGTTCTCCAGCGTCTGCGCGTTGATCGGCGCCGCAGCATCGGTAAGGAAATAGCTCAGGCGAGGCGTGTTCTTGTTGGTATTCAGGAAACGTACCGACCCCGGCGCGGCCGACAGGTAGTGACGGTCGTCCGTCCACACGATGTCGCCATCTGTCGCACCGACGACGCCCCCCTGATTCAGCGCATCGCGGTGCAGCGGATTGCTGCCCGCGACGTCGGCGATGACCGTGCCCGGCAGCACCGGCTGGTTGGCCGTACCACCGAAGAAGCGCCAGTGCGCCAGCGTGTTCGCGACCTTGGGGTAGTCGTCCGAGTTCGTGGCCGGCCGCTGCACGAGCGTCGCCGGTTCCTTGTAGTTCGCAAGGATCATCGCGCGGGCCTTGTCCACCAGCGAGCCTTCGATGGTGGCGCTGCCGGCACCGAAGCTCTTGTTGAAGCCNGAGAAGCGCTGGGCGAAATCCATGTCGATGGTGAAGGCCTCGTTGGCAGTGGTGAGCACCGCCTGGTCGAAGCTGTTGAGCGTGGCCGCCGGCTTCTGCGGAACCCACGGCGAGAACGACAGCACCTTGATCTTCTTGTTGGTCAGGTCGAACTCGTACAGGCGCATGAGGCCGTTGCCGCCCTGGTAGGCCATCTGGTAGTCGACCACCATCTCCTCGACCTTGCGGCCGAAGTCGTTGATCTTCGTGAGGTGCGCGGCGCCATGGTGGTGGCCGTTGAGCGTCATGAAGATCTGGTCGTTGTCGCGGATCAGCTTCTCCCACAGCATCTTGCCGTAGTCGGTTTCGAGCGGGCTCGTGCCATCGGGCGCGATGTTGAGCAACTGGTGGTTCACCAGGATCACCGGCAGCGTCGGGTTCTTCCTGATCACCTGGCGGGCCCATGCAATGCCGGCATCGGAAATGCGCCACGACAGCGACAGCACCATGAACTTCTGGCCCTGGGCTTCGAACACGTGGTACTCGTGGAAGCCGCTGGTGTCGCGCTCGCCGAAGGTGGCCTGCTTCTTCGCGCGCTCGGTGCCGAACCACTGGATGTAGGGTTCGTTGGCAGGGGTACGGTCCTTGTCGGTGCCGCCGACTGAATCGACGCTGTAGTCGACGTCCCTCAGCACGTCGTGGTTGCCGGCCAGCACGCTGTAGGGCAGCTTCGCATCTTCAAGGATCTTCATGGCGGCATCGGCCACCTTCCACTGGTCGGGCTTGCCGACCTGGTCGACCACGTCGCCGAGGTGGATGGTGAAAGGTATGTTCAGTCCCTTGGCGTTGTCGGCGATCCACTTCGTCTGCGCTGCGAAAGGAGCGCTGCCGAAGCGCTTGTTGTACTGGTCGCTTTCGGCCGCCGTGGCATAGCGCGCATAGAACTGCGTGTCGGGCATCACAGCGATCGAGAAGCTCGAGATCTTGGCGGCTGCCGCGGGCGGAGCGGGCGTTGCCGCCGGCGCGGGTGCCGGTGCAGGCGTCGAAGCCGGGAATGGACCGAGAGCCGGCCCGTCGCTTCCACCGCCGCCGCATGCCGCGAGCAAGGCGCCGCTGCTGCCGACCGTCAGAAGCGAAGCCCCGAGCTTCAGCACCTGGCGGCGCGGCGGCGTGTTGTTGTCGTTGTTCTGTTCGGAGGCGTTCGATGCGGCAGGAGCAAGGAGACGCGGCGTGCGTGCGCCGCGCGAGTCGTCTGAAACGGACATGAGAAATCAGGAGAAAAGATTACGGAGCGCGCAGCGTAAAAATCCGCGGTGACGTGGGCATGTAAGGCCCATGACACTTTGTCGGGAGATCAGGAGGTCCTGACCGCGCGCTCCATCCGATCCAACTTCATCACCCGACACGCACACACACTGCCAAGCACCGCCAGCAAGGCCGCAGCTGTAAACATCATGCGATATCCAAACGCCTGCGCGACAGCACCACCGAGCAGAACACCCAGCACGCCACCGAAGCCATAGCCGATAACCGTGAACAGCGCCTGCCCTCGCCCGCGCAGATGGCCGGGGAATCGGCGCGAGACCACCGCGATGCAGGTCGTGTGGTGCGCCGCGAAGCTCAGCGCGTGAAGCCACTGCGCCACGACGAGCGCCGCGATCCAACCGCCCAGGCCCGCAGTCAACCCGAGCCGCGCGACGGCCGCGATGCCGCACACCAGCATCCAGCGCGGCATCGGCATCAGGCCGATGAGCCTGCCCTGCAGGAAGAACCACACGATCTCCGCCACCACCGACAGCGCCCACAGCAGGCCGATGGTGCTCTTTCCGTAGCCGATCGAATCGAGGTACAGCGAGAAGAACGCGTACACCGAGAAGTGCGACATCACCTGGAAGAAGAGCGACGCGAAGAACCACTGCACCGAGCGGTTGCGCAGCACAGGTCCGATGGGCTCCTTCACCGTGCCGTGCGCGGCCGGAGGCTCGCGCACGTCGGGCAGCTTCATCGTCGCGATCAGCACGATGGCCAGCGTGCCCGCAGCCCATGCCGGAAAGTGCCTCATGCCGAAGCGGTCGAACCACTCGCCCGCCACGAACACCGTGAGCAGGAAACCGGCCGAGCCGCACAGCCGGATGCGGCCGTAGCGCCCCCAGTCGCCGGCCACCAGTTGCGCCATAGCGGCCTCGGTGAGCGACATCATCGAGCTGGTGTGGGTGAACATCACAAGCAGCACCAGCGCGAGCCACCATGCACCGCCGTGCCACCAGAGACCGAAGGAGCTGGCCAGCGCCACCGCCGCACTGAAGCGCAGCAGCTTCACCCGCTGCCCGGTGTGGTCGCTGAGCGCGCCCCATGCATAGGGCGCGAACACGCGCGTGATCGACTGCACCGAAGCCAGCAGGCTGATGGTGAAGATCGGCAGCCCCAGGTCCTTCAGCCAGAGCGGCAGGTAGGGGTTGAAGAAACCGATGTGCGCGAAATAGCTGGCCGACAGGCCAGCGAATGCCAGCAGGTGGCCGCGCCTGGCGGCGGCCACTGGTGGCGGCTCGGACACTAGAGGAAGGACGCCTGCGGCGACGCGGCTTCTGTCTTGCTGCCCTGGGGCCCCTGTGGCACATCGCCGCACTGCGCGCGGTTGCGCAGCACGTGCTCGATCACCACCAGCGCCAGCATCGCCTCGGCGATGGGCGTGGCGCGGATGCCCACGCACGGGTCGTGACGCCCCTTGGTGACGACCTCGACGGGGTTGTTGTGGATGTCGATCGACTGGCGCGGGCTGATGATCGAGCTGGTGGGCTTGATCGCGACGCTCACGTCCAGGTCCTGCCCCGAGCTGATGCCGCCGAGGATGCCGCCCGCGTTGTTGGTGACGAAGCCCGTGGGCGTGATCGAGTCGCCGTGCGTGGTGCCGCGCTGGGTGACGCTGTCGAAGCCGGCGCCGATTTCCACCGCCTTCACCGCGTTGATGCCCATCATCGCNTAGGCGATCTCGGCGTCGAGCTTGTCGAAGAGCGGCTCGCCCAGGCCCACCGGGACGTTCGAGGCGGTCACGCGGATGCGCGCGCCGCACGAATCGCCGGCCTTGCGCAGGCGGTCCATGTAGTCCTCCAGCGCGCTCACGTCGGCGATGGGGGCGAAGAAGGGGTTGTTGGGTACGTGGTCCCAGCTCTCGAAGGGAATGGCGATCTCGCCGATCTGCGTCATGCAGCCGCGGAACACCATGCCGTACTTCTCGGCCAGCCATTTCTTGGCGACCGCGCCGGCCGCGACCATGGGCGCGGTCAGCCGTGCCGAGGAACGCCCGCCGCCGCGAGGATCGCGGATGCCGTACTTCTTCCAGTAGGTGAAGTCGGCGTGGCCCGGGCGGAACTGCTGGGCGATCTGGCCATAGTCCTTGCTGCGCTGGTCAGTGTTCTGGATCAGCAGCGCGATGGGGGTGCCGGTGGTCTTGCCTTCGTACACGCCCGAGAGGATCTGCACGGCGTCGGGCTCGTTGCGCTGGGTGACGTGGCGGCTGGTGCCGGGGCGGCGGCGGTCCAGGTCGCCCTGGATGTCAGCTTCGCTGAGTTCCATGCCCGGGGGGCATCCGTCGATGACGCAGCCGATGGCCGGGCCATGCGACTCGCCGAAATTGGTGACCGCGAAAAGAGTTCCGAAGGTGTTGCCGCTCATGGCGGGGATTATCCCGCCAAAGCGCTNCCCTCTCAGTCGGTCGTGCTTTCGAGCCGTTTGGACAGGGCCGCCACCTGCAGNTCGATGGCGAAGAGCCGCTCGTTCAGCACCGCCGTCTGGAGCCNGATCGCCTCGATGAGGGCCTTGGTCTGNGGGTCGGGGGCCTTGTCGCCCAGTTCGGCCAGGTCGTGCAGCTTCTTGCGCAGTTCGTTGCTCATGGAAGGGGCTCCGGTGGTCGCGTCGTGGAAGCCCCAGTATCGGGTTTCGTCAGCGCTCCGGCAATGCGGCGGCACTCGGGGAATCCACGGGGAGCGCCTGCCCGGCGCCACCCGCCCCGCGCAGCCGGATCGCCACCAGTCCGGCGACGAACAGCAGCACCGCCGCACAGACGCCGGCCGTGAGCCGCATGCCGCGCATCAGGGCATCGCGGCCCGCATCGAGCAGTTCCGCGCCCGCACTGCCGCCGATCTGCCCGGCCAGCGCAACGGCGCCGCCCAGCGTGCTGCGGGCGGCCTCGACCTCCGAAACGCCCGCCAGACCCGCGGGCACGGCATCGGCCATGGTGCCGCGGTAGATCGCGGCGCCGATGGCTCCCAGGATCGCGATCCCCAGCGCCCCGCCGAATTCGGAGCTGGTCTCGGAGATCGCAGAGGCCACGCCCGCGCGCTCCGGAGGCGCGCTGCCCACCACCAGGTCGGTTGCCAGCGTGAAGACCGGCGCCAGCCCGAGCGAGGAGACGACCGCGCTACACACCATCCAGGCCAGCCCGTCCTGCGCGGGCAGCACGGCCAGCATGCCGAAGCCCAGCGCCGCCACTGCCAGCCCGCCGCCCATCACGAAGGCCGGCCGCATGCGCCGCACCAGCGCCGGAACGACCATGGAGCCGACGATGAAAGCGCCCGCCCCCGGCATGCTCCAGAGGCCGGCATGCAGGGGCGAAAGACCAAGCACCAGCTGCAGGTACTGGGCGTTGTAGAGGAAGATGCCGAACATCACGAAGCAGGCCAGCATGTAGGCGCCGAGCGAGACGGTGAAGGCCGGCAGGCGGAACAGGCCCAGGTCGATCATCGGGTCGGCCAGCCGCTGCTGCCGGCGCACGAACACCCATCCCAGGGCCAGGCCCAGCGCGATAGACAGCGCGGGCACCACGTCCGGCCCATGCTCGGCGATCTGCTTGACGCCGTAGATCACCGGCAGCACCGCGCCCAGCGAGAGCGCCACGCTGGCAAGGTCGAGCCGGGCCGCGTCGGGGTCGCGGTATTCGGGCAGCAGCAAGGGCCCGAGCACCAGCAGCAGCACCATCACCGGCACGCCGATCAGGAACACCGAGCCCCACGGGAAGAACTGCAGCAGCACGCCGCCGAGCACCGGGCCGATGACGGCGCCGGCCGAGTAGCTCGAGATCCACACGCCGATGGCGATGGTGCGCTGCCCCGGGTCGAGGAACATGTTGCGGATCAGCGAGAGCGTGGACGGCGCCAGCGTCGCGCCCGCCACGCCGAGCAGCGCCCGCGTGGCGATGAGCATGCTGGCGCTGGTCGAGAACGCCGCAAGCACCGAGGCGACGCCGAACGCCGCCGCGCCGATCAGCAGCAGGCGCCTCCGGCCGATGCGGTCGCCCAGCGTGCCCATGGTGACCAGCAGCCCGGCCACGAAGAAGCCGTAGATGTCGACGATCCACAGCAGCTGCGAGGCCGTGGGCTTGAGCTCTTCGCTGATCGACGGGATCGCGAGGTTCAGCACCGTGAGATCCATCGAATAGAGCATGCAGGGCAGCGCTATGACGGCGAGGCCGGTCCACTCGCGCATCGTGGCGCGGGCCGGCGGCGGGGTGTTCTTCATTCGTTACGTGGCGAAAGGTCTCAGGCGGCGAGGTTCAGCCAAGCCTCCAGCTTGACGAGCGCACCGGTCCAGCCNTGGTTGTGGGCGTCGCGCGCGGCTTCGTCGAAGAACTGTTCGTGCAGCAGCACCAGCTCGCAGCCCTCGGCATCGGGCTCGATGCGCAGCGTGACGCGCGACTCTCGCTCCGGCGTGCTGCGCCAGGCCCAGCTGAAGACCAGCTTGCGGTTCGGAACAACCTCGAGATACGTGCCGCTCACGTCGTGCGTCTCGCCGTCATTGGCGAGCATGGCGACCCGGAAGCGGCCGCCCACGCGCAGGTCGACCTCGGCGATCGGCACCGAGACGATTTCCTCGGGGCCGAACCAGAGCTTCAGCGCTTGCGGGTCGGTCCACGCGCGCCAGACCTTGTCGGGCGAGACGCGGAAGTGCCGCCTGAGGGTGAGCGAGGGGCGCTCTGCGCCGCCTGCGGAAGGGTTCTCCATTCGGTCTCCTCCTGGTGATAGAGAAAGCGCGCCAGTGCATCGAGACGCCCGGCCCAGAACTTCTCGTAGCGAGACAACCACACGGCGGCCTCCTGCATGGGCCGGGGCGACAGCTCGCAGCGCACGATGCGGCCCTCCTTCGTGCGGGAGATCAGGCCGGCGTCTTCGAGCACCCGCAGGTGCTTCATGAAACCGGTGAGGGACATGTCGTGCGGCTCGGCCAGTTCGGTCACGCTGAGGCTGCGTTCGCCAAGGGCTTCGAGCACGGCGCGCCGCGTGGAATCGGAGAGCGCGGCAAAGACTGCGTCGAGCGCATCGCTGTCGGGTCGGGTTGCTGACTGAACCATGCGGTTGAGTATCTGGAAGGCCCCCGGTGCCGTCAAGCCACTTCATGTCATGCGACGATGCGCAGCGATCAAGCCCATCCAGCACCGACAGAGGAGGCCCCAATGACCGAACTGCGCCAGCCCTATCCCCCCATCGCGCCCTACGAAAGCGGCATTCTCGACGTGGGCGACGGCCACCAGATCTACTACGAGCGCTGCGGCACTCCCGGGGCCAAGCCGGCGGTGTTCCTGCATGGCGGTCCTGGCGGCGGCATCTCGCCGGAGCACCGGCGCCTGTTCGATCCGGCACGCTACGACCTGACGCTGTTCGATCAGCGCGGCTGCGGCCGCTCGCTGCCGCACGCCGGCCTGGAGGCCAACACGACCTGGCACCTTGTCGCCGACATCGAGCGCCTGCGCGAACGCGCCGGCGTCGACAAGTGGCTGGTGTTCGGCGGCTCATGGGGTTCGACGCTCGCCCTCGCCTACGCCCAGAAGCATCCCGAGCACGTGAGCGAACTGGTGCTGCGCGGCATCTACACCGTGACCCGCTCGGAGCTCCAGTGGTACTACCAGTTCGGCGTATCGGAAATGTTCCCCGACAAATGGGAGAAGTTCCAGGCGCCAATTCCCGAAGCCGAGCGCGGCGACATGATCGGCGCCTACCGCAAGCGGCTCACCGGCGACGACCCGGTGGCACGCATCGAGGCGGCGCGCGCCTGGAGCGTGTGGGAGGCCGAGACCATCACCCTGCTGCCCAGCCCGGCGATTGCCGCGGCACATGGCGAAGATCATTTCGCGCTCGCCTTCGCACGGCTGGAAAACCACTACTTCGTGCACGACGCCTGGCTGGAACAAGGCCAGCTGCTGCGCGAGGCGCACCGGTTGCACGGCATTCCCGGCGTGATCGTGCACGGCCGGTACGACATGCCCTGCCCCGCGCGCTATGCCTGGGCGCTGCACAAGGCCTGGCCGGGGGCGGAGTTCCACCTGATCGAGGGCGCGGGGCACGCCTATTCGGAGCCCGGCATCCTCGACCGATTGCTTCGCGCAACCGACGGCTTCGCAAGCCGCTGAATCGCGCGCGGCGGGTCCGTCCCGGGAACGCTTTATGCGTGTTGCACCGCAACACCCACCACCTGCGAAGGAGCGCCCCATGCTGGACCGTACCGCCACCCAGTTCTCCCATGTGAAGCCCGGCGACACCGAATTCGTATCGGGTGGTTTGCGTAACTTCTTTCTCTACCGCGACCTGGGCGTGGCGGAGGCCACCAACGGCAAGGTGATCGCGCATCTGGTCAAGGCCAACATGGCACCGGAAACGGGCACCGGCTGGCACCGCCATGAGGCGGACTTCCAGATCGTGATCATGGTCAAGGGCTGGGCCCGCTTCATGTACGA